>Ga0209368_1000773_pt1 | contig 20097 bp, 20 predicted proteins | sample EBPBio242008_DNA_FD_185862 | JGI IMG/M metagenome (GOLD analysis project Ga0209368, IMG submission 185862) | Wastewater treatment Type I Accumulibacter community from EBPR Bioreactor in Madison, WI, USA - Reactor 1_4/24/2008_ DNA (SPAdes)... | ecosystem: Engineered > Bioreactor > EBPR >...
GGACCATGTCCGAGCCACATCAAGACGCGCCATCCGGCCCATGGGACGACGGTGTGTTCGCCCTGCTGTCCGACCGCGATCCCGCCTGGGCCGCCGCCGTGGCAGCGATGAGCCTCAGCAGCTGGAACAGCGGCGTCCTGACGCCCCGCTTCGTCGAGCTGGTGGCGGTGGCGGTCAATGTCGCGGTTACCAGCCTGGACGCGGTTGCCACGCGCCGCCATATGCGCGCGGCGCTTGCGGCCGGCGCGACCCAAACGGAACTGCTGACCCTGATCAAGATGGGCACCGTCATGGCCCTGCATTCCTGCAGCCTCGGCGCGCCGATCCTGATCGAGGAAGCAGGAGCCGAGGCCATCGCCGCGGCGGCCCGGCCAAGGGGCGCCACCCCGGCCATCGACCGGATGCAGGCGATGGGCCAGTGGAACGCCGCCTGGGACCCGTTCCTGGCGCTCGATCCCGAATGGACCGATGCCTTCATGGCCACCGGCATCGGCATTTACGCCAGCGGCACCTTCACCCCGAAGGAGACAGAGCTTCTTTCCATCGCTTTCGACGCCTCGATCTCGCACATGTATGCCCCCGGCGTGCGCCGCCATATCCGCGGCGCGCTGGCCGCGGGGGCCAGCCCGGCCGAGATCATGGAGGTCCTGAAGATCTGCGTTGCCCGCGGGGTGGAAAGCTGCAACCTCGGCCTGCCGATCCTGGCGGAACTGACGTCCGCTCCCTGACCTTCCCTTCCCAAAGAGGACCAGATGTCCGGTCTTGAAGACGCCTTGCAGCGCGACGAGTACCTGCTGTTCATCCGCGAACACGGGCCACTCGCCTTCCGCATGATCTTGCAACCGCTTGTCGCCACCGCCATCGCCATCCGCGCGGGCCTGCGCGACGCGCGGTCGGGGCGCAGGCCCTTCGCGGTGCTTGTGGCCACCGAGCCCGCACTGCGCCGCACGCTGTTGCGCGAGCTTTGGGGTGACATCGGCCGGCTCTACCTGCTCGCGGTCATCATCGACGTGATCTTCCAGTTTGTCGTCGCGCGCTCGGTCGACCTCGTGCAGGCGCTGGCGATCGCAGCGATCCTGGCCTTCCCGGCCTATCTGCTCGCCCGCGGCCTGACCAACCGCATCGCGCGTCGGCGCCTTTCCACCGGCGCGGGCGGGACACCGTGACCGCTGCGGAGCCGCAGGCGGATGCCAGCAGTCGCCTTGCGCTGGATCGGACCCGCATGGCGCAGGATCGCACGATGCTGGCCTGGATCCGTACCTCGACCTCGCTGATCACCTTCGGTTTCGGCGTGCACCAAGTGTTCCGTCTTGCCTCATCCGCTGACGCCCATACGCGGGCGGCGGTGCCTTACCTGTTCGGCAGCGCCATGGTCGGCATCGGCCTTGTCGTGCTGGTCATCGCGGTGCTGGCCAACCGGCGCGTGCAGCGCCACCTGGCCGCCGACTATCCTGCGGCGCGCGGCTATCCGGCGGCCCCTCCGTCCCATGCCGGAGTACTGGCCGCGCTGATAGGCGGGCTGGGCATCGGCGCGATGGTTCTCATGCACACGGGTCCCTGAGCCCGGTCGGCACCTTCCCCTTCGAAAGGCTTCCAGGATGACGCATGGCGACACCCCGCCCCGAACCTTCCGCCAGCGCCTGATCGCCGCGGCACAGCATGGGCTGATCCTCTTTCTATATCTCTGGGTCCTGTTCGGGCTCTTCGTGCTGAACGAGGTCGCCTTCGACCGTCAGCACCAGAACCATGCCGCGCTGCAAGGCTTCGCGCTGATCAACGCGCTGGCCCTGACCAAGGTGATGATGCTGGTCGAGCATCTGGAACTGTCAGGCCGCCTGTCGCACCTGCCAAGGGTCGTCTCGATCGTGGTCGACGCCGCCTTCTGCGCCGCCGTCTTCATGGTCGTCCATGTGATCGAGAGAGTCGGCCTGGGCCTGTTCCAAGGGCACAGCCTTTCGGCCAGCATGCCGGTTTTCGGTGGCGGCGGTCCGGCGGGAGTTCTGATCATCGCGCTGATCTGCTTTGTCTCGCTCGTGCCCTTCTTTACATTCAGGGCGGTGGCCCGTGCGTTCGGGCCGGACAAGGTGTTTGCCGCGCTGTTTTCTTGGCCAAAGGTGGAGGACAGTATGACCTTGCCGTCAACCGGCGCAGGTGCAGACCGGCGACCCAAGGCCTGACAGCTCACCTTTCCAGTCACACTCGTTTCAAGCCCGTGATTCTGTCCCGTTGAGCGGTGCAGCTGGCGCTGATCGCAACCGTGATGCTTGGTCCGGGCCACGTCGATCAGGATGTCGCTGCGGGCAAGCGGATGGCGGGATCAGGTGCTGGTCGTCGTTCTCGCTCATGTGGATCCTCGTAGACCCACCCTGGCACATCGATGCCGTCGGGGGGCGGTCACATCATCAGAGCCATCTGTATCCTTGATCGAGGGGGGCGGGATCTTCTACGTGCGCGTCGATCACATCGGCAGGCCGGTCTTCGCAACCAATGCCGGCGGTGCCAAGGGGGTGCATCGACGCGCATCCGGTCGACTGCCGGGGCCGGCGCCGGGCCGCGCGGGGGCGGCGACGCGGCATGACAAGCGGCGTTGCAGGTCTGGCCGCGGCCCCCTATATTGGGTATGTCCGGGGCAACCCGGACTATGGCGATAAACGCACCTGCAATAGACGGCTCGGACCCGGGGGCGGTACCCGGCGGCTCCACCAAACCCCGCGGCGTTGCGCGGTCATGGGGCCGAAACAGGATCGACGGACGTTCAAAGAGGCCAGCTTTCGCTCGGTGAGCTACCACCGTTATCGGTGCAAAAGTACAGTTGCCAACGACAACCGTGCTCCGGTGGCTCTGGCTGCGTAAGCAGTTCGAGTGCCGAAAACTAAGCCCTTGCGCTTAGCCGCGTAAGGCGGGGTTCGCAGGCACCTGGCAACAGAAGCCTGCACTTTCCTCCTCTGGTTCGATTGTGGGACGCCGGGACAGGGCGTTGCCTGCGCGCGTCAATAATTTGATCAAATTTCTTGAACGGCGCCGCGTTTGATCATATCCTTGGTTCATCGAGTCGCGCCCTGGGGGTGTGCTCACCCCCTTGTTGCCGAGGTTCGCCATGAACATGATCACCAACCATATGCCGACCGAAGAGCTGCAGGCTCTGGACGCCGCGCATCACATGCACCCTTTCACTGATGCGAACGGTCTGGCGAAGAAGGGCGCGCGGATCATCACCCAGGGCAAGGGCGTCTGGCTGACCGACTCGCGCGGCGAGAAGATCATCGACGGCATGGCGGGCCTGTGGTGCGTGAACATCGGCTATGGCCGGCCCGAGCTGGCCGAGGTCGCGGCGCGTCAGATGAACGAGCTGGCCTACTACAATACCTTCTTCCAGACGAGCCACGTTCCGGCCATCGCGCTGGCAGCGAAGCTGGCGCAGATCGCGCCGGGCGACCTGAACCATGTGTTCTTCGCGGGCTCGGGCTCGGAAGCCAATGACACCAACATCCGCCTGGTCCGCCGGTACTGGCAGGTCAAGGACATGCCGGAAAAGCGCGTGATCATCGCGCGCAAGAACGGCTACCACGGCTCGACCATGGGCGGCGGCTCGCTTGGTGGCATGTCGCCGATCCACGCCCACGGCGGCATGATCGACGGCATCGTCCATATCGGCCAGCCGGACTGGTGGAGCGAGGGCGGCGACATGACGCCCGAGGAATTCGGCCTGATGCGCGCCCGCGAGCTGGAAGAGAAGATCCTGGAGCTGGGTGTCGACAAGGTTGCGGCCTTCATCGGCGAGCCGATCCAGGGCGCCGGCGGCGTGATCATCCCGCCCTCGACCTACTGGCCGGAGATCCAGCGCATCGTCGACAAGTACGGCATCCTCTTGATCGCCGACGAAGTGATCACCGGTTTCGGTCGCACCGGCAACTGGTTCGGCAGCCAGACCTTCGGCATCCGCCCGCATATCATGACCATCGCCAAGGGCCTGTCCTCTGGCTACCAGCCCATCGGCGGCTCGATCATCTCGGACGAGGTGTTCAACGTGGTGGCCGAAGGGGGCGAGCTGTATCACGGCTACACCTATTCGGGGCACCCGGTGGCAGCGGCGGTGGCGCTGGAGAACCTGCGCATCATCGAGGAAGAGGGGATCATCGACCACGTCCGCAACGTGGCCCATCCCTACCTGAAGGAGCGGTGGGACGCGCTGACCGACCATCCGCTGGTGGGCGAGGCCAAGCTGGTGGGCCTGATGGGTTCCATCGCGCTGACGCCCAACAAGGCCACCCGCGCCAAGTTCGCCTCGGAAGCCGGCACCGTGGGCTTCCGTTGCCGGGAGCGCTGCTTTGCCAACAACCTGATCATGCGCCATGTCGGTGACCGAATGATCATTGCCCCGCCGCTGGTCATCAAGCCGGAAGAGATCGACATCCTGATCACGCGCGCGCGCAAGTCGCTGGACGAATGCTATGCCGGGCTCAAGGAAGACGGCCTTCTGAAGTCGGCCTGATACTGGCGGCTTGACTGGTATCAAGGCGCGTCCGGTCCGGGGATGGCATCCTTTCCGAAACTTCAGGGGGAGGTTGCCATGTCCGGTCGGGCGCGCAATGTTGTCTGGTTGGAGGATTTGTCCCGAAGCGACGTGCCGCTGGTGGGCGGCAAAAACGCCTCTCTGGGCGAGATGGTGCAGAAGCTGGGCGCGAGCGGCATCCGCGTGCCGCCGGGTTTTGCGACGACGGCCGACGCCTATCGCGCTTACCTGACCGCGAATGATCTGGACGGGTGCATGGCCGACACTCTGGCGCGGCTGGAGAATCATCGTCTTACCTTGCAGCAGGCCGGCGCCGCGATCCGCGACGCGGTGGTGGCCGGTGAGATTCCCGCCGCGCTGAGGAACGAGGTGGTGGCGGCCTACCGCGATCTGGGGCGCCGCGTCGGTGCCTCGGATCCCCCGGTGGCGGTGCGGTCTTCGGCCACTGCCGAAGACCTGCCTGATGCCAGTTTCGCGGGTCAGCAGGAGACATTCCTGAATGTGCGGGGCGAGGGACCGCTGCTGGCGGCGCTGCGGCGCTGTTACGCCTCGCTGTTCACGGATCGGGCCATCACCTATCGCCGGCTCAAGGGTTTCGATCATTCCAGGGTGGCCCTGTCGGTCGGTGTGCAACTGATGGTGCGATCCGACCTGGGCGGGGCAGGCGTGATGTTTTCGATCGACACCGAGTCCGGCTTCGACAAGGTGGTGCTCATAAATGCCTCCTGGGGCCTGGGCGAGAATGTGGTTCAGGGGGCGGTCAGCCCAGACGAATACGAGGTGTTCAAGCCGCTTCTGGACGTGCCCGGCAAGGCGCCAATCGTGGAGAAGAAGCGGGGAGCCAAGGAAAGGAAGATGATCTACGCCGGTGTGACCGGCGGCGAGACGCGGAATGTGCCGACGTCCAAGGCAGAGCGCGCGGCATTCGTGCTTTCGGATCACGAGATCCTGAATCTGGCGCGCATGGCGGTGACCATCGAGCGCCATTACGGCATGGCGATGGACATGGAATGGGCCAAGGACGGCGAGACAGGAGAGATCTGGATCGTTCAGGCCCGGCCAGAGACGGTGCAGTCGCGCGCAGACGCCGCTGTCATGAAGAGCTATCGTGTCACTGAACATGGGCGGGAATTGCTGCGCGGTTTGAGCGTGGGCGAGGCCGTTGTCGGCGGTCCGGTCTGTCTGATCGACAGTCCGAAGGACATAGACCGGTTTGTGGACGGTGCGATCCTTGTCACCTCGACCACAGATCCTGACTGGGTTCCGGTGATGAAGCGCGCGGCGGCGCTGATCACCGACCATGGCGGGCGGACCAGTCACGCTGCCATCGTGAGCCGCGAACTCGGGCTTACCGCCATCGTGGGAGCCGGAAACGCGACCGAGCTCCTGCACGACCACCAGGAAGTCACGGTCAGTTGCGCCGAGGGGGACGAGGGGATCGTCTACGAGGGCAGGGCGCGGTTCGAGGTCGATGATCTGCTTCTCGAAGAAGTGCCGCCGACCCGCACGAAGGTCATGCTTAACCTTGCCAATCCCGCGGCCGCGTTCCGATGGGCCCGGCTGCCGGCAGACGGAGTGGGGCTTGCCCGTATGGAATTCGTCGTGTCGAACGCGGTGAAGGTGCATCCGCTTGCCCTGACCCGGTTCGATCAGTTGAAGGATGCCGCTGCGAAGGCAGAGATAGCGGCTCTGACCAAGGGCCTGGCAGACAAGGGCGACTATTTCGTTGAGGCGCTGTCGCGCGGGCTGTCGCGGCTGGCTGCCTTCTGCCATCCGAAGCCGGTCATCATCCGCATGAGCGACTTCAAGACCAACGAATATGCGAACCTGCTGGGAGGGGCGCAGTTCGAGCCGGCGGAAGAGAACCCGATGATCGGATTCCGCGGCGCCTCGCGCTATTACTCGCCTGACTATCGGGACGGGTTCCTGTTGGAATGCCGTGCCATCCGGCGGCTGCGCGAGCAGATGGGCTTCGACAATGTCGTGGTGATGATCCCCTTCTGCCGCACCCTGGACGAGGCCGACGCAGTGCTGGAGGTCATGCGCGAGGCCGGGCTGGAGCGTGGCCGGGCGGGGCTGGAGATCTATGTGATGTGCGAGATCCCCTCGAACGTGATCTCGGCCGATGCCTTTGCGGACCGTTTTGACGGGTTCTCGATCGGCTCGAACGACCTGACGCAGCTGACCCTGGGCATCGACCGCGACAACGAGGCACTCGCGCCGATCTTCGACGAAGCGGACCCCGCGGTGCTGTGGATGATCCGCACGGTCATCGAGAAGGCGCAAGCAAAGGGAAGAAAGGTCGGACTCTGCGGGCAGCGGCCGTCGAATGACCCGGCCTTCGCCCAGATCCTGGTCGAGGCGGGGATCGATTCGATCTCGGTCACTCCGGACAGTTTCCTTGCGGTCAAGCGCAGCGTCGCCGCGGCCGAGGCCGGGTTGGGCGGAGGCTGACGCAACGGCAGCCGTGGAACCAACATCTCTTTGCGCATCCCGAAGGGGAAGGAGATAGTCGTTGACTCTGGGTGCGGCAGCGTAATCTCCTGCCGCCAAATCACGACAAGGATTGCCGATCATTTCTTCCTTCGATCCGCTGTATTCGCTGTCCGGCCTGGCCGTCGGAACCATCGTGGGCCTGACAGGGGTGGGCGGCGGGTCGCTGATGACGCCTTTGCTGGTGCTGCTGTTCGGCGTGCATCCGGCGACCGCGGTCGGGACCGACCTGATGTATGCCGCCGCCACGAAATCGGTGGGAACATTCGTGCACGGCAAGTCCGACACGGTGTCCTGGCCCATCGTCGGGCGGCTGGCCGCAGGATCGGTGCCGGCGGCAATCCTGACGCTTCTGGGGATGAACGCGCTTGGGCTGGAAAGCGGCAAGGTGTCGTCCACCATCCCCTTTGTCCTGGGCATCGCGCTCTTGCTGACTTCGGTGACGCTGGTGTTCCGCACCCAGATCGCCGCGTTCGCACACCGCCACAGCGGCGGGGGCAGTCCGGGCCGGACCTTGTTCCTGACCGTGTTCACGGGCGCGGTGCTGGGCTTCCTTGTCTCGGTTTCCTCGGTCGGGGCAGGGGCATTGGGCGTGACGGCCTTGATCCTGCTTTATCCTCAACAGCCCACGGTGCGCATCGTCGGGTCGGACATCGCACATGCGGTGCCTTTGACGCTTCTGGCGGGGCTTGGCCACTGGATGATGGGTTCGGTGGACTGGATGATGCTGGGCTCGCTTCTGGTCGGATCCGTCCCCGGCATCGTCATCGGCAGCCTGTTGGCGCCGCGCCTGCCCGATGTCGTGCTGCGCATGTCGCTGGCGGTTGTGCTGGTCCTTGTGGGGACCAAGCTGGTGCTGTCCTGACGGCCTTTCGCCGCCCGGCCGCCGTTCGGCTTGAGATTTTCCGCATCCGACCCTAGAGCTTGAGAACAAAGTCATAGGACCGGCCATGCGGATCAACAGCGACCTCGCCGAAACCATCGGCAACACCCCCCTGATCAAGCTGCACAAGGCCAGCGAACTGACCGGCTGCACGATCCTGGGCAAGGCCGAGTTCATGAACCCTGGCCAGTCGGTGAAGGACCGCGCGGCGCTGTACATCATCCGCGATGCCGTGGCGAAGGGGCATCTGAAGCCGGGCGGAACCATCGTGGAAGGCACCGCCGGCAACACGGGGATTGGCCTTGCTCTGGTGGGGGCCAGCATGGGCTTTCGCACGGTGATCGTGATCCCCGAGACGCAGAGCCAGGAAAAGAAGGACATGCTGCGCCTGGCGGGGGCCGAGCTGGTGCAGGTTCCGGCGGCGCCCTACAAGAACCCCAACAACTATGTGCGCTATTCCGGCCGTCTGGCCGAGGCCCTGGCGCGGACCGAGCCGAACGGCGCGATCTGGGCCAACCAGTTCGACAACGTGGCGAACCGGCAGGCACATGTCGAGGGCACGGGGCCCGAGATCTGGAGCCAGACCGACGGCAAGGTGGATGGTTTCGTTTGCGCGGTGGGATCGGGGGGCACGCTGGCCGGAGTGGCGATGGCGTTGCAGCCCAAGGGTGTGAAGATCGCCCTTGCCGACCCGGAGGGCGCGGCGCTTCATGCCTTTTACACCACCGGCAAGCTGGAGGCGCCCGGCTCCTCGATCACCGAGGGGATCGGGCAGGGCAGAATCACCGCGAACCTGGAAGGCTTCACCCCCGATTACAGCTATCGCATCCCCGATGCCGAGGCGCTGCCGCTGGTCTTCGACCTGCTGGAGGAAGAAGGGCTGTGCCTGGGCGGATCGTCGGGCATCAACATCGCGGGCGCGATCCGCCTGGCGAGGGATCTGGGGCCTGGGCACACGATCGTGACGATCCTGTGCGACTACGGCAACCGCTATCAGTCCAAGCTGTTCAACCCGGTCTTCCTGAAGGAGAAGGGGCTTCCGGTTCCGGCCTGGATGGACCGGGCCCCGCGGGCTCTGCCGACGGTCTACGAAGACGCATGATCCGGGGGCTTGCGCGCGCAATAGCGGTTGCGGTTCTGGCTGCGGGCCTGGGCGGCGTTCCAACGCTGGCGCAGGACACGGCGCCCAAGCCCGAACAGCGCGACGACATACCGCCGCCGCTGGTTCCGCCTCAGGCGCAGGGACCGTCGAACACGGCCGACGGGACTGCCGGCGAGACCTCGGTCGAGCCCCCTCTGAAGGGTGAGGGGGCCAAGGGGCCGGACCTTGACGCCTGGAACGCCATGGCGACGCGGGCAGAACAGGCGCTGTCCAACCCCGAGACCACCGATGTTTCGCTGAACCTTCTGCGTGCGCAGCTGACGGACTGGCGCGAGGCGCTGCTGGCGGCGCAAAGCGCGAACGGCGACCGCATCGCCACGGTCCGCGATCAGATCGCCGCACTAGGCCCTGTCCCGGGCGAGGGAGAGACCGAGGCGCCCGAGATCGCCAAGCGCCGAACCGAGCTGAACGACCAGCTGAATCGCCTTCAGGCCCCCGGCATCGCAGCCGTGGAAGCCTATCGGCGCGCCGATGGCCTGATCCGCGAGATCGATCGTACCCTTCGCGAGCGCCAGACCAGCAAGCTGATGCAGATCTGGCCGGCGCCGTTCAATCCGGCGAACTGGTCGGCGGGGTTCAATGCAGTCAGGGAAACGGCGTCTACCGTGATGTCCGAGGCGGCGGCGCTGATCCGCAGGCCGGAGACACGCGCGCAGGCGCTGGACAGCCTGCCCGCGATCCTGATCACACTTGTCTTTGGCCTGTTCTTCCTTTTGCGCGCCCGGCGCATAATGGAACGCTGGACACTTCGGCTTCAGCAGAAGTCGGGGGGATTCCGGCGGCTGGTGGCCTTTCTTCTGTCGCTTGGCCAGATCCTGCTGCCTGCGATCGGGATCCTGCTCCTGCTGGTCTCTGCGCGCATCTCGGGTTTCCTTGGGGTACTGGGCGAGACGATCCTGAGCCAAATCGCCGGCGTGGCGATCATGGTCTATGCCGCCGCCTGGCTGGGCAGCTGGGTCTTCCCCAAGATCCCGCTTGCGAACCGTCGCGTCCGGATGTCCGAGGCGCAACGGACACAGGGCCGCAGACTGACGCTGGCGCTTGGCATCGTGCTGGGGCTCAGCAACCTGGTCGAGGAATCTCTGAACGAGGTGGCCACCTCGGAAGCGGCAATGGCGGTCTTGCAGTTCCCGGCCATCCTTGCCGCGGGTTTCCTTCTGTATCGCATGGGGCGCCTGCTGCATCGCCAGTTCGGCAATTCCGCCGGGTCGGAGGATTCCGGCAACGCGTTTGATGGTGTGCTGGCTGTCCTGTCACGCGGCATCTCGATCCTTGGGATTGTCGCGCCTCTGCTTGGCGGGTTCGGCTATGTAGCCGCCGCCGCTGCGCTGGTCTTCCCTGCGATCCAGACCCTTGCACTGGTGGCGCTTCTGGTCCTGTTGCAGCGTGTTGCTGTGGAGATATACGCCGTGCTGAGCGGCGATGACGAGGGGGCGCAAGAGGCACTGGTCCCGGTGCTTATGGGCTTCGGCCTTGTCCTCGTCTCTCTGCCGATCTTTGCGCTGGTCTGGGGCGCACGAGTGTCGGACCTGACAGAGTTGTGGAACCGTTTCCAGGAAGGGTTCCAGATCGGGCAGACCAAGGTTTCGCCAGCGGATTTCGTCTACTTTGTCGTCATCTTCGCCTTCGGCTACACGATCACCCGCCTGTTGCAGGGTGCCCTGCGCAGCACCGTGCTGCCGCGCACCGCGCTGGATCCGGGCGGGCAGACCGCCGTCATCTCGGGTGTGGGTTACATCGGCATCTTCGTTTCGGCCCTGATCGCCATTGACACGGCAGGGATCGACCTGTCTGGCCTTGCCATCGTGGCCGGCGCGCTGTCTGTCGGCATCGGTTTCGGCCTGCAGACGATCGTGGGCAACTTCGTGTCGGGCATCATCCTGCTTGTCGAACGGCCGGTGTCCGAGGGCGACTGGATCGAGGTTGGCGGTGTCCAGGGCACGGTGAAATCCATCTCGGTGCGCTCGACCCGCATCCAGACCTTCGATCGCAGCGACGTGATCGTGCCCAACCAGGACCTGATCGCACAACGCGTGACGAACTGGACCCGGTTCAGCCTGTCCGGGCGGTTGATCGTTCCGGTGGGCGTGGCCTATGGCAGCGACACGCGCAAGGTCGAACGGATCCTGAGCGAGATCGCCGAGGCGCAACCCTTGGCCCTGATGAACCCGCCACCGATGGTGGCCTTCATGGGGTTCACCGCCGATGCGCTGAACTTCGAGATCCGGGTGATCCTGCGTGACGTGAACTTCTCGCTGTCCGTGCGCACCGAGATCAACCATCAGATCGTCGAACGGTTCGCTGCCGAGGGCATCACCATTCCCTTTGCGCAGCGTGACATCACGCTGGTGAACGCGGCCGAGGTCGGCATGGTCTTGCGGGACGGACTGCAGAGTGCTGCCGTGGCGGGGCTGAAGGCGGTGCAGGAGGATTCCATCCGGCCGCCATTGCAGATCGACGAGCGGGATCTGGACGCCGCGTTGGACCCCGAACCTGACACCGAGACCGACAACACGCCCGGGGGGAAGGACCGCTGATGCCGACCGAGCTTCTGTTCCGCGAAGACGCCTATCTGCGCGAGGCGCCGGGCAGGGTCCTGGGCCATACCGGAGAGGGTGGCATCCTGCTGGACCGCAGCCTGTTCTATGCCACGGCGGGAGGACAGCCCGGCGATTCCGGCTGGCTGTCCTGGGGCGACGTCCGCCTGCCAGTGGCTACGGCGGTAAAGGCCGAGGGGGACCTTGTGGCGCTGGTGCCGGCCGAGCCGGCGGAACTGCCGCCGGTGGGAACGGACGTAGTGCAGGCGCTGGACTGGGAACGGCGCCATGCCCACATGCGTGTGCATACGGCGTTGCATCTCTTGTCCGTGGTCATTCCCCTGCCGGTGACTGGCGGGCAGATCGGGGCCGGGCGTGGGCGGCTGGATTTCGACATGCCAGAGCCGCCCGACGACGTGGCTGCCCTGGAAGCGCGGCTGAATGCGCTGGTGGACCTTGATCTGCCAGTGACCGACACCTGGATCAGCGACGAGGAACTCGCGGCCAACCCCGGACTGGTCAAGACCATGTCGGTGATGCCGCCCACCGGGCAGGGAAAAGTGCGGCTGGTCCGCATAGGCACGCCCGACAAGCAGGTGGACCTGCAACCCTGCGGTGGCACCCATGTCGCGCGCACTGGCGAGATTGGCCGCGTCGAGATCGGCAAGATCGAGAAGAAGGGCCGCATCAACCGTCGGGTCACGCTGACGCTGGTCTGAGCCCGCCTGCCCGGTTTGCAGACTGCCCACATTATGGGCGATCCAGCCCTTTCGTGAGCGTTGACCTGCCTGGCGCGGACGCAGCCCCGGGACCAAATGGGGCACGGGTTGAGACTTCGCCGTGGCGCGCGCCAACTGCCGCGGACGGAGGACAGATGAACGCTCATGCCGATCCCCAAATCCGCCCGCCCGGCCGACTTCAACGGGCCGAAGGCGAGGCGCGCGTCTCATTGCGTGCTCGCCCCGATGGGGCAATCGGTTTGGGCCGGCTGCGCCAGCAGGGCTCGGCAAAGGCGATATCACTGCTGACGGCCAACTCGGCGGAGATCGTCTTTCTGAACACGGCGGGCGGGCTGACCTCGGGCGACCGGCTGAGCTATGCGCTGGACGTGGCGCCGGGTCTGCGGGCAACGGCCACCACCCAGACCGCCGAGCGGGCCTATCGCGCCCCTTCGGCATCTGCGCGGCTCTCCGTCTCTCACCGCGTGGGGCGCGGGGGACGACTGGACTGGTTGCCGCAGGAAACCATCCTGTTCGACGGCGCCGCGCTGGAGCGGCGCACCGAGATCGCGCTGGAGCAGGACGCTGCCTGTCTGATGCTGGAGGCCGTCGTCCTTGGCCGTGCCGCCATGGGCGAGACGCTGGCCCGCGTCCACCTGAGCGACCGGCGGAGCATCCTGCGCGACGAAGTGCCGGTTCTGGTCGAGCCGCTGCGGCTGGACACGGCGGCGCTCGCGGCGGGTGCGGCCGTGCTGGACGGGGCCCGCGCTTTTGCGACTCTGGCGCTTGTGGCGCAGGGCGCCGAGGATGCCCTGGCCCCCGTGCGGCGTGTTCTTGATGAACCCGGCACGAGCGGTGCGGCCTCGGGCTGGGACGGGCGGCTGGTCGTCCGGCTTCTTGCCGATGACGGCTGGCCGCTGCGCCGCCAGATCCTGCGGCTGCTTGCCGTACTCAGACCCGGCCCGCTGCCGCGCGTCTGGCAAATGTAAGGGACGACGATGAACCTGACCCCCCGCGAAAAGGACAAGCTTCTGGTCAGTCTCGCCGCCATGGTGGCGCGGGGCCGGCTTGCCCGTGGCGTGAAGCTCAACCATCCCGAGGCGGTGGCCCTGATCACCGACTTTGTGGTGGAAGGCGCCCGCGACGGCCGGTCCGTGGCCGACCTGATGGAAGCCGGCGCGCATGTGATCACGGCCGATCAGTGCATGAAGGGCATCCCCGACATGATCCATTCCGTGCAGGTCGAGGCGACGTTCCCGGATGGCACGAAGCTCGTCACCGTTCACCACCCGATCCGTTGAGGCCGCGATGATCCCCGGAGAAATTTTCCCCGCCGAAGGCGAGATCGAGTTGAACGCTGGCGCAGCGGTCACGGTTCTTATGGTGGCCAATACCGGCGACCGTCCGGTGCAGGTGGGCAGCCATTACCATTTCGCCGAGACCAATCCGGGCCTCGAATTCGACCGCGCCGCTGCAAAGGGCAAGCGGCTGGACATTGCCGCGGGCACGGCAGTGCGGTTCGAGCCGGGGCAGGTGCGCGAGGTGCGTCTCGTGCCGCTGACCGGCGCACGGCGGGTTTTCGGGTTCAACGGCGCCGTGATGGGCGATCTCTGAGGCAATTCGGAAGGAGACGGTCGTGACCCAGCCAACCCGGAGCATGTTTGAGGTTCCGATGGACCTGTTCCGGCTGTGGATGCAGTCGGGCCTGATGCTGGCCGAAGCACAGGCGGTGATCGCGATGCGGCTCTGGGGCATGGCCGGGATGTGGAACACCGCGCCGGGCGAGATGACCCGGATGGTGTCCGAGAAGGGGGAAGCCGTGGTGGCCTCGGCCCGGGCGGCAGGGCGCGCAGTGGTGCAGGGCAAGCCCGCCACAGATGTTGCGCTTGCCGCGCTGAAGCCGGTGCGGGCACGCACCAAATCCAACGCGCGGCGCCTGACCCGGCGCGGGCCGTCCGGGCCCGCGGCATGACACCGCGGAACCGGAGTGGCCGTTCAGCCCTTGGGGTCGGGCTGGGGCGGCAGGCTGCGCAGGTACAGGATGACGGCCTGCAGATCCTCGGGCGTCATCTTTGCCAGATAGGGATAGGGCATCGGCGGCATCATCGGGGTGCCGTCGGGGCGCTTGCCCATGGTGATCATCGCCGCAAGCTGTTCGTCGCTGTAGCCGGCGATGCCATCCTCGCTTGGCGTGATGTTGGCCGCGACCGAGGTGCCCCAGGGTCCGTGGAACTCGAACCCGCCGGCGCCAAGGCGGCTGACGTCAATGCCCTGCGGACCCATCGGCGAGTGGCATTCCACGCAATGCGCCACAGGACCGGCGAGGTAGGCGCCGTATTCGGCGGTGGCGCCACGCGGCGGGGCGCTGACGCTTTCCACCGGCGGGCCATAGGCCGGGGGCAGGGGGATATGGTACTCGCTGGCCGGCAGGTCTCCGTTGGTCGGCGTGGCGGGGATGCTGCGCAGGTACATCACGACCGAAGCAACGTCGTCATCGGACAGGCCACGGTACTGGCCGATGGGCATCGGCGGGCCGATCAGGCTGCCGTCCGGGCGCAGGCCCTCGCGAATCGCCTTGACCAGTTCGGCGTCGCTCCACCCGGCGATGCGGCCTGCGGGCGTGATGTTTGGCGCCACGGCGCGAAAGGCCGGGCTGTCCTCGACCACGCGGCCGGTCAGATCCTGATCCATCACAAAGCCCTGCGGGCCGATGGGAGTATGGCAATTGCCGCATCCCATAGGGCCTTGAACCAGGTATTCGCCGCGTTCGATGCTGGCTTCGGCCAGCGCAACACCTGCGATCCCGACGGCACCCCATGCCGACAGGAGCAGGACGGTCGTCCCTCTCATCTCACTTGTCCTCCCGAAACAGGCTTGCCGGCGGTTTGGACCGCCGCGCTGGCGTCGGGGCAAGCGCGGCCCCGGCCGGGCCAGCCTAGAACGCCGCATCGCCAAGTCAACTTTTCCCTGTGAGCTTCCCGAACGGAGCCTGACCATGCCCGCCCGCATCACCCGCGCCGCCTATGCCGATATGTATGGCCCCACCACAGGCGACCGCCTTCGTCTGGGCGATACCGACCTCATCATCGAGGTCGAGCGCGACCTGATCGCCGAACGCTCGTCCGTCGGTGCCAACGCGCCCCGCTACGGCGAGGAGGTGAAGTTCGGCGGTGGCAAGGTCATCCGCGACGGCATGGGGCAAAGCCAGTTGACCCGCGCCGAGGGCGCGATGGACACGGTCATCACCAATGCGCTTATCCTGGACTGGACCGGCATCACCAAGGCCGATGTCGGCCTGCGCGACGGGCGGATCGCGGTGATCGGCAAGGCGGGCAATCCTGATACCCAGCCGGGTGTCAATGTCATCATCGGGCCGGGGACCGAGATCATCGCGGGCGAGGGCAAGATCCTCACCGCCGGCGGCATGGACGCCCATATCCATTTCATCGCGCCTCAGCAGATCGACGATGCGCTGCATTCGGGGCTGACGACCATGCTTGGCGGTGGCACGGGCCCCGCGCATGGCACGCTGGCCACCACATGCACACCAGGGCCCTGGCACCTGATGCGGATGATGCAGGCGGCGGATGCCTTCCCGATGAACCTGGCTTTCGCCGGCAAGGGCAATGCCTCGCTGCCTGCCGCGCTGGAAGAACAGATCCGCGCCGGCGCCTCCTGCCTGAAGCTGCACGAGGACTGGGGCACCACCCCCGCCGCCATTGACTGCTGCCTGACCGTGGCCGACGCGATGGACGTGCAGGTGATGATCCACACCGACACGCTGAATGAGTCCGGCTTTGTCGAGAATACTCTGAAGGCCATCGGCGGCCGCACCATCCATGCCTTCCACACCGAGGGGGCAGGGGGCGGGCACGCGCCCGACATCATCAAGGTGGTGGCCAGTCAGAACGTGCTGCCATCCTCGACCAACCCGACCATGCCCTACACGGTGAACACGATCGAGGAACACCTCGACATGCTGATGGTTTGCCATCACCTTGATCCGCATATCCCCGAGGACGTGGCCTTCGCCGAAAGCCGCATCCGGCGCGAGACCATTGCGGCCGAGGACATCCTGCACGACATGGGTGCCTTCTCGGTGATCTCGTCCGACAGCCAGGCGATGGGCCGCGTGGGCGAGGTCATCACCCGCACCTGGCAGACCGCGCACAAGATGAAGGTCCAGCGCGGGCGGCTGCCGGAAGAGCAGGGCGATAACGACAATGTCCGCGTCAAGCGCTATGTCGCCAAGTACACGATCAACCCCGCCATCGCGCACGGCCTGTCGCGCCACATCGGCAGCGTCGAGGAAGGCAAGCGCGCCGACCTGGTGCTGTGGTCCCCCGCCTTCTTTGGCGCCAAGCCGGAGATGGTGCTGATCGGCGGCTGCATCGTCGTGGCGCAGATGGGCGACCCCAACGCCAGCATCCCCACGCCACAGCCGGTGCACACACGGCCCATGTTCGGCGCCTTCGGCCGGTCGGTCGAACGCAACGCGGTGATCTTCACCAGTGCCGCGGGGATGGAGGCGGATGTCCGTGGCCGCTATGGCCTGGCCAAAGACATGCTGGCGGTGGAGAACTGCCGCAACATCGGCAAGCGCGACATGAAGTTGAACGATGCCACCCCCAGCATCGAGGTGGACCCGGAGACCTACGAGGTTCGCGCGGACGGTGTGCTTCTGACCTGCGAACCGGCGAAGGAACTGCCGCTGGCGCAGAGGTACTTCCTGTTCTGACCGGTTCGGGGCTTCCTTGACGATCCCAGTCTCGATCCGCATCGGTGCCGGAAAGCTTTTGCTGCGATGCAGCGAAATGCTGGACAGGCCGGGCCGAGTCGCGCCACCTTGGCGGGAGGGAGGATTGCAACCCGGAGGCAGCCATGCCCGCCGTGAAACACCTGATCCCCGCCAACTCGCCGCTCTCACCCGAGGCTGCGGCTGCGCTGGACCTGTTCCTTTGCACCGAGGCACCGGGCTTCAACCTTGCCCGCCACCGGTTTCGCCGGGAACGGGAATTCGCACGGCTCTACGCGCTGCCCGACGCCGCGCTTCATGGCATGGGTCTCAGCCGGGCCGACCTTCCGCGCTGGCTGTTCCGCGACCTGTTCGGCTCTCACCCCGGTCCGACGATTCCTGCCTGACCGGGGGCTTCGGGTGCGCGGCGATTGCGCAGGGGCCGGCTTTCGCCCAATGTCGGCCGGCCCCCAACACGGTGAGTCCCATGCTGCGACTGTCTCTGCTCCTCGCCCTTCTGGCGGCCACACCGGTCGCCGCGGAATGCCTGACCGAGGCGTCTCTGGACACCGGCGTCATGTTCACTCGCGCCGATGGCCGGACCGGTTCTGCCGTCCGCGGGCCGCGCGATGTGCTGCGCATCGACTACGCGCTTGGCGATCCGAACCGCATCGACCGGGTCGAGGCGAAGTTCGGCATCTTCACCCAGAAGGCGCTGGACCGTCTTGGCCCGCCCGGCACGCCGGCCACCGAAACGACCTTCCGTCGCGCCGGCCGCCAGAAGGCGCCCGAAGCGGGCGAAGCCTGGAAGACCCGGCTTTCGACGGTGGCCGAAACAGAGGCGGTGCCTCCGGCCCGGCCCGTCAAGGTGCGGGCGGATTACCAGGTGACCTATTCCTACCAGTCCGAACAGACCGTCACGCTCTCTGGCTGCACCTATCGCATGATCCCGGTCGAGGCGACCTTCGTGGGCGACACATCCCATTTCACCCGTCGTTGGGACTATTTCCCGGAACTCGGCCTCGGGCTGGAAACCCGCTATACTGATCACCGCACCGGGATCGACACCCGGTTGGACCTGAAGGCGCTGCGCGCGCCCCAGTAAGCCCTGCCAGTAAGCCCTGCACGAGGCCCAAGATGCCCCACGATCACCACGACCATCATCACCACGCGCATGACCATTCCCATGCGCATGACCACGATCTGCCCTCCGCCCGCGCGGTCCTGAACCGCGGCATGTGGACGGGCGCCTATGACCTTGTCGTGCTGAGCTATGACGAACGCTTCCTGCGCCGGAAGCGACTTGAGACGGTTCATGCCGAGGGCTTCCTGGTGGACCTGTCCGAAACCACCAGCCTGAGCCAGGGCGATGCGCTGCAGCTTGCCGATGGCCGTCTGATCGAAGTCATCGCCGCCGAAGAGCCGATCCTTGTGGTGACGGGCGACCTGCCGCGCCTGGCCTGGCACATCGGCAACCGGCACACCCCCTGCCAGATCGAGCCCGATCGCCTCTTGATCCGTCAGGACCATGTGCTGGAGGCGATGCTCGTGCAGCTTGGCGCCACGGTCACTCGGTCCAGCGAACCCTTCTCGCCAGAGGGCGGGGCCTATGGCCACGGGCGCACCATGGGGCATGACCATGGCCATGGTCACAGCCGTCTGCACCATCATTCGGCGCACCACCATGATGATGACGAGGCGGACGAGCCCGAGGCATGAGTTCAGTCCCCGGCCTTCTGACACTGATGCAATGGCTTTCGCCGGCCTTCCCGACCGGCGGCTTCGCCTATTCGCACGGGCTGGAATGGATGATCGCCGAGGGCGGGTTGAAGGGCGCCGATGCGTTGCGCGACTGGCTGTCCGATGTTCTGCGCTTTGGCTCTGGCCGGCAGGATGCCATCCTTCTTTCCCTCGCGCTGCGGGAAGGTGCGGACCATGCCGCGCTGGACGCCTTGGCGCGCGCCCTTTGCCCTTCGGCCGAGCGGCTTGCGGAAACGGTGGACCAGGGCAGTGCCTTCGCCCGCACCGTGGCCGGCATCACCGGCCGCGACCTGCCGCCGCGCGTGCTTCCCGTGGCGGTCGGTCAGGCGGCCCAGGCGCTTGACCTGCAACGCGAGCAGGTGATCGCCCTTTACCTGCACGCCTTGGCCGCAAACCTCGTTTCTGTCGGCATCCGCTTTCTGCCGCTTGGCCAGACAGAGGGCCAGGCGGTGCTGACGGCGCTGCATCCGGTGATCGAGACACTGGCCGCCGAATGCGTCGAGGCCGGCGAAGACGACCTGGGCGGCGTGGCGCTTGGCGCCGATCTGGCCGCGATGCGGCATGAAACCATGGATGTGAGGATCTTTCGCACATGAAGGCCAACGGCCCCCTCCGCGTCGGCATCGGCGGCCCCGTCGGCGCCGGCAAGACCACCCTGACCGAACAGCTGTCGCGCGCGCTGGCTGCCCGCTGCTCGATGGCGGTCATCACCAACGACATCTACACCCGCGAGGATGCGGACTATCTGCTGCGCGCCCAGGTGCTGCCCGCCGACCGCATCCGTGGGGTCGAAACCGGCGGCTGCCCGCATACGGCGATCCGCGAGGATGCCTCGATCAACCTGGCCGCCGTGGCCGACCTGAACCACGCGCATCCTGACCTTGACCTGATCCTGATCGAGAGCGGGGGGGACAACCTGGCCGCCACTTTCTCGCCGGAACTCGCCGACCTTACGATCTATGTCATCGACACCGCGGCCGGGCAGGACATTCCCCGAAAGCGTGGGCCGGGCGTCACGCGCTCGGACCTTCTGGTGGTGAACAAGACCGACCTCGCCCCCCATGTCGGGGTCGACGTGACGCTTCTCGAAGATGATACCCGGCGCGCCAGGGGCACGCGACCCTATGTCATGGCGCGACTTCGCCACCGGCAAGGGGTGGACGAGGTCGTGCGCTTTCTGGAACGGCATGGCGGGCTTCAACTTCGCCCCGGCTGAGCCCTCGGCATCAGGGTCCCGAGAAGGTTCGACGGGGGCAGAGGTGCCACGGCCAGCGGAAATCTTGCGATGATCCCA
>Ga0209368_1000774_pt1 | contig 20086 bp, 18 predicted proteins | sample EBPBio242008_DNA_FD_185862 | JGI IMG/M metagenome (GOLD analysis project Ga0209368, IMG submission 185862) | Wastewater treatment Type I Accumulibacter community from EBPR Bioreactor in Madison, WI, USA - Reactor 1_4/24/2008_ DNA (SPAdes)... | ecosystem: Engineered > Bioreactor > EBPR >...
ATATGACGTGAGCGTCATCTGCCCCAAGGGGCCGGACGATCCGGATTATCAAGAGCTGGATGGCGTCCATATCTACAAGTACAAGCCGGCACCCGAAGCCAGGGGGCTGGCGGGTTTTGTAGTGGAGTTCGTCTACAGCTGGCTCCGAACTGCGGGACTGTCGCTCAAGGTCTGGCGGCGCCAAAACTTTACGATCATGCAAGCCTGCAACCCACCAGATACCTACTGGGCGCTGGCGTTGCTCTGGAAGCTCCGGGGCGTCACCTTCGTCTTTGACCACCACGACTTGAATCCGGAGCTGTTCATCTCCCGGTTCGGAGAACCGAGCAGCACACTGAAGAAGGTCGAGTACGCCGGGCTGCGCTGGTTGGAGCGGATGACCTTCAAGACCGCGAAGCGGGTGATCTCCACCAACGAGTCGTACAAGGCGGTCGCGGTCCGTCGCGGTGGGCGGAAGCCGGCCGAGGTCACCGTCGTACGCAGCGGACCGGACACTCAGCAGATGCGGCCGGTCTATCCGTCGACGGTCGCTACCGGTGACCGTAGGTTCAGCCTCGCCTATCTGGGCATCATGGGTCCGCAAGACGGCGTGGATGTCGTCCTGGACGTGATGGAAGAACTCGTGCACCGACGGGGGAGGGCCGATCTCGAGGCGACACTGCTCGGCTTTGGTGACTGCTACGTGGACCTGCGGGCGCGTTGCACACAGCTGGGTCTTGACGACTACGTCACTTTCACCGGTCGGGCGGACAAAGCGATGATCGCCGATCACCTGAGCGTCGCTGATGTGGGCCTGTGCCCGGATCTGAAGACGCCGTTGAACGACGTGTCCACCATGAACAAGACGATGGAGTACATGTCGTACGCACTGCCGTCGGTCTCCTTCGACCTGGTCGAGACGCGGGTCTCCGGCGGAGACTCTGTGCTGTACGTCCCTTCGGGAGATGTCGGTGCGTTCGCCGATGCGGTCGAGAGGCTGCTGGACGATCCCGAGTTGCGGATCGCCATGGCACAACGGGCTCGCGAACGCGTGTCCACTGAACTCGACTGGCGGCCGCAAGCTGCGGCCTACCTTGGCGTTTACGCTGAGCTGACCGGCAGGACCCAGGCTGAGCTGCCTGATGGGCGGCGTGACACCGGCCAGACCGACCAACGCGGCAGGACCTATGTGCCGCTTGATGATGACGTTGAGTTCGAGCGGTTCATCCGCGAGAGGAGTGCCCGATGACCCTGCACATCTCCGTGATCGGTTGCGGCTATCTGGGAGCGGTGCACGCTGCCTGTATGGCGGCGCTCGGCCACGATGTGATCGGCGTCGACGTCGATGCGCGTAAGGTCGAAGCGCTCGCCGGCGGTAAGCCGCCGTTCTTCGAGCCCGAGCTGCCCGAGCTGCTGGCTGAGACGGTGGCGACGGGACGGCTGCAATTCTCCAGCGACATCACCGACGCTGCGGCAGCGACCATCCACTTCATCTGCGTCGGCACGCCGCAGAAGCGGGGCGAGAACAAAGCCGACCTGCGGGCGGTCGATGCGGCGATGACCGCCCTGCTCGCCGTGGTGAAACCGGGCGACCTGGTGGTCGGGAAGTCAACGGTGCCGGTGGGCACCGCTGAGCGACTGGCAGAGATGCTGGCCGAAGCGGAGCCCACCGCGACCTTGGCTTGGAACCCGGAGTTCCTGCGGGAGGGTCACGCGGTCAAGGACACCTTCCATCCAGACCGCCTGGTTTATGGAGTTCCTGATGACGCTGCCGGCGAGAGAGCGACCGCCCTGCTCAGTCGGGTCTATGCCAAGACGCTCGCTGACGGCACGCCGTTGATCGTTACCGACTATTCGACCGCGCAGCTGGTCAAGGTTGCGGCGAACTCGTTCTTGGCGACCAAGATCTCCTTCATCAATGCCATGGCCGAGCTGTGTGAGGCAACCGGCGGTGACGTCGTGCAGCTCGCGAACGCGATCGGGCACGATGCCCGGATCGGTCGTCAGTTCCTCAACGCCGGCCTCGGCTTCGGCGGTGGCTGCCTGCCCAAGGACATCCGGGCGTTCATGGCACGAGCCGGCGAGCTCGGCGTCGACCAGGCGCTGACCTTCCTGCGTGAGGTCGACTCGATCAACCTGCGCCGCAGGGTCCGCATGGTCGACCTGGCGCGCGAGGTCTGCGACGGGTCGATCGTCGGACGCCGGATCGCCGTCCTGGGGGCCGCATTCAAGCCTGAGAGCGACGACGTTCGTGACTCCCCGGCGCTGAGCGTGGCGGCGCAGATGTCGCTGCAAGGCGCGGACGTGGTGGTCACCGATCCAAAGGCGATCGAGAACGCCGCAGCCAAGTGGCCCGATCTTCGCTTCGTCGAGACCGTCGAAGAGGCGGTCGCTGATGCTGAGCTGGTGCTGCTGCTGACCGAGTGGAAGCAGTACGTGTCACTGGATCCGACCGAGGTGAAGCGCTGGGTCAAGTTGCCCCGGATTCTGGATGGCCGCAACGCGCTCGACGTGGAGGCTTGGCGCAGCGCAGGCTGGACCTATCGAGCTCTTGGAAGGCGATGACAGGCGAGCGCAGGAAATTTGCGGATACTCCCCACGAGTGACTCAGGTGCTCTATGCTCCTGCCCAAGGGATCTCGCGGGGGCGAGTTCCTTGAAGTTCTGGGGGAAACATGAAGCTCCGTGCCGATGACTTGACGTGGCGGGAGATCGACAGCGAGCTCGTCGTCTTGGATCTGCGCTCGTCGACGTACTTGACGACCAACGCCAGCGCCACCTTCTTGATGAAGCAGCTGGCCGTGGAGAAGTCTGCTGCCGAGCTTACCGACGCCCTGATGAACCAGTTCGCGATTTCGCAAACTGATGCCGAGCGCGATGTGCGCGCCTTCGTGGACGACCTTGATCGCCGCGGACTGCTCGTTCACTCCTGATTGGCATTCCCATGTCCAGCCGCGGCCGTGCGGCTTGAGGAACAACACTTGTAGAGGGGGTGAGTGCACATGAGCGAATCAGTTCAGCCTCGACCGCAGTATGAAAGCCCGCGACTGACCGAAGTTGGGTCGGTGAAGGATCTGACCCTGGGTGAGGGCATCAGGGGGAATGACGACACATTCGTCTTCTCCATCTGGGGCCACCAGATCTCCATCTCGTACGGAGAGTTGTCGTAGTGCAATCGCCGAGCCGGGAGCTCCATCCACCTGGAGTGCAGCTCCCGTGCTGTTGTGCAGGCAGGAGGAGGAGTGATCAGCGGGCTCGCGAGTGGCTACCTACGCTGTGACCCACTCGAGGTCGCCGTCGGCTGGGTCTATGGCCATCAGGACGTCGCTCGACCGGAGCCTGGGAAGTCGGCGCGTCAGGCGTTGGACGATGCCATCAGGCCGGCGCTGCAGCATGGTCCCTGCTATGTGACCTTCTCCGGTGGGCGAGACTCATCGGCCGTGCTGGCGGCGGCAACCGATCTGGCGCGGCGCGAGGGCTTCGACCTTCCTGTGCCGATCACCCGCATCTATCCTGACCTGCCGGACACTGATGAGTCCTCGTGGCAGCGGATGGTCATTGATCACCTCGAGCTGACCGAGTGGATTCGGCTGGAGCTACGCCAGGGAGAGTCCGACTTGCTCGGTGCGGCAGCGCTCGCCGGGTTGCGAGCCCGCGGGCTCATCTGGCCACCCGCGCTCCAATCACACGACGTGATGTTCCAACACGCACGCGGCGGATCCCTGCTGACGGGCGAGGGGGGAGACGCGGTGCTGGGCTCGCATCGGGGCACGCCGCTGACCCGGCTGCGGAACCGCCGCCGGCCGACGCGGACACTGCTCAAGCATGCCGCGACCGCCATCGTGCCGCGACCGATCCGACGTCGGAAGGTGGCCAAGCTCGCGGCCCAGTCGGTTCAGAGCCGTTGGCTCCAACCGACGGCGTTGGCGGAACACGCGAGTCGAGTTGCCGATGACGAGTCCACCGAGCCGCTACGCAGTGACTCGGCAACCTGGGCTGTGGCGACCAAACGGTCGTTCGCAACCATCTCCCACAACCATGCGGCTGCCGCATCTGAGTACGGGATCAGGGCGAGCGACCCGTTGCTCGATCATCGGTTCGTGTCGACATTGGCGCGCGATGGTGGACGGTGGGGGTTCAACAGTCGCACGGCGACGATGAGGTTCCTCTTCGCGGACGTCCTTCCTGCAGCGGTGCTCAGCCGAGCCACGAAGGCATGGTTCAACCAGGCCCACGCAACGGATACGACGCGCCGGTTCGCTCGTCAGTGGGACGGAACCGGCGTGGACCGGAGTCTGGTCGACGTTGATAAGTTGCGTGAGGTGTGGCTCTCGGACCAACCGACGATGGCTACCGGCATGCTGTTGCACGCGGCTTGGCTGGGTACGACAGGCCGAGACGGATGACGCGCTCGCTCGTACGAGGCGTCTTGCGTCCGGGGATCCGTAGCCGGCTGCTCCGTGCTTTTGACCTGCTCACCGCGGCGGCGGTCGCCGTCTGCGTCGAGGTCGGCCTGCGTGTCACGACACTGACGCGCCTGGCGAAGTTCCTCGGGGTACCGCTAGCGATGGATGGTGATGCCGGGTGGAACCGACCTTCGACGAGTGCCGGTCCAGAGCGCGTTGTCCTGCCGGCAGCGGCCCGCCGGAGGATTCGAGCGACCAGGACGGTGATGCGGCACTGGCCCCTCGGTGACACCTGCCTGCGGCAGGCGCTTGTCAGCGGTCAGCGGATCCGTGGACTGAACCCGAATCTGCACGTTGGTGTCGCGAAGGTCGGGTCAGAGGTCCGTGCCCACGCATGGCTCACGGTAGGTGACACCGTGATCGACCCGATGCGGGCTGCCGGGACCTACCTCCCGCTCTCCACTCCACCGACCGGAATGGCGCCGTGACCTACGAGTGTCGTCTCTATGACCTGAATATCTCATCCGAGTTGCCTCTGTATCAATATCGCCCGGTCCCACCAGGTGGTGACATTGACGTCGAGGTGCGTCTCGGCGCGCCGATCCAAGCTGTCGACGACCGACCGAGCGGTACACCGATTCTTCACCTTCAGACGAAGAAGCAGCACTACACCATCGGTCACACCGACGGTGTGTATGTGGCTCGTTTCTACGGATCTTGCGATGTCCGGTTCGATGCCAGTTCGTCCACCCTGACCGTTCATCCCGTGCAAGGTGTGGACCTAAGCCTGCTGTCGGTGCTGGTGGCCGGCACAGTCTTGGCGCTGCTGCTGACGTTGCGGGGGGCAACGGTGTTGCACGCCAGCGCCGTGCAGGTGGATCAGGGCGCCGTCGCGTTCATCGGCGGCTCGGGCATGGGCAAGTCAACTCTGGCTACCCTGTTCTGCTCCCGCGGCGCTCTCCTCATCACCGATGACCTGCTCCGTCTGACTCCAGGCGAAGGGCAGTTCCGCTGTGCCCTCGGTGCTACGGAGGTGCGTCTACGCAAGTCGGCTGCAGAGTTGATGGAACAGTTCGATGTCGCCCCGGATCGGCGGTTGACGGGCGATGCCCGCGATGCCTTGGCAACGGCAACTGCCGTCGACGAGACCATTCCGCTCGCGGCGATTGTGGTGCCGATTCCGGACAAGTCAGCGACCGCGGACTCGACCTCGGTCACGCGACTTCGCGCCTCAGAGGCGCTGCTGCTGCTGTCTCGGTTTCCACGACTCCTCGGCTGGAAGGATGCGGCTGCGGTCCGACGCCAATTCGACCAGCTGGCCGATGTCGTCACTCAGGTGCCGGTGCATGTTGCCGAACTGCCGTGGGGACCGCCCTTTCCCGATGACTTGGTCGATACCCTGCTGGATCGGATGGGCGTCAGCGTCAACAGACGTGAATCGCGGGTCGTGGACTCTGCCGATGTTGCCGATTCGCCACAGTGATGCACCTGCGGCATAGATTTAGTTCAGGCGACGGCAGGTCATAGATTCAGTCGAGACACTCGCATTCGGTAGTCGAGGCCAGAGTTCGGGCAGCTTGACGAATGCACGAAAGACTGCGATACGGAAGGCGGTCAGATGGACACCGGAGCTATTGATCCGCTAACGCTGCGCGCAGCCGCGAGATACAGGCGGAAGTCACTAGGGCAGCTCAAGAGACTCGTATTCACCAGCGTGGGCCTTGTCTGGTCAGCGGGTCGTCGGCTCTTCGTCGGACTCATCGTCCTTCAGCTCGCGGCGGCCGGGTTGCTAGTCGCTCAGGTGCTCGCTGTGAGATCGGTTCTGCAGGCAATCCTGGCCTTGAATGAGCACGCTGACACATCTCGAGTGGTCGTGCCGATCATCGTGCTTGCGATTCTGACTGGTCTCTCCTCGATCTGCAGTTCATTTCAGACTCAGCTTCAACGACTGCTCGGCGAACACGTTGCTCGCGCGATGTGGAATCGAGTGCTGGGTGTCTCGACCACGGTCAGCCTGCGTCACTTCGAGTCGTCGGAGTTCTTCAACCAACTCAGTCGGGTGCAGATGAGTGCACTCAGCAGGCCATATCAGGTGACACAAGGACTGCTGTCCATGGCAGGGGCGTTGGTCGCCAGCATGGCGCTCGGGGCGGCACTGTTCACCCTCGCCCCGGTGCTCCTGCCGTTGGTCGCAATCGGTGGGGTGCCTGTGTTGCTGGCGAGTCGACGCGAGTCCAGACTCGAGTTCGATTTCTCGGTCAAGCAAACCCCTGCCCTCCGCCTGCGGTCGTACTTCGGCCTGCTCCAGCTCGGTCGAGACGAGGCGAAGGAGGTCCGATCACTCGGCCTCGGGCCCTGGCTCACGGGACGCTTCAACGACCTCTACGCCGCCTATCTGACTGACCTCGGTGACCACGTGCGCCGCAGGACCAGCCTGAGCGTGTTGGGCCAGCTCGGCGCAGCCGTCGTCTTGGGCGCGACCTTGACGGTGATGATCTGGCTGATCTCGCGCGGGTCTCTCGACATCGCAGGAGCCGGAGCGGCGTTGGTCGCCATCCGGATGCTGACGACTCAGGTCCAGCTGGTGTTCCGCGGCGCACAGTCGGTCTTCGAGTCGGGGCTCTTCCTCGATGACCTGGATGACTTCCTCGCCCTCGGTGCGCAGGCACTGGAGGAGGACCGCGGCGCAGAGGCACCTGATGGATTCCAGACCATTCGAGTGGGTGGAGTGACCTTCTCCTACCCTGAGTCCCCCAGACCGGCGCTGTGCGGAGTCGATCTGGAGCTCAATGCGGGAGAGATTGTCGCGCTGGTGGGGGAGAACGGCTCCGGGAAGACCACGCTGGCCAAGATCATCGCAGGTCTCTATGAGCCCACTGCTGGCAGCATCCGATGGGACGACCACGATCTTTCGGAGTTCAGCCCGTCCAGCGTCCGCGAACGAGTCACCGTCGTCTTCCAGGACTTCGTACGCTTCGCCCTCACCGGAACTGAGAACATCGCGGCCGGTCGGATCGGGATGCCTATTGATCCGGAGAGAGTCCGCTTTGCGGCTCGGTCCGCCGGCGCGGAACGGGCGCTCGACGGACTACCGAACGGCTTCGACACGATCCTGTCGCGCATGTTCTCCGGTGGCCATGACCTGTCAGGAGGACAGTGGCAGCGCGTGGCCCTCGCACGTTCGTTCTATCGGGACGCACCCTTGGTGATCCTGGACGAGCCAACGGCGTCACTAGATCCGCGGGCGGAGCATGACCTGTTCACCACATTGCGTGCGGCGTTGCGCGGACGCACGGCACTCTTCATCTCGCACCGCTTTGCCACGGTTCGGGGTGCTGATCGCATCTATGTGATGCATGAGGGGAAGGTTGTCGAGCAGGGCACCCACGCGGAGTTGATCCGCGAAGAGGGGCGTTACGCAGAGTTGTATCGGTTGCAGAGCACGGTGCGAGTTGGCATGGCCGATAGTTGACCATGAGGCCTCGACGTGTCGCACCAGATGTTGGGCCTACATTTCACGAGACTTGATTTTACTGTCAGGAGCGTGATTCGCGGACGTCTCAGAACTCCGCCATCGCAACAGCGAAGGCGCGGCCATCGCGTACCGAGACGGCAACGCTGATCTTCAACGCCCCGAGCGCACGAGCGGCAACAGCCACATCCCCAACTAGATCGACGGTAGGCACCTTGTCGGTGTGGAGGATCATGATCGATCGCCATGGCACGGAGCCATCCCACTTCATTCCAAGCGATTTCCAGACTGCCTCTTTTGCAGCGAATCTGACCGCGAAAGCGTGCGTGGGTGACTCACTGGCGTCGCACTGCGCCACTTCCTCAGGCACAAACCAACGATGGGTGAATCGCGCCCCGTAGCGCTCGATCAACCGGGCGATGCGATGCACGTCCGCAACGTCGATACCAATCCCGTGCAGGCCCACCGAGCAGAAACTAGCGAAGAGCCAGTGCGAAAACACGGATAAACTCGTTGGCGGCCGCCTTGCAGCCAACACTGTTGAGATGTCCCGCATCCGTGCTCAGCGCGCGGTTGAGGACGAAGTACCGCTCACCCTTCAGGCGACGCACCATCGGCCGGTGCTCGATGGTCGCCTCCACTGCGGCGATGTCGAACAACATGCCGGCACCGCCGCAGCGGGCTCGCATCAGGGAGTTGTAACGTTCACGGGCGAGGTTGTCAGCAGGGCCCCGCCGGTCGCTCTGACCCAGCAGCGCCTTCGTCTTGGCTTTCCAGCCGCGGTCAGTCGTCAATGGCACCGTCGCATGAACGAATCTGACGTCCGGATACCGCTCCTGGAGGCCGTTGAGCGTAGTCCAGTAGGCGTCAAAAAGTGCGTCTATGTCTGTGTCCGCAGTCACATCGGCATAGCAGAACTTCAGCGCTGCAGCATCGAGGTTGGCGCCGAGCCCGTCGTTCAAGATGTCAGCGAACTCAGTTAGCTTGCTGAGCGGGTCGCGGTTCTTGCCGACCCCGGCATGCGCAAGTACGGAGCGAGATGTGCGTAGTGGGCCTCGAGTCTCGACGATCTGAGGCGCGATCTCACCCGCGGTCGCATACAGGGGATTGATCCCGCTTAGGACGTTCCGACCAACGGACTGGTGGGCGAAGAAGATGCGCGAGGCCCCCACGGTCCGCAGATCCTCGTTGCTGAGCCGGGGAACCTTCAATGCCCAATCGGTCATGGCTAGGGTTCGGTTCAGGCTTGCCCGGTCCGGGCAACCGTCTCCAGCAGCACCACCGCAACCTTCGAGGCGCCGCTTGCGTTCAGGTGTGCGCCGTCACTGCTATAGCCAGGATACAGGGATGTGAGCGCCTCACCGTCAGGGGAGGTTGCCTCGACGGCAGCCAGATCGAACACCTGGTCGGCATCGAAGTTGCCTCGGATCAGTTCGTTGTACCGCGTGCGCGTTGCATTATCGTCACGCCCCACCACCGCTTTGATGTGACCCTTGATTCCGACTGGACCAACGGTCAGGGGGACTGTGGCGTGCAGGAATCGAACATTCGGGTAATCCCGCTCCAAGTCAGCCATCGTCTGCTTGTACTCAGCGAATAGAGCATCCACATCGGTGTTCCACTTGATGTCGACATAACAGAACTTGAGCAGCGCTATATCGACCTGATCGGCGATGCCAGATCGCACCATGGAGTCGAAATTGACCAGCTTGCCAGCCGGATTCCCGTTCTCGCCGATCTGCGTATGTAAGATGGTGCCCTCACCGGCCACCTTTGGAACTGAGCCACCAATCGGAACCTCAACCACCTCGGGCTGAGTCACCCCTTTGGCGGCGTACACGTCTGAGACGCCCGAGAGAATATTCTTGCCGACCGACCTGTGACCGAAGTAGATCCTGGCCCCAGATGCCTTGCCGAGGACCTCGGTAGTGATCGTCGATGCGGCTGTGTCCGGCGCAGGCTCATAGCTCCTTTTGGGATCCCACAAGAAGTACAGCGAGACTGCCCCGAGGATGCCTACCGCTGCGACACCCATGACCAAGCGTGACCAGAAACTGGTCTTCACGATCGTTCTCCCCCCTAGAACAAACAGATCTACTCAGGGTACCTCAGAGCCGACGCCCGCAAGCAGTTCCCGAAGTTCTTGCTTGGCGATCTTGCCGCTGGCGGTCAGCGGGAACACATCGAGCACTTGGACGGCCACTGGGACCATGTGCTTGGGCAGCCGAGCGCGCAAGAATTCCAGCAGACTCGCGACCTCCGCCGGTGTCGTCCCCGGTGCGGAGACGATGGCCAAGGTGACGGACTCTCCGGCATCAGGGTCAGGGAGTCCGACCGCTGCCGCTTCCGACACTCCCGGATGAGACAGGGCGACCTCCTCTATTTGTTGCGGTGAGATCCGGTAGCCCCAGGACTTGATGAAATCCCCGCTCCTGCCGACGATGTAGATGTACCCATCACCATCCACCGTTGCCAAGTCTCCCGTGCGTAGCGTTCCGCCGGGAAACTTGCGCGCCGTCTCCTCAGGGTCGTTGTAGTACCCCGGTGAGATATTGGCGCCTCGAGCAATGATCTCGCCCTGCTCGCCAGGAGCGACTGGTCTTCCGTTCTCGTCCAAGACCTCGAGCGTGACTCCTGGGATCCCCCGGCCAATCGATCCCAGCTTCTCTCCTAGCACTTGCGGCGGCAGGTAGGAAAGCCGCGCAGTGGCCTCCGTCTGCCCGTACATGACGAACAACTCGGCGTCAGGCTGGGCAGCTGCAAGCTCCTCTATCAGCGCCGGCGCGAGCCGGCCACCTGCCTGCTGGATCTTCCGCAGGGTGGGCAAGCGTCGTGCGCCGTAGCTGCTCGCGCGCAGCAACAGCTGATAGGACGATGGCACCCCGGCGAAGCCCGTGCACGCCTCCCTATCGATGAGATCGACCGCCGTCTCCGGGAACGTGTAGCTGTTGCACAACACGAGGCTGCCGCCGACCGCCAGATGGCTGTGCAGGAGGGAAGCGCCGAACACATAGTGGAATGGCAAGATCACCAGCATTCGGTCGCTTGCCGTCAAGTTGAGGTATTCCGTGATCGAGGTAGTGTTCGCGACTAGATTCTGGTGCGTCACTCGCACGGCTTTGGGACGTGATGTCGTGCCGGAGGTGAACATCAAGGCAGCATCTCCGAGTGCGTCGGATGCTGTCGTGGGCCAACTAGACTCCCCCACCTCAGCGAGCACCGCGTCGGTGACAACCGGACGGTCACCGAACGCTGGTCCGAGGCGACGTTGCTGGCGGCGATCGATCAGCACCGCCGCGCAATCCACCCAATCGGCCTGGGCAGCAAGGTCATCGACACCGTTCTTGTCCGAGAACGGCACTACCACCCCTAGCTTCATCGCGGCGAGGTAGCCGGCGACCCAGAACAACGAGTTCCCGCCGAGCAGGCCGATCCGGGCATCAGGACCGACTCCTGCCCGGCGCAACTCGGCGACGAGCCGGGCCGCGGCGCGACGCAGGTCGGCATAGGTGTGGCGTCGCTGAGCGTCCACCACGGCGACCGCGTCGTCTTCGCCGGTAGCCAGCAAGAAGTCGCTGACGTTGACCTTGTCCAGCATTGATAGCACCCGTCTTCCGTCGGATGAGAGGTCGACCGCCATGCGCCAACGACTCTGCGAATTCGGCCCCAGGGGCCCTCAACCGTATAGTACAATCGAGCGTCCCGTAGGCCTGACTGGCCGGGACCGGCCGGGCTGGCAGACATGCACGGTCGAAGAATCTGTATTACAAGATAGTCGGGCGGACATTCATGGAAACGTTGATTGCAGGGCAGCTTACTGACTTCATCACGACTGCCTACTTATTCGGGGACGAGTCGAGGTTGCCGGAGGCAGATGAATCGTTGCTCGAAGCCGGAGTCTTGGACTCCACCGGAGTGCTCGAATTGATCGAGTTTCTTGAGGACACGTTCGAGATCTCGGTCGAGGACTCCGAGACCATCCCGGAGAACTTGGGCAGTATCGCCGGGCTGACACGATTCGTCCAGTCGAAGACCGGTCAGGCCGCGGGAGCAGTGTGAACATCGGTCTGATCGATCACGTGCTCGCGGAGTACGAGCACCAGCGGAAGGCATATGCCGACCCCGCGTTGGAGGCGGTGCGGACAGCGATCTTTGTTGAAGATGTCTTCGGCCTGACGCTGAGCGACGACCAGATCAACCCAGCAGTTCTCACCGATCCGGTCGCTTTGCGCGAACTCGTGGCCAGCACCACCAGTCCAGACTGATGTGTGGCATATGTGGGATCGTCACCAACGGTCCGCCTCCCGATCTGGACGTGGCAACAGCAATGATCGGACGGCTAAGCCATCGCGGACCGGACGGCAGCGGTTACCTTCGTGACCACCAGGCCATCTTGGGACACACACGGCTTTCGTTGATCGACTTTGCCGGGGGTGCACAGCCGATTGGCAACGAGGACGGCAGCCTCTGGGTGACGTTCAACGGCGAGATTTTCAACTACGTCGAACTGGCTGTAGAACTCCGCGATCGCGGCCACCGTTTCACCACGCACAGCGACACCGAGGTGATCGTGCATGCCTGGGAGGAGTGGGGTGCCGATTGTTTCAACAGATTCAACGGCCAGTGGGCCATCGGTCTGTGGGATCGCCGCCAGCGCCAGTTGATCCTCTCCCGAGACCGATTGGGTGTGCGCCCGCTCTTCTACCGGCTGACTGATAGTGGCATCACCTTCGCCTCCGAGGTAAAGGCGATCTTCGCGGATCCATCAGTGCCGCGAGCCTTTGACCCGATCGGACTCGATCAGATTCTCACTTACTGGTCCACGGTCGCGCCACGGACGGTGTTCGAGGGTGTCAGTCAGCTTCCGCCGGGCCATTTCGCAGTCTTCGACGCGGATGGGTTTCGGTGTGAGCCGTACTGGCGGATCGACTTTCCTGCGCGCGGGCAGGAGCCCAGTCAGGACTTACAGGAGAACGCCGAGATCTTGCGCGAGCTCGTCGTCCGCGCGACCCGGCTCCGTTTCGAGCGAAGTGACTTCCCGGTGGGCGCGTACCTGTCCGGAGGAATCGACTCCGCCGTCACGGCAGCTGCGATCCGGCACTTCACCGATGCCGATCTCGATACCTTTTCATTGCGGTTCGCGGATACCGAGTTCGATGAAGGCATCTATCAGCAGCGCATGGTCGAACAGCTGGGGACCCATCATCAAGACATCGTGGTGACCCATCGCGACATCGCAACTGTGTTCCCGGACGTCGTTTGGCACGCGGAAGCGCCAATCCTCCGGTCGGCGCCCGCACCGCTCTTTCTGCTGTCGAAGCTGGTGCGCTCCAGTGGCTATAAAGTGGTTGTCACCGGCGAAGGTGCAGACGAGGTCCTCGGCGGCTACGACATCTATCGCGAAGCCAAGGTACGTGACTTCTGGGCACGCGATCCAGACTCCACGGTTCGCAGTAGGGCAGCGGAACTCCTCTATCCGTGGATGGCACGCAACCCAGGCCAGGCACCGGCATTCGCTCGAGGCTTTTTCGGCCAGGATCTGGATGCCGCCGATCCGGCGATGTCCCATCGACCACGGTGGAAATCGACTTCCGCGCTCAAGACCATGCTCACGGCCGCAGTTCGGGATGCGATCGGGACAGAGAACCAGCAGGATCTGGCTAATGAGCTACCTGAAGCCAGTCAGCGGTGGGACCCGCTAACACGAGCGCAGTGGTTGGAAATGACGACGCTACTGCCTGGCTACATCCTCGCGTCTCAGGGCGATCGGATGCTGATGGCAAACTCGGTCGAGGGACGCTTCCCGTTCCTGGACCGGGATGTCGTTGAGTTTGCCAACACCCTGCCGGCCCGCCATAAGCTCTTCGGCCTGGATGAGAAGTTCCTCCTCAAAGTCGCCTTCGCAGATCTGATCCCAGACGAGATTCGCGATCGATCCAAGCAACCTTACCGAGCGCCGGACGCTGCGAGCTTCTTCACTGACGGCTCGCCATCTGATTGGGTGGAGGATGTGGTCTCCCCGGCGGCGCTCCGGGCAAGCGGGATCTTCGACCCGAAACAGGTCGGAAGCCTGGTCGCGAAGGCGAGGATTCGCAGCGGCCGGTTCGGAAACACCGACAACATGCGAGTCCTTGCCATTTTGTCCACCCAACTCATCCATCGGCAGTTCATCATCGACCCAGCGTGGGTTGGTGCTCAGACGCCGCCAGAGCCAGTCCACATCATTGACTTTGTTTCAGCTGAAAGGGAAACCGATGACACAGCCCACCCCGTTCGGGCCTGAGAGCCTCGCCATCGATTTGGCGGCGGAAACCGAACGCATCCGTGCCTACCTGACCGCTACCAAGCGGAAGGGTGCCGTGATCGCGCTGTCAGGGGGAATCGACTCGAGCGTGACCGCCGCGCTCTGCGTGCGGGCCGTAGGCAAACAGCGAGTTTTCGGGTTGCACATGCCAGAGCGAGCCTCGTCGCCTGAGACCATCGAGCTCAGTACGTCCGTGTCCGACACGTTCGGCTTTGACTCCACGGTCGAGGAAATTGCAGACGCGCTCGAGGCGGCGGGCTGTTACCGCCGATACGATGAGTCGGTCCGCAAAGTGGTTCCCGACTACGGCGCTGGCTGGAAGTCGAAGATCGTGCTACCCAGCGTCACCGAGTCGGATGCGCTGCGGATCTACTCCGTTGTAGTCGAGGATCCGGATGGCAACCAGAGCCGACACCGGCTCTCCACCGAGGCCTACCTGGGTGTTGTAGCCGCCACCAACTTCAAACAACGAGTCCGCAAGATGATGGAGTACTACCACGCCGACCGGCTGAACTACGTCACCACGGGAACGCCGAACCGACTTGAGTATGACCAAGGTTTCTTCGTGAAGCTGGGCGATGGGTCGGCGGACATCAAGCCCATCGCCCATCTCTACAAGTCGCAAGTCTATGCGCTTGCTGAGCATCTTGGCGTCCCAGAGACCATTCGGACCCGTCCCTCAACGACGGACACCTACTCGTTGCCGCAGTCTCAAGAGGAGTTCTATTTCTCGTTGCCGTACCAGCGTATGGACCTGTGCTTGTATGGCAAGAACAACGACGTGCCGCTAACGGAAATCGCCGTAGCAACGGGACTGACCGAGGAGCAGGTGGTCCGCGTGTTCCGCGACATTGATCAGAAGCGCAAGACCACCCTATACCTGCATCTGGAGCCGGAACTCATCAAGGGTATCCCCGAGATCAGTCACTCGCTCAGCCGTCGCTCAGCCACGTGAGGCGGCGGGCGATCCCGACCCACCTGCAGCCGGGCGGCGATGCGGTGATCCGCGGCTGCTGGGCCCGGTTCGGCGGGTTCGTGATTTGAGCCGAGAAACGAGAGTTGATCATTGAGGCACACTTGCGAGTTATGATCACGTCACCGAGGCTGTCCGCGCTAGGACTCGCCCGCCGCGGGCTGGTCGCAGCGACCGTTGCCGTGCTTCTCGCGGGATGCGCTGGCCAACCCCCTGCGGCCGGGCCGGAGTCTGCCCCGCCGTCCACTAGCGGGCCGAAAACTCCGGTGCCCAGTGGGGCAGCGCCGACGGTGCTCACCGATGAGCCCGGTAAGTTTCGGGTGGTGGCTACTGGCCTCGGCGTTCCGTGGGATCTGGCGATGCTGCCGGGCGGCGACGCGCTAGTCACGTTGCGTGATCGGGCGGAAGTTGTGCTGATCGCGCCAGGCGAGGTGCCGACCGTGGTGGCCCGGATCGACGACGCGCGCCCCGAGGGCGAAGGCGGGCTTATGGGCATTGCCCTCTCGCCAGACTTCGTCGACGACCAGTTCGTCTACCTCTATTTCACGGCTGACCAGGACAACCGGGTGGTGCGCTACAAGTATGCGAACGGCAGCCTGACCTCGGCGGAGCCGATTCTCTCGGGGATCCCCCGCGCCAGCAACCATAACGGAGGTAGGATCCGGTTCGGCCCAGACCAGATGCTCTACGTCACCACCGGTGACAATCACGCGAAGCCGGCCTACAACGCCCAGAACACTCAGACCCTGGACGGCAAGATCCTCCGAGTCACGCCGTCTGGCAAAGCGCCGGAGGATAACCCATTTGAAAATGAGGTGTGGTCTTACGGTCATCGCAACGTACAGGGGATTGGCTGGGACGCTAAGGGCCGGATGTACGCGAGCGAGTTCGGGAGCGGCGAGTTTGACGAACTGAACCTGATCAAGAAGGGTGGCAACTACGGCTGGCCGGAGGCCGAGGGTCGGTCCGACAACCCCGACTTCATTGAGCCACTCCTAACTTGGAGCACCGATGATGCGTCCCCGAGCGGCATCGCCGTCATGCCGAACGGCACGGTGTTCCTCGCCTCGCTCCGAGGGGAACGACTTTGGCGAGCACGATGGGATGGAGATCGGATGACCGATGACGTCTACTTCGACGGAGTGGGACGCCTGCGTGCGGTGGAGGTCGTTGGAGATGAACTCTGGTTGCTCACCAACAATACGTCTGGGGGGGATCCCGCCAAAGATGACGACAGACTGATAGCGATCGGGGCGTCGTAGTCACCACTTAGGAAAGCAAGTGGCCAGCAGTCCAAATTCGGCTGGGGGCAGTTCTGTGCAGTAGGCACCACTTGGGGGAGGGACTGCTCAATCCGCGATGGCCTTGAGGCAATCGTCTAGGTGACGGCACCAGTTCGCCACCATGCGGCTGTCGGCGATGCGGCCACTCAGATAGGAGTCGATTGACCACAGCATCGATCGGGCGCACTTCCAACGCATCCCCAAGGTGACGAGGTCACGATCCACGTGGTGTCCTGACTCCGAGGCGTAGCTAGCTAGGAATTGGTCGATGCGGGCTGTGGCACTCCCAACTAGGACTGCCACGGCGGCGCCGACGTCCAGTGCGCGCGGTAGAGGAGTCGCGTTGTCGAAGTCCAGCAATGCGCGCAATCTAAATGTGGGACCGAAAATCAAATTCTCCCAGTTTAGGTCGTTGTGTGCTACCACAACGTCGTCTGAATCCAACAGAGCCACTGACGTCTCATCTGCTAGTCGGTTTGCCACCCGATATAGCCGCGGCAACTCGCTCAAGATCCACTGATCAAATTCTGACTTTCGTGGGCGCACTCGCAGCCGCGCAGCTTTGAAGACCTGCGGTGGGCGTCCGCGCCGAATGCTGGTGACAGTTCGACGCGGGCCAGTCAGCAGCCAACGACCGTCGATCGGCGCCGACGCGCTCGTCAGTAGCGGCTCGCCTAGTCGGTGCAGCCTGCCGAGTGCTGCCCCCAACTCTTGAGTCAGGTCAGGGTGCCGCTCGAGCGTCTTGTCCCGTTGATCGATTGTGATCTGTTGCCCGGGTACCCAATCATGCAGAGTGAAGAACATCTCTCCGTGCTGAACTAGTGCCTGTCCGTTCTGAGAAATCTGCAATTTTGCCACAGGGAATCCGGCGTTGACCAGCAGTTCCTCAAGCCCCTGAGAGAACCCAAGATTCTTTACACTGCCGGGTCTATGACACTTCAGGATCCAGTCCTGTTGGCCAAGTCGAATGCGGAAGTTCACGTTCTTGATGCGCTGCACCAAGCGTTCGATATCGGCGTCCGCCGCGTTGAAACCGTAAGCTCCCGATGCCACCGATAGCGCATGCGCGGTCGATATGTCGAGATCAGACGGGCTGGGCCCTTTAGTCATCGAGTAACCAATCTCCTGGCTCGAGGTCCGGGAGTCGCTAGTGCAGCATTGAGAGTAGCGACTTCTGTCCCACTCCTACTTGTTCTGCCGCTGCGTGATCTCATTGACTTCACGGAAGAAGTCGCTATGTTCCATCAAATCGGCGTGGGAACCGATCGCCGAGACTCGGCCGTCCACCATCACAACGATCTTGTCGCACATCGACAGAGTGGACAGTCGATGTGCAATCAAGACGAGCAGCACCTCGGACTTGATCTCGTGTAGGGAGTCGCTGACAGCATCCTCCGAGCGAACGTCAAGAGCACTTGTAGGCTCGTCAAGGACAAGCACCTGCGGGTCACCGGCCAGCGCGCGAGCGAGGCAGATCCGCTGTCGCTGTCCCCCGGAGATCGCGCCGACACGCTGTCCGATCTCAGTGTTATATCCATTGGGCCAGGTCATGATCTCGTCATGAATGCGCGCCCGCCGAGCCGCTTGCTCGACTTGGTCGTCGTTGAGCCAGTCGCGGTTGAAGCGAATATTGTCGCGCACTGTTCCCCAAACCAACTGGGAGGTCTGCGGCACGTATGCGACCTTTCGTTGCCAGGACGAGCGCTTGATTCCCCGGACATCGGAACCATTGACCAGAACGGCACCAGAACTCGGCTCTCGCAGCCGCAACAGCAATTGGACGATTGTCGACTTGCCGGCGCCTGAGGGCCCCACGACTCCGATCGCCTCTCCCTTGCTCACCCCGAAGCTCACGTCGTGCAGCACCTTCGTCTCGGGACGATAAGCGAAAGAAACGTCTGCGAGCGAAAGTGTCGCGACGTCGGTGAGTTCTTCGGATCCGTCCTGCTGCGGGTTGTCTCGGTACCGCTGGAGCGCGTCGACTACCTGGTTCATAAACGGTACCCGTTCGTCAATGGCAGTTACCGCGGTCTGAATCTGCTGCGCGTAGGTGAGTGCCCGGATCAACATCAGGATGACTGCTGCTAGCGCTGCGAGTTGGGCTGATCCGGCCACCGAGACGGCGATGAGCGCAACCACCAACATGAAGAGTGCCACACTTTGATACAACGCAGGGAGCGCGCCCGAGAGAAATCGCGTACGAGCGTGCGGTTGTCGGACTGCGGCTACCCGGTCCTGAAATCTAGCGACGTAGGTCGGTGTCGCACCGAAGACTTCAGTTTCCTCAGCGACCAGCACGACGTCCTGCACGCTCTCCGTGAATTCCATTGCTTCGGTGCTCAACCGCTTCGCGTGCCGCCTCAGGGTCCGAGACAATGGCCGTAGTGCAACGAATAGAACGAGAGCAGCGACTGCTAGAACTGCGGCGGCTACAGCGTTCTGCATGAACGCAGCGGCCACCATCATCGCGAACATGATCGTCGCAGTCACGCCGTTGCCGAGACCGATCACCGATTGGGCGGCATTGGTGATGCTCTGGGTCATGAGCGTCTGGAAGGCGCCGTCACGTTCAGTGGTCTTGACCGACCACGCACTTTTGGTGAATGCGTCAAATAGCTGAATTCGAAGATCGGCCATTACTCGAGAACTCATATAGGCCGGCACGCGGGCTAAGAAGATTTGCAGTACCGCGCGAATCACAGTTAGTGAGATAGCGACCGCAAATGTCGTCGGTTGGGGCAGTTCAAGGTCAAGCGGCCCGAAACTCATTTGTGTTGAGGCCGCACCCTCCGACAGCGAGATGGTCATCGCGGCGATTAGCGCCAAAACTGAGGCTTCAACTAGGCCCGTAGTGACTGCCAAGAATACCAGTAGGACGATCCGTCCTCGAGAACCGCGGAAGAACGGCGACAAACGCTGCCAGGCCACCCTCGTGCTGGCGAGTGCGCGGAAGCCTTTGTTCGCTCTGTTCTTGGAGTCGTGTTGGCTCATGCCGCTTCCTCAAGCCGAAGCTGACCGGTCATCCCAGCGATACTCATAGTGGGTCCGAGCGCCAACTTCAGGTGATCGTTCTTCTTTCGATTCTTCTCAAGATAGTGATGCACCCTCTAGTCCCGTTCTTCAGTGATGTAGGTCACCGCAGCAGCCCTCGGCCGAGCGCATCCCATGGTTCAGTCCGATCATGCCTAGGCCCGTCTACCTCGTCGGTCAATAAGAGTAGACCACGCTGGAGCTGAGTCAGCGAGTTCGTATCGACGACAGCCGACCTGAGTACAACGGCTCGACCTCACGACGCTGACGAGCGACGTCACCAGGGGACGACTCGCAGGCCAAGCGCTTTTCCGATCCGCTGGCGAGCATGCCGGACCTTCGGACGCCAGCCGTGGTAGTGCTTAGGTGCATACGGCGCTCCCTGAAGCACGACGGCGCTTCGTTCGAGTTGAGCAATCCACTCCTCAACCGTGCGGATCCCATTACGTTGGGCCGAGAGGGGGAGCCGGTCCGCTAGATCTGCATCAGTCGTGATCAGGCTGTGAGGTGAGCGCGGATCGTCCATGTGGTCTTCTCGGATGAACGGATAATAGAATCCGATAACGGCGCCTTCCATGGCTAGACGGAGGCAGAACTCCGTGAAAGACTCACCCGCACGCAAGTACCCGGCTTTAACCGC
>Ga0209368_1000777_pt1 | contig 20035 bp, 21 predicted proteins | sample EBPBio242008_DNA_FD_185862 | JGI IMG/M metagenome (GOLD analysis project Ga0209368, IMG submission 185862) | Wastewater treatment Type I Accumulibacter community from EBPR Bioreactor in Madison, WI, USA - Reactor 1_4/24/2008_ DNA (SPAdes)... | ecosystem: Engineered > Bioreactor > EBPR >...
AACGCTGGTTCGGCTGAAGGCGCAGTAGTGCGGCAGGCGATGGCAGGGCTGGCCCTGGCGGCGTTGGCCGGGTGTGCCGCCGTGCCTTCGGCCCCGCCCACGGCCGCGGTTTCCGGCCGCCTGGCGCTGCAGGTCGAGGCCTTCCAGGCACGCCCCGCGCAGTCGCTGAGCGCCGGCTTCGACCTGTTCGGCGACGCCACCACCGGCGAACTGCGGCTGAGCACGCCGCTGGGCACCACGCTGGCGGCAGCCTACTGGGCACCGGGCGAGGCGCGACTGGTCACGCCCGAAGGCGAACGCCGCTTCGACGACCTGGACGCGCTGTCGCGCGACACCTTCGGCGAGAGCCTGCCGCTGCGCGCCCTGCCCGACTGGCTGCAAGGCCGGCCTTGGGCCGGCGCCGAGGCCGCCCGAGCCCTGCCTTCCGGGCCCGGCTTCGGATAATTTGATCAAACTTCGAAATCGACGGCCGACAAAGGCCGCGCAAGGACCACAGGGGGCGCGATGGCGCAGGGGACGGGAACGGACGGCTTCCTGGACAAGGAAGCGCGGGCAGGGCTTACGCTCATCGCACCGCCGGGGCTCTATGCCCTTCTGCTTCTGGCGATGCCCATCGCCACGATCGTCATCTACAGCTTCCTCACGGACGGCTATCTCGAAATCGTCCGCGATTTCACCTTCGACAACTACATCAAGGCCTGGACCGATCCGCTCTACCGGCTGATCATGCTGAAGTCGCTGGCCGTCTCCATCGGCGTGACCTTCATCACCGTGGTCCTCGCCTTCCCGGTCGCCTATTACGTCAGCTTCTACGTCGAACCTTCGCGCAAGTCGCTCTGGCTCTTCCTGATCACCATCCCGTTCTGGACCAGCTACCTGATCCGGATCTTCCTGTGGAAAGTGATCCTCGGCTACAACGGCGTGATCAACTCGGGCCTGATGTCGCTCGGCATCATCAACGAGCCGATCACCGCCATCAATTACAACATGGGCGCCGTCGTCACCGCGCTGGCCCATGCCTATGCGCCCTTCGCCATCCTTCCGATCTTCGTCGCGCTGGAAAAGATCGACCGCTCGTTGCTCGAAGCGGGGCAGGATCTCGGCGAAAGCGCCTTCTCGACATTCCGCCGCGTGACCCTGCCTCTGGCCATGCCGGGCGTCGTGGGCGCGGTGATGATCGTCTTCATCCCGACCATCGGCGACTTCGTCACGCCGCAGCTTCTGGGTGGCCCCGAAGGGCGCCTGATCGCCAACGTGATCCAGTTGCAATATCTCAAGCTCGACAACTATCCGCTCGGCTCGGCCGTGGCCGTATCGGCCATGCTGATCGTCGGGGCCGTCGCGCTGGCGTTCCTCTTCCTCAATCGCCGCTACCTGAGGGGGCCCAAGTAAATGAAGGCCGGCTGGTTCAGGGGCTACACGCTCGTCTATCTTGTCTTCCTCTATGCGCCGATCGTGCTCCTGCCGATCTTCGCCTTCAACGACAGCGCCGTCGTGGCCTTCCCGCTGGCAGGCTTCACGACCAAATGGTTCGACGGGCTGTGGAACAACCCGCCGCTGTTCCAGGCGGTGAAGAACAGTCTGATCATCGCCTTTTCGGTGTCGATCCTCGCCACCACGCTCGGCATCTTCACGGCCCGCGCCACCACGCGCTACAACTTCCCGTTCAAGGGCGGCATCGTCGGCCTCATCATGATGCCGCTCGTCCTGCCAGAGATCATCCTGGCGATTTCGCTTCTCGTGGTGCTCCTTGGCCTTGGCGTGAAGCTCTCGATCTTCACCGTCATCCTCGGCCATACGCTCGTCTGCACGCCCTTCTCCATCGCCATCCTGACCTCGGCCTTCCAGACGCTCGACAAGTCGATGGAAGAGGCGGCGATGGACCTTGGCGAAACCCCGGCCTCGACCTTCCGGCTCATCGTGCTGCCGCTGGTCATGCCCGGCATCATCTCCTCCATGCTGATCGCCTTCACGATCTCGCTGGACGAATTCATCATCTCCTTCTTCATCGCGGGAACCGAGCCGGTGCTGCCGGTCTACATCTTCTCGCAGTTCCGCTTCCCGCAGGCGGTGCCGGTCATCCTCGCGCTCGGCACAATCCTCGTCCTGCTCTCCATCACCCTTCTCGCGATCGCCGAATACTTCCGCCGCCGCGGCATCGCCAAGACCGGCGGCAAGGATACCGGAGGCTTCCTGTGACCAACAACCGGCCCGACATGATCCAGTTCCGGGACGTCCACAAATACTATGGCGATTACCACGCGCTGCGCGGCATCACGGCCAGCATCAAGGCCGGCGAGTTCTTCTCGCTCCTTGGCCCCTCGGGCTGCGGCAAGACCACGCTCCTGCGCACCATCGCCGGGTTTGAAGGCATCTCCTCCGGCGCCGTGCTGATCGACGGCAAGGACATGGCCTCCGTGCCGCCCAACCTGCGGCCCACCAACATGGTGTTCCAGTCCTACGCCATCTTCCCGCACCTGACCGTGGCCGAAAACGTGGGCTTCGGCCTGCGCAAGGACCCGCGGTCAAAGGCGGAAAAGGCAAAGGCGGTGGAAGAGGCGCTCGGCATGGTCGGCCTCAAGGGCTATGGCGCCCGCGCGGCCCATGCGCTTTCGGGCGGCCAGCGCCAGCGCGTCGCACTCGCCCGCGCCCTGATCCTCAAGCCGAAGGTCCTCCTGCTCGACGAGCCGCTCTCGGCGCTCGACAAGAAGATCCGCGAACAGATGCAGATGGAACTGATCCGCCTGCAGCGCGAGGTCGGCATCACCTTCGTTCTGGTCACGCATGACCAGGAAGAAGCCCTCGTCATGTCCGACCGCATCGCCGTGATGTTCGAAGGCGAAATCGCGCAGCTCGCCGATCCCGAAACGCTGTATCGTCGTCCGAACAGCCGCCGCGTGGCAAACTTCATCGGCACGATGAACTTCCTGCCGGCGCGCATCATCAGCGAGGGTGCGGCCGGGGTCGAGGTCGAGGCCGAAGGTTTCGGCCGCGTCCTGATCGACGCCGAGCGGTCGGGCGGCGCGGCCGGTCAGGACGGGATCTGCGTGGGCTTCCGCCCCGAGACGATGACGCTGCTGTACGAAGGCCAGACCGCCAGCGAACGCGAAAGCACCGCCACCGTGACGGAAGTCGTCTATTACGGCGACATGACCTACTACGACCTGCTCATCGACGGCACCAAGGATCCGATCCGCATCTCGATGCGCAACGTGCCGGGCCGCCCGGTGCTGGACATCGGCACCCGCGCCCGGCTGGCCTGGAGCCCGCACGCGCTGGTGCTGTTCCGCTGACCTATTGGCGCGGGAACCGCCCCGGTTTCCGCGCCGCAACCCGCAAGGGGGGCATCATCCCCGCCCTTGGACAAGTGTTAAGTCCAAGTTAAGACGCGCAGGTAACCCGTTGATTTTGTTAGGTTCGATGGAGCGTCCGAGCTCGGACGCCCTCCTTCACCGGTCCGGCGGCAACAGCCCCAGCCCCCTCAGATAGATGCCGATCCCGGCCTCCAGCAGGTCCTCCGGCGCAAAGGGCGAGGCCCCGTCGCCCCCCCTCATGTACAGCTCCACCACCCCGTGGCTCATGGCCCGCACATGGGCCGAGACCATGCTGGCCGGCGGCCGCCGCCCCGGCGCCATGTTGGCCCAAAGCCCCTCCGCCGCCTTCTCCAGAACCTCCCGCGACCGTGCCGCCACCTGGGCCAGTTCCGGGTGATCGGCCAGCCTCAACCCCGCCTCGAACATGGCCTTGTAGTGGCCGGGGTACTTGCGGGCGAAGGCCAGGTAAGCCCGCCCCGTCGCCTCGAACGCCGCCAGCGCCGAGGGCTTGCCCCCGTCATAGGCGAACTCCATCAGCGCCCCGAAGATGTCATAGCCCTGCCGCGCCACCTCGGCCAACAGCTCATCCCGCCCCGCGAAATGCCGGTACACCGCCGCCGGCGTCACGTCGGCCAGCTTCGCGGCCTCCGACAGGGTGAACCCCTGCGGCCCGGTCTCCTCGATCAGCTGCAACGCCGCCTCGACCAGCGCCTGCCGCAGGTTGCCGTGATGATAGCCCCGCTTCACGTCATTCCTTCTTGGGCCGGATCTCAGGCCCGCCGCAGATCCGACGGTCCACCTCGCCGATGGCCTTTGGGTCCTTGCCCTTGTAGTCCACCGCGTGCAGCACCGTCTGGATCGCCGCGATCCGCGCACGCTTCTTGTCGTCCGACAGGATCACGGTCCACGGCGCCTCTTTCGTGTGGCTCATCGCCAGCGTCGCCGCGATCGCCTCGCTGTAGGCATCCCACTTGTCCAGCCCGTCGATGTCGATCGAGGACAGCTTCCATTGCTTGAGCGGATCCTGCTCACGATCGAGGAACCGCTTCAGCTGCTCGGCCCGCCCGACCTCCAGCCACAGCTTGACCAGCGTGATGCCTTCCGAAAGGAACATCCGCTCGAAGCCGGGCAATTGCTGGAAGAAACGCACGCGCTGTTCGGGGGTACAGAAGCCGAAGACATGCTCGACGATGCCGCGATTGTACCAGGAGCGGTCGAACATCACCATCTCGCCCGCCGCCGGCAGGCAATCGACATAGCGCTGGAAGTACCATTGCGTCGCCTCGCGATCCGAGGGCTTCGACAGCGCCACCACCGAGGCCACGCGGGGATTCAGGTTCTCGCGCATCGCGTCGATGCTGCCACCCTTGCCGGCGGCATCGCGCCCCTCGAACAGCACCACCACCCGCTTGCCGGTGGCCTTGATGTCGGCGTTCATCCGGACAAGCTGCAGTTGCAGCGCCGCCATCCGGTCCTCGTATTCCTTCTTCGCCATCTCCTCCCGGTAGGGGTAGGTCTTGTCGAGGATGTCGTCCTTGTCCGCCTCTTCGATGGCCTTTCGCACCTCCTTGGGCGCGCCCTGCTTGAAGTACCGCGAAATCGCTCCGTCGAATGGCAAATCCATGCTCAACCTCCCCACACTGTTCCGAGTATGGCGATTGCTGCCGCCGCCGCAATCATCCCGCGTGGCCGGCTGCTGCAAAGGCCCGCCGGATTGCAGCAATGACGGTGTCGGTCATGGTGTGGTGAGGCATGTGGCCGGTTTCCGGCAGCAGAGTCAGGCGCGCCGTCGGCAACAGCCTCGCCAGTGGAATGGCATGTATCTCTGCGGGGACGACGCCATCGGCTGTGCCATGCACGATCTCGACCGGCAAACGCAGACCCGCATAGCGACCCGCCATCTGCCGCAAGTGGGGTTTCAGGCCGCGGACCTGGCGGGCATTGGCCATCAACGACCAGCGCCGCAGGGTGAGCCCCGCCCCGAAATGCGCGGCATAGCCCGGCGGCACGGGATCGGGCGCGAAGATCCCGGTCAGCGAGGCGTGGATCTGGGCGGGCGTGGCAAAGGCTGTGATGGCCGGAACCACCACTTGCGAAACGACGGGGTGGCCGGTCAGCGTGTACCAGCGGTCCAGCCCACCTTCCCAGGGCATGGATGCCCCCGCCAGCACGACAAGCGCAGATGGGGCAAGCGCACCCGGCGCCTCCAGCGCCCAGGCGAGGGCTATCGCCCCTCCATAGCTGTGACCCAGCACGACCGGCCGGCGAACGCCCAGAACCTCGGCCGCCTGCATGAGGTGCAGGGCCTGAGCGGCCGGGGCACGGTCATCGGGGCCGATGTCGGAGGACCAGCCTAGGCCGGGGCGATCCAGCAGAATGACGCGCCAGTGCTTTGCCAGCCTCTGCGCGAAACCCAATGTGAAGTCGCGGATGTTGCCGCTGGCGCCATGCAGCAGCACGAGATCGGGGCCGGAGCCCATGACATGGGCATGGATCATGCCGCCATCCACAGGCACAAGCTGGCCGATGGGCGGGTAAGCGGCCTCTGCGGCGCGCTCGCGTTCGCGTGCGCGCCGGGAGGTCAGCAACCCGCCGCCGCCAAGGGCGGCCGCGCCAAGGATGAGGCTAGTTGCCAATCTTCTCCAACTCGAACGGCGTGGTTTGGTAGATCTCGTTGATCCAGTTACCGTAAAGAAGATGGGCGTGGCTGCGCCAGCGGTTCAAGGGGGGACGCGAGGGGTCGTCGTCCGGGTAGTAGTTCATCGGCACGTTGATGGGCGTGCCGTTCGCCACGTCGCGGTCGTATTCCTGTTTCAGCGTCTCGTTGTCGTATTCGAAGTGGTTGAAGATATACAAGGCGCGGTGCGCTGCATCTTCCACCAGGCACGGCCCGGTTTCGGGCGACCCCAGAAGCGTCTTCAGCCCCGGTGCCGCGTCGATCTCGGCCTGGCGCATCTCGGTCCAGCGGCTGACCGGGATTACGAAGTCGTCCGAAAAGCCGCGCAGGTAGGGCGAGGTGGGCGCAAGGTTCTGGTGGCGGAAACAGCCAAAGGCCTTGTGGTCCAACATGTGTTTCTGCACGCCATGGAAATGGTAGATCATCGCCATGCCACCCCAGCAGACGCCGAAGGTGGATTGGACATGGCTTTGCGTCCAGGCCATGACCTCGCACAACTCATCCCAATAGGTGACCTCTTCGAAAGGCAGGTGTTCGATCGGCGCGCCGGTGATGATCAGGCCGTCGAACTTTTCTCCGGTGGCCTTAACCTCCTGGAACGGGCGGTAGAAGGTCGCCATGTGGTCGGCGGCGGTGTTCTTCGTCTGGTGCTCGGTCATGCGGATCAACTGCAGGTCGATCTGCAGCGGCGTCGCGCCGATCAGCCGGGCGAACTGGTTCTCGGTCTGGATCTTCTTCGGCATCAGGTTCAACAGCCCGATGCGCAGCGGCCGGATGTCCTGCCGCGCCGCACGTTCAGGCGTCATCACCATCACGCCCTCGTTCCGCAGAACGTCGAAGGCGGGAAGGGTGGCGGGCAGGGTGATGGGCATGGCTTACTCCTTGGGGGAGCCGTATCTAGGCCGGATCGGGGCCAGGTTCAACGGGTGCGGTCGATGGCGCGTGCGATGAGGTCGTCGAAGTCTTCGGGGTTGCGGACCATCGCCACTTCATCGGCGGTGACCGTCACGCCCCATCGTGCCATCGCCTCGTAGCGCGGCTGGCGGTGGTTCAGAAGCCGGGCATAGCCGAAGCGCAGGAAGGCGTCGGGGTCGACCTGGTCGGCAGGCAGCCCTTCGCGGGCAAGGTAGGCGTGCCACAGCTCTTGCAGGAAAGCGGGCTGGTAGTAGATCGGCTTTGGCGCCCGGTCGAAGCGGCGGATCAGTTCGGCGCGATGCGCCTCGTCTCCCTTGATCCAGACCATGAGCAGATGGCCCGAAAGCTCTGAGAGGACGGGGTCTTGCGGGTCTTCGGGAGTGACCACCTCGCAGATCGAGCCGGAACTGTCGCAGATGAAGTGATCGTAACCATACAGGTCGTGGGCTCGGTCGATGAAATGGGTGGTGTCCAGCATGGCCGCGACCTCGGCCAGGCGGTGCTGGTCCTGACGCTTGCAATACTCGGCGAAGGGCAGCCCTCCGCGCGATGCATCGCCGGGCTTGCCAAGGTATGTGGACAGGGGCGCGAGATTGTCGAAGGTGATGTTCGAGGCGATGTAGACCGAGTCTGACATCAGCAGTTCCCGCAGCAGCGGGACCTTCATCGCCTCGCGCTTGAAGTTGTCGGCGATGTATTCGTCCATGTAGCGCGTGCCAATGCGGTAATCGACCGAGTAGTGAAACCAGCGGCCCTGGTCGCGCAGCATGTTGGACAGATAGGTCTTGCCGAGCCCGGACATGCCGAACAGCATGACCCGCTTTGACTTTGCCGCCCGCCAGTCTGCACCCGTCGGATAGATCATGCCCGCCTCTCGCCCGTTTGCCGTCTGTTAGCGCGGGGCGCCGCCGGATTCACGTGGTTTCTTGAACCGGGCCGCCATGCGGCCGTCGATGACCAGAAGGCCAAGGGCGATGAGGGCAAATCCCGCGAAGTCGCGTGGCGGCAGGCTTTCGTCCAGCACGAGCGCGCCAAGCAGGACGGCAAAGGGCGCGACCAGTAGTGTTACGAGACTGAGATTTCCCGCGCCGGCCGTGGCAAGGACCCGGAAGTAGAGCAGATACGCCCCGGCTCCGGCAATGACCGCCAGATAGAACAGGGCGCCCCAGGCCGAGGCGGGCCAGGAGAGATCGGGCGGCTGGCCGAAGGCGAGGGCTGCCGGCAAGAGCAGGAGGCTTGCCCCGGTCAGCATTCCGGCGGCTGCGATCTGCGGTGGCAGGGCGGCGAGGGCATTACGGGCGAATGCGGCGGCGCTGGCATAGGACAGCGAGGCCATCAACAGGGCGAACTGGCCGAGTGAAGTGGGGTCGAGCGCCCGCAGCGCTTGCGGTCCGATCACCACAGCGACACCGGCAATGCCCAGGAAAACGCCACCGAGCCGTCGCCCGGTCAGCCTCTCATCCCGGAAGGCCAGCGCGGCCACGACGATGCCGAAGAGCGCCGTGGAAGAGTTCAGGATGGCGGCAAGTCCGGATGGCACCGACGTTTGCGCCCATGTGATGAGCGAGAAAGGGATTGCATTGTTCAGCGCGCCCATGACCAGAAAGGCCGCCCAGACGCGGAATGACTGGGGGACCGGCAATCGGCGTGCGAATACATAGACCCAAAGGAGCGCAGCGGCGACGGTGACGCGGATGGCAACCGTCGTCAGCACGCCCGCCGAGTCCAGCGCCAGCCGGTTTGACAGGAACGAGCCGCCCCAGACGAGAGCAAGAAGCAGGAGCTCGGCCCAGGCGCGGGGAGAAAGGGATTTCTGCGATGTCATGCCGGTGAAATGCCATTGGCCAGTCCCGGCTTCGACCCGAAACATGCGAAAAGGGGCCGGTCCGCTTGGGCCAGCCCCTTCCTTGATCAGAACGAGTAGCCCACACGCAGGACGAAGGCCATTGCGTCGTTGTCGTCGAAGTTGGTCGCCGGGGCGATTGGCCCAACTGCCGTCTGGGCATCGCCGAGCGCGTAGTAGCGCGCCGCCGCGGTCACCTTGAACGGGCCGGAGGTGTAAGTCGCCGAAAGACCCACCGCATTGTATCCGTTGATCGGGTTCAGGTTCGACTGATAGCCGCTGAGCGGAGTGTCATAGGTATAGGTCACCGCACCGGACCAGGTCTCGTTGAACTGGTGACCCACGCCGATGGTCGATGTCGTGGTCGGGCCGTTGTAGGAAACCAGAGCCGCCCCGCCGGTCAGCTTGGCATACATCTCGGGCGCAATCTCGAACTGTTCCCAGTCGACCCAGCGGATCGAACCGAACACCAGCCAGCCCGGTGCAACGCCCGTCTGGAAATCCAGGTTCACGGACTGCGGTGTGGTCACCGGCGTGGTGCTGTCCAGCGAACCGATGGCCGAGCTTTCCGAGGTCGCCATCTCGTAGTCGATGGCGGAATTGTAGGTGAGCGCGACCCTGGCCGCGATCTCGGGCTTTTCCCAGCCGACGCCAAGGACATAGCCGAACTCGCCGCTCTCATCGCCCGAGGCTTCGTAGGGCGCGCCGGGATAGGGCACACCCCTGCCCGCAGTGACGAAGGGGATCAGCGCATCTGCCGAAAGCGTCTGGTACCGGACACCGCCAAAGACGCTGATCTGATCCGGCGTGGTATAGCGCAAGAGGCCTGTGATCGATCCGGTGTCGAGCGTGGCCGTCGAGCCCTCGGCAAAATAGTCGGTGTCCAGGGGGTAATCCACATCTGCCCCGAAGGGCTTGTCGAGGATGACTGCACCCGAGAACCCGTTGGGCATGTTGAACTTCACGCCACCGTTGAACAGCGTGTAGTCGGTGGCCATGCTGCCCGAGGACTGGTTGCCCAGGAGCGGGCTGATCTCTTGTCCCGAGACGTCCGGGGCAAGAGTGCCGATGGTGAACTCGGCGTAGTTGCCCTGTTCGAACAGGATCATCGCCGATTGCGTGGACCGGTCGATGCCGCCGGCATGAACGGCGCCGGTGGCGCCAAGCATGGCGCCAAGCGCCACGAGCGAAGTCTTCACGTGTCTCTCCCTCCGAGGCGCGGCGACAAGTCCGCGCAATCCCCGGTTTCAGACTTCAAGACTCGCCGGCTTCGGTCAATCAGTTTCGTTGCGTCACGGTTTTGTGACGTGACGAACATCGCGCGAGGGGGCGGCCTGTGCCCGCAGGTTCACCAGGTTGGCGCCAAGGATGACCGCGGCGCCGACGATCACAAGCGGGTCCAGCGGCTCGGCGTACCAGATCGCGCCAACCACCGCGATGACCGGCAGGCGCAGGAAGTCCACCATGACGACAAAGCTCGCGGGGGCCATGGACAGGGCCGTGGTCAGGCAGGTATGGGCCGTGACCCCGGCCAGACCGATCAGGGCAAGCCACGGCAAGGTCTGTGAGTCGGGAAGGCGCAATACGCCGTCCCATCCCGCCAGAATGAGCCCGAAGCAGAACTGCATCAGCGTCAGCCAGAACAGGATCGACACGATGCTTTCGCCGCGTGTCAGCGCCTTCGTCATCAGCGACGTGGCGGCAAAGCAAACGGCAGAGGCCGCGGCGGCGATCATGCCGGGTTCCAGCTCGGTGAAGTCCGGTCGCGTTGCGATGAGAATGCCGCCGAATCCCATGGCCGCAGCAAGTCCCTTCAGCCGCGTCAGCCGTTCGCCCAGGACAAGTGGAGAGAGCAGGATCACCCAGATCGGCGAGGTGAACTCCAGCGCAAAGACCTGGGCCAGCGGAATCATGGTCAGTGCCCAGAACCACAGATTCTGTCCGGTGAAGTGAAAGAGGTTGCGCACGAGATGGCTGCCCAACCGGTCCGAGCGAACTTCCCGCAGGCGGCCCAGACCTCCTGCAACCGCAATGACGAGGATGAACCCGACAAGTGACCGCCAGGTCATGATCTCGAACGTGTCGTGGCGTTGGGCCACGGCGCGGCCCGCGATCGCCATTGCGCTGAAAGCGGTGATCGAGCCCGACATCCAGAGGGCGGCAGTCAGCGGCCGGTCGGCCGGCCTGGAAGGGGCGGGGGGCAAGATGCGGGCTCCTGCAGGGGAGCCCTTCATCTCGCGCCTTGCCCGCGAAGTCCAGACTGCTAGGCTGGTCGCACAACAGGAGACGCATATGACACGGAAACTTCTTCGGGGGGAGCATGACCACCGCGTCGGTTTCGCGGAACTCTTCTTCGATCTGGTTTTCGTCTTTGCGATCACGCAGATCAGCCACCTACTCTTGCACCACTACGACCTGAAGGGCGCGGTCCAATCCGGGCTCATCCTGCTCGCCGTATGGTGGGTATGGGTCTACACGACCTGGGTGCTGAACCGCCTGGACCCCGAAGCGCCCGCCGTCCGCGGGCTGATCTTCGCCATGATGCTCGCCGGCCTGTTCCTGTCGATGTCGATTCCGGAGGCATTCGGCGAGCGGGGGTGGGTCTTCGGTCTGGCTTTCGCAGCCATGCAACTGGGTCGCACCCTGTTCATGTACCTTGCGGCCGGAAACAACCAGGTGGTGAGGCTTACCTATCTGCGGATCTTCGTCTGGTTCATTCCGTCGGCTCTGCTGTGGGTCGGCGGCGGTCTTGCCGATCCGCACTTGCGGCTGTGGTTCTGGCTGGCCGCCCTTGTGGTGGAATACACCGGCCCGGCTGCCGGCTTCTGGCTGCCGGGCCTTGGCAGGGATGTTTCAAGCAACTGGAACGTGAAGGGCGAACATATTGCCGAACGCGCGGGCCTCTTCGTCATCATCTGCCTGGGTGAGACACTGCTGGTTTCGGGGGCGACCTTTGCCGACCTGCATTGGGACATTGCCGGTCTCCTGGCGTTCCTGTCCTCGGCAGCCTCGTCAATCGCGATGTGGTGGGTCTATTTCCACATCGGATACCACCGGGGAAGCACTCAGATCGCGACTTCGGATGATCCCGGTCGCATAGCCCGCCTCGCATTCACCTATGCCCACATCCCCATTGTCGCCGGAATCGTGCTGGCGGCCGTTGGCGCCGAACGCGCCATCGCCCATCCTCATGCGCCGGGGTCCCTGGGCGAAGCCGCCTCGATTGTCGGCGGCACGGCATTGTTCCTTGCCGGGAACGGCTGGTTCAAGGCGGTGTCCAAATGGTTCCCGCTGTCACATCTGTTCGGCCTTGGGCTTCTTGCCGGCTTGTTCCTGCTGGCGCCCCGGCTGGACCTGCTCATGCTGAACCTGGGGTCGGCACTTGTGCTGGTGCTTGTCGCGATCTGGGAGGACAGGTCCCTTGCCTCCCATTCTCGCGGGTCCGCCTGAACGTCAGCCGGCGGGGCAGGCGACCTCCAGCCCGTGGACGTAGATCACGCAAGGGGACTCGAAGCAAAGTGTCACCACCGAAACCGTCTCGGCGTCCTCGATGCTGATGTATTCGCCGTCGACCAGGCGCGACACGGGCACAAGGGCTGTTGCGGTTCCGTACAGCGCCTGCGCGCGCCAGTCGCGAAGCAGGATCATTTGGCCCGGAGCCAGACGCACGTCGGCATCGGGGCGGTCGTGGCCAAGGGCCGAGGCCGAAACCCGGATGACGGTGCCCTTCAGCTCATCGGTGATCGCCGACGTCAGCCGCCGGATCCCGTCCCGCGTGATGATGCGGTCGCCGGGCGCCAGGGTTTCGACGGCGCGCTCGCCTTTTGCGGTGAGGACCGTCGAACCGAAGGCGAGGCCCATGGACGTGGACGGAGTGGCAATCTGGCGCGGTTCCGCGACAGACGCAGATTGCCCCTGCTGGGTGATGATCATCCGAAGATGTCCTGTTACTGCTGCTCTTTATCTTTTCCGTTAGAATAGGGCAGGAATACGGCCCGCGATAGGGGTTTTCGCGGCGCGTTTTTTCCTCTCGCATCCCTCTGGCCTTCTTGCTAGAAGGACGCGGATTTTCGGGGGGTGCTCGGCCGGAGGGGTCGGGGGCTGCCCCGTTTGCGGGTGTGGCGGAACTGGCAGACGCACCGGATTTAGGTTCCGGCGCCGCAAGGCGTGGGGGTTCGAGTCCCTTCACCCGCACCACAGGAACGGAAAGGTAGAAGACGGATGCAGGTCACCGAGACCCTGAACGAAGGCCTGAAGCGCGCCTACACCATCACGGTGACGGCGGCCGAACTGGATGCCAAGGTCCAGGAAAAGCTCATCGAGGCGCAGCCCGATGTCGAGATCAAGGGATTCCGCAAGGGCAAGGTTCCGCTGGCGATCCTGAAAAAGCAGTTCGGGTCGCGTGTTCTGGGCGATGCGATGCAGGAAGCCATCGACTCGGCCATGAAGGGCCACTTCGATGCCACGGGCGACCGTCCGGCGCTGCAACCCGACGTGAAGATGGTCGGCGGCGACAGCTGGAAGGAAGGCCAGGATGTCGTGGTCGAGATGTCCTATGAAGCCCTGCCGCCGATTCCGGAATTCGACGCAACCGCAATCGTGCTGGAGCGCCTTGTTGTGAAGGCCGACGATGCGGCCGTTGCAGAAGCGCTGGAAAACCTCGCCGGCTCTGCCAAGAACTTCGAAGACCGCAAGAAGGGCTCGAAGGCCAAGGATGGCGACCAGGTCGTGATCGACTTCAAGGGCTCGGTTGACGGCGTGCCGTTCGATGGTGGCTCGGCCGAGGACTATCCGCTGGTTCTGGGCTCGGGTTCGTTCATTCCCGGCTTTGAAGAGCAACTGGTCGGCGCCAAGGCCGGCGAAGAGATCAAGGTCAACGTGACCTTCCCCGAAAGCTATGGCGCGGCGCATCTCGCCGGCAAGGCTGCGGTCTTCGACTGCACCGTGAAGGCGGTGAAGGAACCGAAGGCGGCCGAGATCGACGACGAACTGGCGAAGAAGTTCGGTGCCGAAGATCTGGCTGCCCTGAAGGGACAGATCGCCGAGCGTCTGGAAGCCGAGTACAAGGGCGCCTCGCGTGCCGTGCTGAAGCGCAAGCTTCTGGACCAGCTGGACGCCCTGGTGAAGTTTGACCTGCCGCCGGCCCTGGTCGAGGCCGAGGCCGCGCAGATCGCCCACCAGCTGTGGCACGAAGAGCATCCCGAAGAGCACGGCCACCAGCACGGCTCGATCGAGCCCACGGATGAGCACAAGATGCTCGCCGAGCGCCGTGTGCGCCTTGGCCTCTTGCTGGCCGAAGTCGGCCGTAAGGCCGAAGTCACCGTGAGCGATGCCGAGATGACTCAGGCCGTTCTTGCAGCGGCCCGCCAGTATCCGGGTCAGGAACGTGCCTTCTTCGAATTCGTGCAGAAGAACGCCCAGATGCAGCAGCAGCTGCGCGCGCCGATCTTCGAGGACAAGGTTGTGGATCACATCGTGGCCCAGGCCAAGGTTTCCGACAAGGACACCTCGAAGGACGACCTGCAGAAGGCCGTTGAGGCTCTGGACGAACTCTGATCCCGTTACAACAGTCCGGATGACGCGAAAGGGCGGCCAAAGGGCCGCCCTTTTCCTTTCTGGTCGGGCTGCGACAGCATGTGTCGCGCCGGTGCGGGTCAGGGTCGGGGTCGGCATCTAGGTTTGGGAAAACCCCGGATCCCCACCCATGCCAATGCTCCGATCTGCGCCCCTTGCCGGCATCCTCTGCCTGCTCCTTGGACTTGCCGTGTTCTCGGTGCAGGACCTCGTCCTGAAGATGCTGTCAGGCCGCTATCCGTTGTACCAGATCATGCTGGTGCGTGGCCTGGTGAGCCTGCCGCTGCTTCTGTTGATGGTCTGGGCGGAGGGTGGCTTGCGCCTTCTGGTCACGCCGGGCCTGCCCGCGATGCTCCTGCGCGGGGTGGTCATGTTCGTGGCCTACGCATCTTTCTATCTGGCTCTGGCGGCCTTGCCGCTTCCGACATCGGTTGCCTTGTACTTCTCGGGCCCACTGTTCATCACGCTGCTGTCCGTTCTGGTGCTGGGGGAACGGGTCGGGCTGGTCGGCTGGGCAGCGGTCCTTGTGGGCTTCGTCGGGGTTCTCGTGATGGTCCGCCCCGGCAGCGGCCTCTTCGATTGGGCTTCGCTGTTGCCGGTGCTGTCGGGCTTGACCTACGGCATTTCGATGGTCGCGGCGCGCCGGATGGGGGCGACCGAGTCAGCAGGCGCCATGGCCTTCTGGGGCAACGCGGTGTTTCTGGCAGTGGCTGGCGTCATGGCGCTGGCCCTTTCCGGCAGATCGTCCGGCGAGGGGCTTCACCCAAGCCTCGCGTTTCTGCTGCGAGGATGGGAATCCCCGTCCGTCACCGATCTGGGCCTGATGGCTGTCACGGGCGTCGTCGCCGCCGCCGGCCTCTGGTTGCTGACGTCGGCATACCGGCTGGCGCAGGCCAGCACCGTCGCACCCTTCGAATACACCGCGATGATCTGGGGCGTGATCTGGGGCTGGACGATCTGGGGCGAATGGCCGGACATCCTGGGCTGGATGGGGATCGCGGCCATCATCGGTGCCGGGCTTGTCATGGCTCTGGCGCGACCAGCCCCTCGGGGCAACGAGAGCCAGAAGGGTTCGTCGCCGCAAAACGATGGCGCCTCGGCCGGATAGGCTTGACCAGACTCGACCGGGCGCACGGACCTGCGGTCACGCGGGAGGGGCGCTGAACCTGGTTGACCGACCAGGAGCGCCAGGTCCCGGCCGGTCAACCGAGGCAAGCGTCAAGGATCAGGTCAGGATGATGTCCGAGGCCAGCAACGAGACATTGCCCGAGAAGTAGGCAACGGCATCAACTCCACCGGCAGGGTCGCTGCCGTTCCGATCCCAGACCAGCATGGTCTCGTCGGCCACGCCGTCATAGACCAGCACGAACTGGCCCTGGGGCCCGACCGCCGTTCCGACCGAGAGCCTGTCGTCGGGCAACCTGCCGGTCACCCCGTAGCCGGTGGCATAAAGGGTGCCAATCAGAAGGTGGTCCACGCCGGATTCGAAATCGGTGATCAGGGTCCGCCCCAGTTCGTTGTTCAGGAACACGAACTGGTCGCGACCGAGCCCTCCGGTGATTGTCGCACCATCGGAAGAAGAGAACAGCCGGTCGTTCCCGTCGCCGCCTTCGACCGTATCGGCGCCATGTCCGGGCGCGATCGTGTCGTCCCCGGCGCCCCCGAAGAGCAGGTCGCCGTCCCGGCCGCCCTGGATCATGTCATCGCCGCCGGCACCGGCCAGCGTGTCGGACCCGGCCCAGCCATAAAGAATGTCGTCGCCGTTCCAGGTCGAGGCCACGTCATTGTGGTTCGACCCGATGATCTCGTATCGCTCGAATCCCCGGATGACCGACAGTTGGCCATCGTCAACGCTGCCGTCCAGCCCGTCGACGATGAAGTAGATCGAAACGTCGGCCTGCATGACACGAAGCAGGTCGTCGCCGGCCCCGCCGTACAGCGTGTTGGCCTCGACCGGCGTATACACCAGCGTGTCGTTGCCCCCCATCATCGACACTTCGTTCGCGCCGCCACCGACGGTCACGCTGTCATCATAGGCGCCGCCGCGGATCGTGTCGTCCCGGTCGCCCACCAGCACGATCAGCCGTTCGACCGAGGTGAAGGTGGCCTCCAGCCCGCCAAGCGTCCGGGCATGGATCGACGGTCCGCTGATCGAGATGTCGGCGGGCGTCAAGTCGGTCAACCAGAAGAGGCCAAGCGCATCGATGCCCGCGCCGCCATAGACCGTGCCGTTGCCGATTGCTGTGCAGCTGAAGAAATCGTCCCCTGTGCCGCCGTAGGCGACGCTCAAGCCGGCGCTGACGACTTCCATCAGCTGGATCACATCGTTGCCAGCCCCGCCGTAAAGCGTGTCGGTGCCGCCCCATCCGCCATGCAAGGTGTCATTGCCATCGCCGCCATAGACAAGGTCTGCCCCGTTGCCTGTGACGATCAGGTCGTTCCCGGTCCCGGCATAAAGCGAGTCGTCGCCGTCAAAGCCGTAAAGCGTGTCATCGCCGCCAAGTCCCGTCAGCGAGTCGCCGACCGATGTTCCTTCAAGCAGTTCTGGGTCGGGGGTGCCAATCTTCACGGCCATCGTCTGAAACTCCTATGGGTGGAAAATCTATTCCCGGCCTGTCAGGCGCTGCCGAGCCAATCCAGTCGAGGCTAGCACGCCCCGTGCAGTGATGAAAAGTCAGGCAGAATGAAAAAAGGCGCCCTGCGGGGCGCCTTTTTCTAGCCGCATTGCAGCGAAGATCACTCTTCGGAAGCTGCGCCGCCGATGTCGTCGAACAGTTCGGCGATCTCGAACTCGGCCGCGGCTTCCGCCTCGGCGGCCAGTTCCTGGATCGACTTGCCCGAAGCCTGAAGTTCGGCTTCTTCGACCGACCGGGCGACGTTCAGCTTCACCTTGACCACGACTTCCGGGTGCAGCACCACCGAAACGGTGTGCATCCCCAGGTCCTTGATCGGACGGTCGAGGGTGACCTGCGACCGCGAGATGGTGAAGCCCGCTTCGGTTGCGGCATCCGCTGCATCCCGGTTGGTGACCGAGCCGTAAAGCGCGCCGGCGTCCGAGGCCGAGCGGATCACGACGAAGACCTGGCCATCGAGCTTGGCGGCGACGGCTTCGGCCTCCTTCTTCGTTTCCAGGTTGTCGGCTTCGAGCTGCGCCTTGCGGGCCTCGAACGACTTGATGTTCGCCTCGTTGGCGCGCAGCGCCTTGCCCTGGGGCAGGAGGAAGTTGCGGGCGTAGCCGTCCTTGACGGTCACGACTTCGCCCATCTGGCCAAGCTTGGCCACGCGCTGGAGAAGGATCACTTGCATGTCAGTAATCTCCTCACTTCACGGCATAGGGCAGAAGAGCCAGGAACCGCGCGCGCTTGATGGCGGCGGCAAGCTCACGCTGCTTCTTGGCCGAAACGGCGGTGATGCGCGAAGGAACGATCTTGCCGCGCTCAGAGATGTAGCGCTGCAGCAGACGGGTGTCCTTGTAGTCGATCGCCGGTGCATTGTCGCCCGAGAACGGGCAAACCTTGCGGCGACGGAAAAACGGTTTGGTGGCCATGGTTTATGGTCCTTTCCTGAAGCCCTGGATCAACGACGGAAGCCACCGGCCGGGCGGTCGCCACGGTCGGGACGGTCACCGAAGCTGCGCTCGCGACGCTCGCCGCCGCCGAAGCCGCCTTCGGGACGGTCGCCACGGTCGCCACGGTCACGCTCGTCGCGCTTCTGCATCTGGACCGACGGGCCTTCGGCATGCTGGTCGACCTTGATGGTCAGCACGCGCATCACGTCGTCGTGCAGGCGCATCAGGCGTTCCATTTCCTGCACGGCGGCCGCCGGGGCGTCCGACTTCAGCAGGGCGTAGTGGCCCTTGCGGTTTTTGTTGATCTTGTAGGCCATCGTCTTGACGCCCCAGTACTCGCTCTCGACGACCTTGCCGCCGTTGTCCGCGAGGACGGTGGAGAAGTGTTCGACAAGGCCTTCGGCCTGGGCGCTGGACAGATCCTGGCGCGAGATGAAGACATGCTCGTAAAGCGGCATGTGCACTCCGATTTTCAGGCGCATTTCAAAGGACGGCGATCCCGGCCGCTCCGTCCACGAGAGTATGCGCCGGGTCAAGCAGGGCTTGCGGCGGGATGCGGCCTTATATTCGCCGGGGCCGCGGATGCAAGCGCGGAATCAGCGCAAGGCTTGCGGCAAGCCGAACAGCCGGTCGAAGGCCCAGGTGAAAACCCAAGTGTAGACCAGGAACAGCACGATCAGCCCCGCTTCCAGCCACAGCGCGGTCAGAAGCCCGACCTCGAACCACCAGGCTGTCAGCGGCAGAAGGATCAGCGTCAGCCCGCCTTCGAACAGCACCGCATGCAGGGCACGCCGGGCGAAGGTCCGTTCGTGGCTGGCCTGCCGCGCTTCCCAGGCTTCGAAGCCCGAGTTGAACAGGTAGCTCCACCCCATGGCCAGGGTGGCCGACAATGCCGCGAAGACCAGCGACGAGTCGGTCTCGGCCCCGGACATGAGTTTCAGCCCCAGTCCGGCGACCAGGATGCCGATCAGTTCGAAGCTGACCGCATAGACGATCTTGCGCAGCGCGGGCGACATGGGGGCGAGTGAACCCGGCGCTGCGCCGAAGTCAAGGCGCCGAAGCCCATGCGAGGCGCCGGCGTTGCGCCTTGCGCGGCCAGCGGCTATTCGGGTCAAAACGAGGGGAACTCAGATGACCAGGGCATTCGTCTTTCCGGGGCAGGGCGCTCAGACCATCGGCATGGGCCGCGCGCTGGCCGAGGCCTATCCCGCCGCCAAGGCGGTCTTCGACGAGGTGGACGAGGCGCTTGGCCAGGACCTCTCCGGTCTGATCTGGTCGGGCAGCATCGAAGAGCTGACTCTGACCGCCAACGCGCAGCCCGCGCTGATGGCGACCTCGATCGCTGCCCTGCGCGCGATGCAGGCCGAAGGTTTCGGGCTGGAACTGGCCAGCTTTGTCGCCGGCCATTCGCTCGGCGAGTACTCGGCCCTCTGCGCCGCCGGGGCGCTTGGACTGGCCGATACTGCCCGGCTCCTGCGCATCCGTGGTTCGGCGATGCAGGAGGCGGTGCCGGTGGGCGTCGGCGCCATGGCGGCGCTTCTCGGGCTCGATTTCGTCGCCGCCACCGAAGTGGCGGCAGAGGCGGCCCAGGGCGAAGTCTGCCAGGCCGCCAATGACAATGACCCGGCTCAAGTCGTCGTTTCTGGTCACAAGGCCGCTGTCGAGCGGGCCCTGGAGATTGCCAAGTCGCGCGGCGCAAAGCGGGCGATCCTGCTTCCGGTCAGCGCCCCCTTCCACTGCGCCCTGATGCAGCCCGCCGCAGACCGCATGGCCGAGGCGCTGGCCACGGTGACGATCAAGGCGCCCGCCGTCCCGGTGGTCGCAAACGTCCGCGCCGAGGCGGTGACCGACCCCGAGACGATCCGTCGCCTTCTGGTGGAACAGGTTACCGGTTCGGTCCGCTGGCGAGAGTCGGTCTTGTGGATGGCCGGGCAGGGCGTCACCGATTTCTGGGAAATCGGCGCCGGCAAGGCGCTGTCGGGCATGGTGAAGCGCATCGCCAAGGACGCAACCACACGGTCGATTGGCACGCCCGAAGACATCGCGGCGCTCAAGGGCTGAAGAAGGGAACGGACATGTTCGATCTGACGGGAAAATCGGCGCTGATCACCGGCGCTTCGGGCGGGATCGGCGGTGCCATCGCC
>Ga0209368_1000782_pt1 | contig 19787 bp, 13 predicted proteins | sample EBPBio242008_DNA_FD_185862 | JGI IMG/M metagenome (GOLD analysis project Ga0209368, IMG submission 185862) | Wastewater treatment Type I Accumulibacter community from EBPR Bioreactor in Madison, WI, USA - Reactor 1_4/24/2008_ DNA (SPAdes)... | ecosystem: Engineered > Bioreactor > EBPR >...
CGCATCGCCGCTATCACCGCCAGTGCCGCCCCCGCCCGATCCGCCTCCGCCCCCGCCCGTCAGGCCGCTCAGGTCCAGCCGTCGGGCCGAGATCAGCGCCGCGATCTTCGGCCGGTCGGCGCCCTGGGCGACATCGGCCTCCACCGTCAGCACGTTCTCGTCCAACCCGATCGTCCCACCCCGCAGATGCACGCTGCCCTCGGGCGTCAGGATGGCCTTGCCCGTCACTGTCACGCTGCGTGCGCCCAGGCCGGCAGGAAGCGACGGCCGTTCCATGCCCGCCAGGGCCGAGAGGGCAACCATGTCGGCAAAGTCCGCCTCCAGCTGGCCTTCGGCGGCCAGCGGCACCAGCCCCAGGCGGCCATCGAAGGCAACCTGCGCCGCGCCGGCCTGCAGGTTCAGCTTCACCGCCTCCGTCTGCCCGCCAAGGAAGGCCATCATCGCCCCGATGCCGGCCTTCAGCGTGAAGGCCTGCCCGTTCATCACCCCTGAAAGGTCCAGATCCACCGGGCCTGCCGGATCGGGAACCGCCGTCTTCAGGGCAATCTCGGACAGCGCCACGCGCGTGCCCGCCGCGTGGTCCAGATAGGTCACGCGCCCGCCTGTCACCTCCAGAAGCTCAAGCGACAGGGGCGGCAGCGCCGCGCCGGCGCCGGGCGCCGCGCCCTCGCCGGCCGTGCCAGCATCCGCCGCCGTCGCGACGGGGCCAAGCTCCCAGTTGCCCCGGCCGTCCACGGCCCGCTCCAGAAGGATCTCCGGCGCCTCGGCGATCAGCGCCTTCACCCGGACCTCGCCCGAAATCAGCTTTGCCGCATCCAGCCCGATCTCCAGCTTGTCGGCATGGAACATCGGGCCCTGATCCGACCAGCCCGCATTGGCAATGCTCACGTCCCCCGCCACCACGCCCAGAACCGGCCAGACCTGCGGCACGACCGATCCGCCGATGGTCAAGGCCCGGCCGGTGCGCGCCTCGAACTGCTTGGCGGCGATCTCGGCCACCGATTTCGCCGGAATCAGCCAGACAGCGGCCACGGCAAGGATGGCCAGCGTGACAAGAACGGAAACCAGTCGGACGATCCAGCGCATCGTGCCCTCTCATGTTGGAGGCCCGAGCCTAGACGCCGGTCCCGCCCCGGTCCAGCCGCCCGGCGGGCTTCCGCTCAGTTGCGGCTGACAGGCCGCGACCGCATCCGCGCCACGGTCTCGCGCTCGGCGCGGCGGCACAGGTTGGGCGGCAGGCCCCGGTCCAGAAGGTCCATGTCGGCAAGAACCATCTCGCCCATGCGCTTGAACGCCACGTCCAGCGCCCCTGCCCGGTGCGCCGAAAGCAGAAGCCCCGGCAAAGACCGCGCCGGATGATCCGCCGCCAAGGGTTCCTCTGGCCAGACGTCGCTCGCCGCACGGATGCGCCCCTCAGACACCGCCGCCAGAAGCGCAGGGAAGTCCACCACATCCGCCCGGCTCAAAAGCACGAAGGCAGCGCCCGGCTTCATTGCCGCGAATTCCTCCGCGCCGATGAAGTTGCGGTTCTCGCTCGTCACCGCCGCTGTGACAAAGACCACATCCGCCCCCGACATCACCTCGGCCAGCGTGGCGGCCTCTGCCCCCGCCTCGCGCAGCCGCGCAGCGGGCAGCCAGGGATCATGCACCACAAGCCGCGGCCGGAACCCCGCCAGCACCCGCGCCAGCGCCCGGCCAAGGTCGCCAAAGCCCACGATCCCCACGGTCGCGCCCGTCAGCAGCCGCGCGTTCCCGTTGCCGTCGCCGCCCCACAGCTCGCGCCCCGCCCGGAACGCCGCATCTGCGCCGTGGATGTCGCGCAGCAGTGCCAGAGCGAAACCCAGACCGATCTCGGCCACCGGCTCGGCAAAGACCGCGCCCGTCGTCACGACATGCACGCCGCGGGCAAAGGCCGCCTCATAGGGCATGTTGGGCAGCAGGTTGCTTTCGACGTTGAAGATGCAGCGCAGCCCCGCCAACCGCGCCAGCAAGGCCTCGTCCAGCGGCGGCTGCCCGATGATATGGCGCGCCTCGGCCAGCACCGCATCGTCCAGCCCCGGCAGCGCCTCGTCCGTGGTCTCCACCACCCGGTATCGCGCCCGCAACTCGGCCAGCCGCTCCGGCGTGAAGATCAGCTCCAGGCTCCGCGGCAGCGGACAGGACAGCACAAGGGGTCGTTCCACCATTCGCTCCCGGCAGGATGTATCCGCAGCCTAGAAAGGAAAGCAGGGCCGGACAAGCACCCGGCCCCACCCCCGATCTCCACTTCCCGCGCCGCCCGCACGCGAGGCGCACTGTCCGCCTCAGCCCCTGTGCGTCCCGCCCATCGCCACGCTCACCCGGCCCGGCTTCAGCACGACCGGCCGCCGGCCGAGGCCTCTGGAACGATCCCCGCAGCACCGACCGACCAACCGCTCCGGCGGCCGGACCAGTCCAGGCCGCGCATCAGCGCAGGTGTCCATGGATCGCCCGCCCATTTGCCCCCGGCCGCGTGCCCCACCGGACCCGCAAGAAGAGGAAGCCGCGCAGCCGATCCTTAACCCATTCCCAACGCTGATGAATTGCGAACGGCCCCCACCTGCCGCCCGCGCCCCCCCGACACATAATCGATTCGCACCGATTCGTACCGACCTGCCTTCCCGTAAGGTCCCACGTACGAGAAGGCATCCGGGCCGGGCAATGCCCGCCCGCGCTGCCTTCGTCAATTCCGCTGCCGCACCTCCCCATCACCGCCGCCCGGCGCCAAAGCACCGAATAACCTGACCCAACCGGCACGAAGCATCACGGCACTGTCGCCATTGCCCGGCGCCAGACCCTTTGAATGGCAAACCACTCTCTCCCCCACCGGTCGCATGGCCAGTGGGTCACTTTTGTTCAATTCGCCCGAACTGAAACGGGCTTGAATTAAGACACGTCCCTTTTCGGAAACTGAACCGAATTGAAATCGGGTTCCCGAAAGGGCTGTTTCAGCGGCTTGAAATGACCCGCCTTCGCCTCCCCACCAGTCTCCAATCACGGGCCCGACCCCAGGCCGGAACCGCCTCGCCACGCCCCGGGCACAATCCTCCGGGGCGAACCTCCAACCAGGTCCGGAACCAGCACTGCCGGAACCGCGACGTCTGGTCCGGCGCTGCATCGGGGCCCGGAGCCATGTGCCCCTTCGCCCCCATGATCAGCGCCCCGATCAGCAAGCCTCCCGTCCAGGCGGCCGCCAGCAATCCGCGGCCAGCTCCTTCCGGCTCAGCCCAGGGTGCGCGACCACGGCCCGGCGGCCATGCCGCCACCCGACGCTCCCACCGGCTCTCCGGCCCGTCCGGCTGGCCGAAGCCGCTATCCGGTGCCCTGTCGCCAGGGGGCAGGTCCCAGGCCCGGCATCACCGCCGGCCTGTCGCTCGCCCGCACTACCATCCATAGACCCGGCCGCTTTCCCGCGCGTCCCGCCTGTCGCGGCTCTCGCCGAACCGACGGTTGGCACCAGGGTGCTCTTCCTGTTCCGCAACACGAAGAAGGGGCGCTTGGCACGCCCCCTCCCCCGTCGCTTCCTCCCGGAATGCTCCCGCCAGGCTGGGGTCCGGCGGGGTGCGACATCTCAGACGAGCAGGCCGTCGATGACGATCGAGCCCGACGGCAGGTCGACCTGCACGCCCTCGTTCAGGCGGACATAGTCGTAGTAGCCCGTGCCGTAGGTGGTATCGAGCGAGAACAGCGCCTTTGCGTCCGCACCGTTGACGATGATCCGGCCCAGTTCGAAGTCGTCGCCGCCGCCCTTGACACCGTCATCGCCCCAAGACCACAGGATGAGGTTGGCCTTGTTGACGTTGGACCCAAGCTGCACCTTGACATTGTCCAGGTTTTCCAGAGCCGTAAGGTCGATCTGGTCGTAGTAGTCGTCGGACTGGAAGTCCTTGATCGTGTCCGTGCCGCCGCAGCCGCAGGTCTCGCAGAAGACGAAGTGGTCGTCGCCGGCGCCGCCGGTCAGCATGTCGTTGCCCTTGCCGCCGGTCAGCCAGTCGTCACCCGCGGCACCCGAGAGGGTGTCGTTGGCATCGCCGCCCTGCATCAGGTCGTTGCCGTTGCCACCGTTCATCACGTCACAGTCGGCACCACCGAACATCAGGTCGTCGCCGTTGCCGCCAACCATGTTGTCCTTGCCGCTGCCACCATCCATCTGGTCGCAGCCGTCGCCGCCTTGCATCATGTCCGCGCCGCCCTGGCCGTACATGATGTCGTTGCCCTTGCCGCCGTCCATGCTGTCATTGCCGTCGCAGATGCCTTCGGAAACGCCGCCATAGTACGCGTAGTTGTCGCCAAGCATCACGTCGTCGCCGTCGCCGCCCAGCATGCCGTCAGAGCCGTCGCCACCGGCCAGATGGTCGTTGCCCGCGTCGCCGACGACATAGTCGTCACCTTTGCCGCCATCGGCAAAATCGTTGCCAGTGCCGCCGGACAGACGGTCGTTGCCGCCTTCGCCGAACAGGAAGTCGGTACCGCCCAAGCCGCTCAGGACGTCATTGCCGTCGCCGCCCCAGATGGTGTCCGAGTTCGCAGCACCGGTGATGGTGTCGTTGCCGGCACCGCCAAAGGCGCACAGGATCACCGGCGTGAAGCCGATGGTGCCATTGGCCGCATTGGCATACCAGCTCGGCAGCGAAGCCAGCGTGGCGTTCAGATCGAAGAAGTCATCGCCGTCGCCGCCAAGCGCGGCAGCGATCAGAACTTCCGGGCCCCAACCGTACAGGTTGTTCACCTTGTCGATGGTGAACGAGCCGAAGCCGGTGTCCAGAGGCGTCAGGAAGTCGCAGCATTCGTCAAGATCGGCGAGGGACCAGAAAACGCATTCCGGGTCGAAGTCGATCCAACCCATTTCTTGGTTGCAGAGGTCGATCGCCTGATCGCAGAGCCAGTAATTTGACATTTTTGGAACCTTTCGTTTGGGCAATTTGCCACCACCGTCGCGCCATAATTGCGTCGACTTTTTGACTATACTACCCTTCGGAAAGACCGCCAAAACCGATAAAAGAATCACTTCAAATTCATATTGCCGGAAGAATGTCCTTTTGGAATCAATTGCTAGCCGGATCCAAGAGCTCCTGCGAATCAACCAGAAATGAATCGAATTAATCGGCACTCCACCTTAACGGGATAAGTACCCGATTCGTTCCGAAGCCCCAAAATTTCTTATTTCTGCCACATTTCTATCTTGCAGCCCCTCTTTTCGGGCGAAATCTCTGCAGCAGCGAAAAAGACGTCGTGCGCCATCACGCCCTTGCGGAGTCTGACTTGAAATCCGCCCCCGCCTCAATTTCCGCGATATATTGATATTCTGAATTGACGCGCCACTTGTTGTCGGCACCGCCACAAGATATCGTGGAACGTGCCATCAGGGGCACGCCATGCTGCAGTCACGCCTTCCCCGCTTCGTCGTGGACAACTATGAATGCCACGAATGGCGTCATGCCAGCGCGATCCTGACTCAGGATTTCCCCTCTGAATGGCAGGACCTGACCGACCTGCTCACCCGCTTCCGGCTCCGCAAGTCCTGGATCACCTCGGGCGGCGGCAACAAGTCCCGGCTCTCGGCCGACATCGACGGCTTCCTGGCGGGCCGTGGCTGGGTCGAAAAGCAGTTCCGCACCGCGATCGAGGTCGATGGGCTCCGGCTGGACTCGCCAACCCACAAGGTCGACTGCTTCAAGAACGAGGTGGCGCTGGAGATCGAATGGAACAACAAGGATCCGTTCTTCGACCGCGACCTGAACAATTTCCGCCTGCTGTTCGACCTGCGCGCCGTCAGCGTCGGCATCATCATCACGCGTTCGGACGGGCTTCAGGATGTGTTCAACGACCTGGGCAGAGGCTCGTCCTACGGCATGTCGACCACGCACATGTCAAAACTCCTGCCCAGGATCGAAGGCGGCGGCGGCGCGGGTTGTCCGCTTCTGGTCTTCGGGATAGGCAAGACTCTCCTGGTGGAGGATGATGCATGACTTCCGCAGCCGACGATCTTCTCGAACGGGCCGGAAAGACCAGGTTCTCCACTGTCCTTGCCGACCCGCCCTGGCAGTTCCAGAACCGTACCGGCAAGATGGCGCCCGAACACCGGCGGCTCACCCGCTATCCCACCATGACCCTGCGCGAGATCTGCGATCTCCCGGTCGAGGCCATCGTCGCCGACACAGCGCATCTCTACCTCTGGGTGCCCAACGCGCTCCTGCCCGAGGGGCTGAAGGTGATGGAAAACTGGGGCTTCAGCTACAAGAGCAACATCATCTGGTACAAGGTGCGCAAGGACGGCGGACCGGACCGCCGCGGCGTCGGCTTCTACTTCCGCAACGTGACCGAGATCCTCCTGTTCGGTGTCCGCGGCAAGAACGCCCGCACCCTGCAGCTTGGCCGGACTCAAGAGAACATCATCTCCTCGCAAAAGCGCGAGCACAGCCGCAAGCCGGACGAGCAGTATGCCCTGATCGAAGGCTGCAGCCCCGGCCCGCGGCTCGAGATGTTCGCCCGCGGTCCCCGCGCCGGATGGACGGTCTGGGGCAACCAGTCCGACGACTACACGCCCACATGGGACACCTACGCCAACCACTCGCAATCGAACGTCGTGGCGCTCAAACGGCGGGGCAATTGATCGCCCGCTTCGGACAATTCCTAACGCCAAGTTAAGGCGCCTTCGCAAGCCATTGAATTTGTTACATGTGAGGAAGCGTCCGAGCTCGGACGCCCCCCTACACGTCCGGCCCGAAAAGCCCTATATCCGGGCCCATGTCCCAGAACCCTCCGATCCTGCGCCCCGACCTCGCCCGCCCGCTCGTCCCCGACACCCGTCGGCCGGGCCAGCCCACCATCGGCATGGTCTCCCTGGGCTGCCCCAAGGCCCTGGTCGACAGCGAGCGCATCCTGACCCGGCTGCGGGCCGAGGGATACGCCATCTCCCCCGACTACCAGGGCGCCGACGCCGTCATCGTGAACACCTGCGGCTTCCTCGACTCGGCCAGGGCCGAAAGCCTGGACGCGATCGGCGAGGCCCTCACGGCCAACGGCCGCGTGATCGTGACCGGCTGCCTGGGTGCCGATCCCGAGTACATCACCGGCGCCCATCCCAAGGTCCTGGCCGTCACCGGCCCCCACCAGTACGAGGCCGTCCTCGATGCGGTCCACGGCGCCGTACCGCCCGCGCCCGACCCCTTCATCGACCTCCTGCCCGCCTCCGGCATCCGCCTCACCCCCCGCCACTTCAGCTACCTGAAGATTTCCGAAGGCTGCAACCACGCCTGCCGGTTCTGTATCATCCCCGACATGCGGGGGCGGCTGGTCAGCCGCCCGGCCCATGCCGTGGTCCGCGAGGCCGAGAAGCTGGTGGCGGCGGGGGTGAAGGAGTTGCTGGTCATCAGCCAGGACACCTCGGCCTATGGGCTGGACCTGCGCCACGCCACCGACCGCGGCCACCGGGCCCATATCACCGACCTGGCCCGCGACCTGGGCAGCCTCGGCGCCTGGGTGCGGCTCCATTACGTGTACCCCTACCCCCATGTCCGCGACCTGATCCCGCTGATGGCAGAAGGGCTGGTGCTGCCCTATCTGGACATCCCCTTCCAGCACGCCCACCCCGACACGCTGCGCCGCATGGCCCGGCCGGCCGCGGCCGCGAAGACCCTGGACGAGATCGCCGCCTGGCGGGCGACCTGCCCCGACCTGACGCTGCGGTCCACCTTCATCGTGGGCTACCCCGGCGAGACGGAGGCGGAGTTCCAGACCCTGCTGGACTGGCTGGACGAGGCCCAGCTCGATCGGGTGGGGTGCTTCCGGTATGAGAACGTGAAGGGGGCGCGGTCCAACGACCTGCCGGACCATGTGCCGGAGGTGGTCAAGGAGGAGCGCTGGCAGAGGTTCATGGAGAAGGCCCAGGCCATCTCGGAGGCGAAGCTGGCGGCCAAGGTGGGGCGGCGGCTGGAGGTCATCGTGGACGAGGTGGACGAGGACGGGGCCACCTGCCGGACCAAGGCCGACGCGCCCGAGATCGACGGGAACCTCTTCATCGACGAGGGGTTCGAGGGGCTGGCGCCGGGGGACATCGTGACCGTCGAGGTGGACGAGGCCGGGGAGTATGACCTCTGGGGCCGGCGGGCCGGCTGAGGCGTCCGAGCTCGGACGCTTTTCCGACTCAATGATTCCAATGGGTTGCCAAGTCGAATTAACTTGGACTTAAGATTTGTCCGAGGCGAAGCGCCTGCTTGCCGGGGCCGCCTGGTGCTCAACAGGGCGGGCCGGACCAATCCTTGCGCTCGCGCGCTTGGCCAGATGGCGATAGACTCTGACCCATGGAGCTTCGGGACGCGATGGCTTTGGCTGGCGGCCCGCAGGGGTGGTGGTGTCGTGTGGGCGACGGGTGCTGTTTGACTGCACGAAACAGGTCGACTGAAAGACAGGCGCTGCTCGCCGGGCTCGCGTTTCGTCGTAACTGAGGACCGACCGGGAGAATCCGCCGATTCCGTCGCTATCTTGCCAAATTCGGTAACTAACTCTCAACCGTTCTTCGGTGGAGTGACCATATGCGAGTGCTTCTTCTCTTTCTTCTTCTGTGCCTGCCTCGGCTGGCCGCGGCCGAGACCGCCAGCCAGCGATTGGTGGGCCTGGTCCAGGCGGGGGACCGGGCGGCAGTGGCGAATGCGCTTGCAGAGGCGGTGATCGCCGATGCGGCAAGCGCGGACGAACCGCGGGCTCAGCGGGAATTGTTCCGGGTTTTCGGGCTTTCCGCGCCCGAGTTTGCCGCCTTCACGGCCGATTGGCTGACGGCAGAGCCTGACAACCCTCTCGCCCTGACGGCGGCCGGCTGGCAGGCTCATGCGCTGGCCTTTGACCTGCGAGGCGGCCGCGTCAGTGCCCATACGACCGCCGAAGCCTTGCAAGAATTCCGGCGCCTGGAGCGCAAGGCACAGGCGCTGTTTGCCAAGGCGGCAGAGACCAATCCCGATCTGATTGCCGCCTCGGACGGGCTGATGGTGACCGGCGCTGCGCTTGGCCGGTACGATGACATTGCCGCGGAAATCCAGCGGGTGATGGAGCTGCGGCCCAACCGCGGCAGCCTGATGCGGTCGATCTGGGGGCCGCAATGGGGAGGCGGCATGGAGGTCGTCGATTTCCTTTGCGACCGCTATGCGGACAAGATCGCCACCGTCCCGGACTATGATGCGCAGACCTGCCGGATCGACGCGGTCTACTACGCGAATTTCCCGCCCGGCCCGGACCTGGACCGCGCCCGCGAGGCGCTTTGGGAAAGCGACAACCCGATTCTGGACCATGCCCGGCTGCGCGACGCGATTGCCGAGATGGGACCGGCCGAGGCGCGCCTGGCTTTTCTCGAGGACCAGATGAACAAGGGGCCGCTTTCGGCCGAAGCGGCGCGGGCCTATGACGTGGCCTTCATGCAGGGGACCGGACAGGAGTCTTCGGAGCTGCCCGAGTTTCGCGCCGCGTTGCCGCAAAGCGTGGCGGACGCGGAGGGTTGGGCCGATCTGGACCCGCTGAATACGGACAGGCTATCGCGCCTGTATGAGCTGCGCATGCAGGACCGCTCGCTGAACGACGCCCCCTTCGACACGGCAGCCTTCATCGGACGGCTGGCGACGCTGTTGTCCGGCAACCGCTACAGTGCCGAAGGTTGGCGGTTGCTGGGCGATCTGCGGCGGGGCGATGGCGGCGTGGCGGGGTTCAAGGCGGCGCAACCTGCGTACGAGAACGCACTTTATTACTCGCGGTCTGACCTGGCCTTCCTGCAGGCGATCATCGAAGGGCGAATCTGGCAGGTGTTCGACCAGGGAACCCGAACCCTGCTGACCGACCCGATGAGCCTGTCGCCGGAGGCGCAAGCCGAGTTCGACCAAGTCGTGCTGTGCCCGCTGCTGCGCGATCTTGTCGCGGCCCAGATGCTGTGTGTGCAGGAGGGCGTTTCCGGCCCCTGCCTGAATGGCCTGCCCGAGGACGCGCAGATCGTGATGCCGCTGATGGAGGCCTCGCAGCGCCATACCTGCCCGGCGCTGGCCAACGGACTCGATCTGGCGACTCTGTTGGTGAGCAAGCCGGTTGCAGTGGATCTGGCGGGGCCGTAGCGGCGGACCGCCCTACCACCGCCCCGTCGTCGCCACCCAGAGCAGCCTTCCCCGGCGGGCGAATTCGGACAGGGCAAGCTGGCCTTGCGTGATACGGTCGGGCTCGGCCGCAGCAAGACGCAGGAGGGGCGCGGCCTGCCAGGCGGACAGGGCGGCGGGGCCGATCTGGCGGCGGGATGGGCGGGCCTGGTCCAGCCGGGCGAGGCCGTCGCGGGCGAGTGCGGCGAGCGCCTTCGGGCTGTCGTCCAGGAGCGGCTGGCGGCTGCGGGCCACGAGATCGGGCACGGCGCGCAGGAAGTTGGCGAGGCCAGATGCCTGCCCAAGGGCGCGGGCGGGGGCCTCGGCTCCGGGCGGGGCGCCGGTGGCGCGGGCGGCGAGCCACATCAGGCCGCCGGCGGTGTCGTCGAGATAGGCGTCGAAGGCGGCGCGATCCTCGAAGGGCTCGCGCCAGACGTCCCACCGGCGGGCGGCGGCCATGCGGTCCAGAACGTCGACAGGCAGCGCGGCCTCGCGGATGAGGTCGTGCAGCGGCCCGGCAACCTCATGCGCGCGGCGGGTGGGGTCTTCCAGCACGTCGCGCCACCATTGCAGGCGCATCTCGGCGATCATCGGTTCCGAGGCCACCCAGGGGGCGCGGGCCAGTTCGAGGTTATAGGCGTAAAGCGGCAGGAGCCGGGCGCGCGCGGCCAGCGGTGCGGCCATGACGGCTGCGAAGCGGTCGGGATCGCCCTGTTCGACCAGGCGGGCGCAGGCGTCGAGGCTCATCGCGGCACCGGCGCCCCCAGGTCGCGGATCAGTTTCCAGGTGATTGCGTCGAGCAGGGCCTCGAAGCTGGCGTCCACGATGTTGGGGCTGACGCCGACGGTGGACCAGCGGTGGCCCTGGCCATCCTCGCTGTCGATGATGACGCGGGTGGTGGCCTCGGTGCCGCCTTGGGTGATGCGGACCTTGAAGTCCACAAGCTTCATGTCGTCGATGGCGGCCTGGTAGGGGCCGAGATCCTTGGCCAGCGCCTTGGCCAGCGCATTGACCGGGCCGCGGTCATGGCCGGTTTCATCCATGCTGTCCGAGACGGACATGACCTTCTTGTCGCCGAGCTTCACCACCACCACGGCTTCAGAGAGGCTGACCATGCGGTTGTACTTGTTCTTCCGGCGCTCGACGGTGACGCGGTAGCGCTTGACCTCGAAGAATTCGGGGCAGAGGTCGAGTTCGCGCCGGGCGAGGAGTTCGAAGGAGGCCTGGGCGCCGTCATAGGCATAGCCCTGGTCCTCGCGCTCCTTGATGCTGTCGAGGATGCGGGCGAGGCGGGGATCGCCGGGCGCGACCTCGATGCCGGCGGCGGCGAGGCGGGCGCGCAGGTTCGACTGGCCGGCCTGGTTCGACATCGGGATCAGCCGGGCGTTGCCGACGAGGCCGGGGTCGATGTGTTCGTAGGTCGAGGGGTCCTTGAGGATGGCGCTGGCGTGGAGGCCCGCCTTGTGGGCGAAGGCCGAGGCGCCGACGTAAGGCGCGCTGCGCAGGGGCACGCGGTTCAGGATGTCGTCGAGGAGGCGGCTGGTGCGGGTGAGGCCGGCGAGCGCCTGCGGGGTGACGCCGGTGTGCAGGCGGCTGGCGAAGGGTTCCTTCAGCAGGAGCGTGGGGATCAGGGTGGTCAGGTTGGCATTGCCGCAGCGTTCGCCCAGGCCGTTCAGCGTGCCCTGGATCTGGCGGGCGCCGGCGAGGACGGCGGCCAGCGAGTTGGCGACCGCGTTGCCGGTGTCGTCGTGGCAGTGGATGCCGAGGTGGCTGCCGGGGATGCCGGCGGCGATGACCTCTGCCGTGACGCGGCCGACCTCTTCGGGCAGGGTGCCGCCGTTGGTGTCGCAGAGCACGATCCAGCGGGCGCCGGCGGTGTGGGCGGCCTTCAGGCAGGCGAGGGCGTAGGCCGGGTTGGCGCGGTAGCCGTCGAAGAAATGTTCGGCGTCGAAGAGGGTTTCGCGGCCCCTGGCGACGGTGTGGGCGATGGAGGCGGAGATGGCGGTGAGGTTTTCGTCGAGGGTGGCGCCCAGGGCGGTGGTGACGTGGAAGTCGTGGGTCTTGCCGACGAGGCAGACGGCCGGGGTCTGGGCGTCGAGGACCGCGGCCAGGACGTCGTCGTTCTGGGCCGAGCGGCCGATGCGGGCGGTCATGCCGAAGGCGGTGAGGGTGGCGCGGGTCTGGGGGGCGGCGCGGAAGAATTCGCTGTCGGTGGGGTTGGCGCCGGGCCAGCCGCCTTCGATGTAGTCGACCCCCAGGGCATCGAGGGCGCGGGCGATCTGGGCCTTCTCGGTGGCCGAGAACTGGACGCCCTGGGTCTGCTGGCCGTCGCGGAGGGTGGTGTCGAAGAGATAGAGGCGCTCGGGGGTCATGGGCGGGCCTGGGTCTGGGCGTCCGAGCTCGGACGCCTTGGGCGAGTGAAGAAAATCAATGGGTTGCGCGGGCGGATTAACTTGGACTTAAGAATTGTCCGGGGGGTGGACAGGGGCGGACGGCCCCCCTCCCCCGCCCCTCCCCACGAGGGGGAGGGGAGGCGAGCCGCGCGGATCAGGGCCGGGTCCAGTGGACCCGGACCCCGCGCGTTGGCGATTTGGCGACAAATCGCCAAGGGGCTGTCGGATTTCCCCGGACGGTTGACGCACGGGGCGCGCCTGCCTGGGCGGGCGCTCTTCGCGCCTGCCAAGGGGCGGGCAGGCGCGGCCAGCCTATGTGAAAGACGGGCGCCGGGCGCACGGGCGGTCTGGCGGAAGCCGGTCGCGGCGCCCGAGGCGATGGCCTCGGGCTTGGTGCGCCAAAGATGGACACCTTGGATTTGCTGACTGTTGCGAAGGGTGACGTCAGCGAGGAAGAGACGCTTGAGGCTCACTAGTACTTGTCCCATTCCCCTAGGTCGGGATTGGAATGATCCAGGAACCACGATGTCCCCTCCTTCCCATCGGCAACCATGATCCCAATCTTGGCGAGACGAGTCCGAATTTCGTCCGCCCGACTGAAGTCGCGGCGCGCTTTAGCCTCCGCGCGTTCTTTGATGAAGGTTTCCACACGCTGCACAAATGCTTCGGTGGGCGTATCGGCCATCTCAAGCCACCACTCGCCCATGCCGTCCTCCAGCAGTCCGAGCAGGGCGGCGGAGGCCTTCAGCGTGCCGGCATCGCCAGCAGCCGCGAGGGCGTGCAGTTCGGCGATGGCGCCGGCGGTGTTCAGGTCATCGGCCAGCGCGGCGATGACGGCATCGGAGGGTGCGCCCTGCCCTGCCCCGGCGGTGATCTCGCGCCACTTCGTCAGCGTGGCCTTCGCCTGCGCCGCCTTCTCTGCCGTCCAGTCCATCGGCTTGGAGTAATGCGTGCCGAGATAGGCGAAGCGGATCACCTCGCCCGGATAGCCCTGATCCAGCAAATCGCGCACGGTGAAGAAGTTGCCGAGCGATTTCGACATCTTCTTGCCCTCGACCTGCAGCATTTCGTTGTGCATCCATACCGTCGCGAAGCCGGCGGAGGGGTGGGCGCAGCAGGATTGGGCGATCTCGTTCTCGTGGTGCGGGAACTGCAGGTCGATGCCGCCGCCGTGGATGTCGAAGGCGGGGCCGAAGAGTTCGTAGGACATGGCCGAGCATTCGATGTGCCAGCCGGGGCGGCCGCGGCCCCAGGGGCTTTGCCAGCCGGGGAGGCCCTCGTCGGAGGGTTTCCACAGCACGAAGTCCATCGGGTCTTCCTTGAAGGGCGCGACCTCGACTCGGGCGCCGGCGATCATGTCGTCGACCGAGCGGCCGGAGAGGCGGCCGTAGTCCGCATAGGAGCGGACGCGGAAGAGGACATGGCCTTCCACGGCATAGGCGTGACCGCTGGCGATGAGGTCGGAGATCATCGCCTGCATGGCGCCGATGTAGTCGGTGGCGCGCGGCTCGAAGGTGGGGCGGAGCGCGCCGAGGGCGTCCATGTCCTGATGATACCAGGCGATGGTTTCCTCGGTGCGTTCGCGGATCAGGTCTTCCAGCGTGCCGGGGGCGCCTGCCGCCTTGCGGCGCTGTGCCTCGGCGTTGATCTTGTCGTCCACGTCGGTGAAGTTGCGGGCGTAGGTGACGTGATCCGGCCCGTAGACATGGCGCAACAGCCGGAACAGCGTGTCGAACACCACCACCGGGCGGCCGTTGCCGAGATGGGCGCGGTCATAGACGGTGGGGCCGCAGACATACATGCGCACGTTCATCGGATCGAGGGGTTCGAACACCTCTTTCCGGCGTGTCAGCGTGTTGTGCAGGCGGATCGTGACCATGTTCCCTCTCCCTGGATGCCCCGGGGCGGGAACCGGCTTCGATTGCACGAAAGGACGGGCCCGCCTGACGAAGTCAGCCGGTAATGCAGCAGATGCCGATGAGCCCGTTGCGAGTCATGGCCCGCGTCTTACCGCCTGGCGGGGCTTTGGCAAAGCGGAAAAGCACAGGGCTTGACCGGGGCGGGGCGTGAAGGCGCAGGCGACCTTCGGTTGAGGGCGGCGAACGGGAAGGGGCGGAGGTTTCCCCCCGCCCCCTGCCCTGCCGGCGGTTGCCGGATCAGAAGCGGTAGGCCGCGCGCAGCATGACCGTGGTGGCATCGGCGTTCACGTCGGTGCCCGCCACATCGTCGAAGCTGTTGTAGAGAACTTCGCCGCCGAGGGTCCAGTTGTTGCCCATGTCATAGTCGGCGCCCACACCGGCGACCCAGCCGTTGACCGAGTTGTTCTGGCCGCCGAAGTTGCCCTCGGCGCCGGCCCAACCGGCGGTGCCGTACAGGAAGGTCTGGCCAAGATCGGCACCCGCCTGCAGCTTGATGTGATAGAGCGCGTCGAGCGAGCCCTGGTTCGTGTCGCCCAGGTTGATGTTCGACCAGCTGTAATCGCCTTCGATACCGGTGATGAAGGTGCCGAAGTCATAGCGGTAGCCGGCCATCACGCCGCCAAGACCGCCATTGCCGTCGGCCACGCCATCGGTCGAATCGATCGAGCCATAGCCGAGCTGCGCACCGCCGTAGAAGCCGGTCCAGTCCGGGGTCACTTCGGCGACCACGGCGACCGGGGCCACGACCGGCTCGGTCACGGGGGTGGTCATGCCGCCGGCAAGGGCGGCGACCGGGGAAATCATCGTGGCGCCAAGCACCGACGCAATCATCATTCTCATTCTCAGACTCCTCGTCTTCGGATTTGTCATCGGGCGCATTCAGGTCCGCTCGCAGTGCGGATGTGCCCAACCAGGATTGAGATGAGCGCTTTGCACCTGCAGCACAACCGACCACACGCCGTTGTGAGCGGGGCAACCCGTTGATTGCAGCGGATTTTGGCCGATCGTGAGCGGCGGATCGGCCAGTTCCCGCCGGGATCAGCCCCCGGCGCGGGTTTCGAGGTCGAGCCATTCCTCTTCGGCGGCGGAGAGCGCCGACTGGCGGTCGGCCAGCATTTCGGAGGCCTTGCGGAACTTCACCGGTTCCTTCGTGAAGAGATCGGGGGTTTCCAGAAGCTGGGCGAGCTTGCCGATTTCGGCTTCCAGCCGGGCGATGAGATCGGGGAGCTCGGCGAGGCGCTTCTTCTCGGTGAAGCTGAGGCCCTCGGCCTTGCGGGCGGGGGTCGGGGTTTCGGCGGGCTTCGCGGGACGGCTGGCGGGTGCGGGCGCGGGATCGGCTGCGGCGGGGCGCTGCGCCATGTAGTCGGACCAGCCGCCGGGATAGGCGGTGACGCGGCCCTGCCCTTCCATGGCGACGGTCTGGGTGGCCACGCGGTCGATGAAATCGCGGTCGTGCGAGACGAGGAGGACGGTGCCGTCGAACTCTCCCAGCACGTCCTGCAGGAGGTCGAGGGTTTCGACATCGAGGTCGTTGGTGGGCTCGTCCAGGATGAGGAGGTTCGAGGGCTGCGCCATGACCTTGGCCATGAGAAGCCGCGCGCGTTCGCCGCCCGAGAGGGATTTCACCGGGGCGCGGGCCTGGGCGTCGTCGAAGAGGAAGTCCTTGAGGTAGGCCACCACATGGCGGGGCTGGCCGCGGACCAGGACCTGGTCGGAGGAGCCGGAGACGCGCATCAGCGGGTCGTTGGTGAGGCTGTCCCAGAGCGTGGCCTCGGGGTCGAGCCGGGCGCGGGCCTGGTCGAAGACGGCGATTTCCAGGTTGGTGCCGAGTGTGACGGTGCCCGCATCCGGCGGGGTCTCGCCGGTCAGCAGGCGCAGGAGCGTGGTCTTGCCGACGCCGTTGGGGCCCACGAAGGCCACGCGGTCGCCGCGCATGACGCGGAGGTCGAGGTTCTTGACGATCGGCAGGGGGCCGAAGCTTTTGGTCAGGCCCTTCGCCTCGATCACGCGCTTGCCGGAGGTGGGGCCGGCGTCCAGTTCCAGCGCGGCGGTGCCCTGGCGGCGGATCTGCGAGGCGCGTTCGGCGCGCAGTGCAGCCAGGGCGCGGACGCGGCCCTGGTTGCGCTTGCGGCGGGCGGAGATGCCTTCGACGGCCCATTTCGCCTCGGCCTTGATCTTGCGGTCGAGCTTGTGGCGGGCCTCGTCTTCCTCGGCCCAGACGGTTTCGCGCCAGTCCTCGAAGCCGTCGAAGCCGGATTCGCGGCGGCGGACCTCGCCGCGGTCGATCCAGAGGGTGGCTTTGGACAGTGCCTTCAGGAAGGCGCGGTCGTGGGAGATGAGGACGAAGGCGGCGCGGGTGGTCTGGAGCTGGGCTTCCAGCCATTCGATGGCGGCGATGTCGAGATGGTTGGTGGGCTCGTCCAGGAGCATCAGGTCGGGCGCCTGGGCCATCAGGCGGGCCAGCGCGGCGCGGCGGCGTTCGCCGCCGGAGGCGGTGGCGACGGGGGCATCGGGGCGGAAGCCCAGACCTTCGCCGGCGGCGGCGACGCGCCAGGCTTCGTCAGGGGGCAGGCCGGCGGCGGCGAAGTCGCCGAGCGTGGCGAAGCCCGACAGGTCGGGGTCCTGCTCCATGTAGCCGACGGTGGTGCCGGGGGGGACCACTCGTTCGCCCCGGTCGGGGTCCACAAGGCCGGCCATGACCTTCATCAGCGTGGACTTGCCCGAGCCGTTGCGGCCAACGAGGGCGACGCGGTCGCCGGGCTGGACGACCAGCGAGAGGTCGTCGAACAGGGGATTGCCGCCGAAGGTCAGCGAGATGCCGGAAAGCTGGAGAAGGGGTGCGCGCGCCATGCGCGGGGGTTATGCGGGCAAGGGCGCGGCGTCAACGGGCGGCGGAGGCATCAGTCCCCGGTCACGTTCAGCGGGCGGGGCGGGCGCTCGGGGAGCGTGACGGTCACCGTGTTGGGTTCGCCGTCGCGCAGGAAATCCACCGCGATCTCTTGCCCGACCTTCAGCCCGCGCACGATGTCGAGCGCGTTGTCGAGGGTGTCGACCGGTCGGCCGTCCACCGCGGTGATGATGTCACCGCCGATGATGACGCTGAGGCCCCCCAGTTGCACAGGCAGGTCGCCGCCGCGCAGGCCCGCGATGTCGGCGGCGCTGCCCGGCTCGACCGTCTCGATCAGGAAGCCGGTGAGGCCGTACATCGCATCGGGCGGGGCGCCGATCATGTAGAGGATCGGCGGCGTGACCATCTGACCGTAGAGCCCGTGCCAGGGCCGGCTGATGCGGCCGGAGCGGGCGAGTTCGGGCAGCACGTCGGTCAGCACCGAGACGGGCACGGCAAAGCCGATGTCCTCGCCGAGCGCGGGATTGGAGGTGCGGCTGACAAGTCCGATCACGCGGCCGCAGTCATCGAGCAGGGGCCCGCCGGAATTGCCCGGATTCACGGCAACGTCGGTCTGCAGCATGGGTTCCAGCCAGGACAGGGTGGAATCGTGCAGGACCCGGCCGATGCCGGTGACGATGCCGTGGCTGATGGTCTTGCCAAGCCCCAGGGGGAAACCGATGGCAAAGGCGGTCTGGCCTGGGTGCAGGCTGTCGGCCGGGGCGAGTTCGAGCGGCGGGCCGGCGGACTGGTCATCGATCAGGCGCAGGAGCGCCACATCAAGCTCGTTGTCGGAGCCGACGATGCCGGCGTCCCAGGAGTCTTCCCCGACAAAGACCATGATGACTTTCGCCCCGTCCACGACATGCGCGTTGGTCAGGATCAGCCCGTCCGGCAGGATCGTGCCCGAGCCGAAGACCGGGCGGACCCGGTCGTTCACGCGGTAGGGGTCGATGCCCAGGGCGAAGACCTCGACCACGGAAGGCGCGGCACGGGTCCAGATTGATTCGGCGTCGAGGCCGCAGCGGCCCGTTGCCGCCGAAGCGGCGGCGCCGGTCAGGGCGAGCGTCGCTGCGGCGAAGGCGAGGGCAAAGACGATGGCGCGGCGGACCCCGTGGGGCGCGTGACGGGAATCATCCTGACCGGTTCTCCAGAGATCGGGGTCGCCGCCCGGTACGGCGGGATCTGACTTGCGGTGCATGGCATCCTCCTCCGCTGTCGGAGACTGAGCCTGCACCGGTCAGTGGATCGGCGCCTTGATCGCGCTCAAGCGGCGACGAAATTGTCGGCGCGGGCGATGGCGCGCAGCGCGCGGGCGCGGGCGGGCGGGATGGCGGCGATTTCCACGGCGGTGAACACGACCAGCGTGTCGAGATCGGGGTCAGGCACGGCGCGGTCTGCCACCCATCCGCCCATGCCGAGATAGGTGCGCAGAAGCGTGGGCAGGCCCGCGAGCGCGGCGCGGGGGTCGTCGGGCGGTCCCGGCGGCAGCGGCACGGCGTCGGCGCCGCGCGCCTGCGGGCGGCGGGCGGGCGGGCCGAGATGCGCGCTGGCCAGCGCCGACAGCGCCGGGACATGGCGCGCAGGATCGGCCCCGCGAAAGCTGGTGCAGCCGAAGAGCACGCCGGCGCCGAGGTCATCCACCACCCCGGCCAGCGCACCCCAGGCGAGGCGCAGCACATCGGGGTCGGCGACATCGGGGCGGATGCAGAAGCGGCCAAGCTCCAGCATCGGGAAGGGAAGGCCGGACATCGGTGCAAGGTCGAAGAATCGGGCAGAGTAGCAGGTGGCGAGATGGTCGGTCATGGTGACGGGGATCAGCCGGAAGCAGGCGAGCAAGCCGCCGCCCGCATCCTGGACCAGCCAGTGCTGCGCGGTGGCGTCGTGGCTGTCGGCATCGATGCCCTCGCCGCCGCGGAAGCACAGATGGCGCAGGCGTTGCGCGGACAGGAGATCCTGCGCGGTTTCGGCGCGGCGGGCGCAGAGGTGGCCCTTGCGAAGCTCGTGCATCATTCCCCTTACCGCGCGACTGGCGAAAGCGGTCCGCGATGCCCATTATCCCCGTGGAACGGCGACGGGCAAGTGACGGCCCGCCGGGCGAGTCGCAAGACGGGGCGCAAGAATGGAAGGGAACGGCGGGCGATGGACAAGGTGATCAAGACCGAGGCGGAGTGGCGCGCGCAACTGGACGACCTGGCCTATCGGGTGACGCGCGAGCACGCGACCGAACGCCCCTTCACCCATGACGATTTCCCCGACGATCCGGGCACCTACCGCTGCACCTGCTGCGGGGCGCCCCTGTTTGACGCGGACACAAAGTTCGATGCCGGCTGCGGCTGGCCGTCGTTCTTTGCACCGCTGGATGAAAGCGTGATCGGCGAGAGTGTGGACACGAGCCATTTCATGCGGCGCACCGAGGTGCACTGCAACCGCTGCGACGCGCATCTGGGCCATGTCTTTC
>Ga0209368_1000787_pt1 | contig 19638 bp, 24 predicted proteins | sample EBPBio242008_DNA_FD_185862 | JGI IMG/M metagenome (GOLD analysis project Ga0209368, IMG submission 185862) | Wastewater treatment Type I Accumulibacter community from EBPR Bioreactor in Madison, WI, USA - Reactor 1_4/24/2008_ DNA (SPAdes)... | ecosystem: Engineered > Bioreactor > EBPR >...
CATGGAGTGCGTGGCGACCTGCCCGTTCCCCGGTGCCCTCACCGTCACCGGGCCCACCTTCCTGGGCTCGATCGGCCGCCGGGGCGACGGCGACGCCGCCGCGGGCCCCGAGTCGGCGACGTCGACGGTGGCACAGCGATGAGCAGGGCGTCCCGTGGCGTGCCCGCCCACCGACTGGTGATGCCCGCTGTCGCGGTGGTGGCGATCTTCGGAACGTACGGCGTCACGTCGGCCACCGGCGTCTGGCAGTCCAGCGGCCGTACCGAGGTCACCAGCGACTCGCTCGCGCCCGCAGACCTCAAGGGATGGATGACGGTGCAGCAGGCCAGCGACGGTCTCGGCGTCGATATCCCCACGCTGCTGCGACTCGCCGGAGCCGACGCGGCAACCGCAGCAGCGGTGACGCCGGACACCCCGCTGAATCAGCTCGAGGCCACGCTGGGCGGCTTCTCGATGGAGGCGTTCCGAGCGGCTGTGACGGCCCATCTCACGTCCGGTGGCGCGCCCGCGCCGTCGGGGCCCTCCCCGTCCGCACTGCCCAGCACCGGCGCCTCGGGCGGTTCGGCGAGCCCGCATCCGTCGGGGACGGGCACGGGGTCGCGGACGGGCGCCGCCTCGCCCAGCGGGACGGGATCGGCGTCCGGAGTGACGGGGCAGATGACGTTGGCGCAGGTCGCCTCGGCGTACGGCATGGCACTGCCCGACCTCCTGGCCAAGGCCGGTCTGCCCGCCGATGCCCCGACCGACGTGCCGCTGCGGACGCTCAAGGATCGCTATCCGGACTTCGAGATCGCCACGGTGCGCACGGCCGTCGGCGCCGGCTGACCCGGCCCAGGCATCGCCGGAGTTCCGGAGTTATCCACAAGATGACCGCTCGTGACCTGCCCGTTTAGCACCATGGTGCCAAACGGGCAGGTCGTGAGCGGTCGATAGTGAGTCGGAGACGGCGCGCGGCTCAGGGGTGGGCCTCTGCGCCGTGCCTCGGGGTCAGCTGCTGGCGCCCGCGCCGCGCCGCGCCATCGCCCCGGGACCCATGCCCTGTCCGGAGCTGCCCTGGCCCTGACCCGTTTGGCCCTGGCCCTGACCCTTTTGGCCCTGGCCCTGACCCTTTTGGCCCCGGCCCTGTTGGCCTTGACCGTTCTGGCCCTGGCCCTGCCCGTTCTGGGCGCCGGCGCCGCCGACCTGCCCGGCGACCGCCCGCTCGTAAGCGGCCAGGTGGTTGCGCGAGCCCTTCAGCAGGTTGGCGTAGCTGGCCTTGACGTCGGCCGGCGCGTCAGCGGCCACCAGCTTCTCCAGGTCGGCGATGTCGCGCTGCTCCAGCTCGACGCCCACCTGGTAGGCCGCCTGGGGCGAGACGATGCCGCGCGTATACCAGTCGTCGTACAGCTTCTGCAGCTCGGCGTCCGCATAACTGCCGGCCTCCCGCCCGGCGGAGGGGTCGGCGATGCCGTAGCGGGTCAGCAGCGTCCCGATCTCGTCGAAGTGGCGCTGCTCACTCGTCGTGATCATGCTCATCGGCCGAGCCCCGTCATGCACCGCGGCGAGCGCGGCGTAGAGGTCGCGCGCCATCCGCTCCTCCTCGCGGCTGAACGTCAGGCCCGCGATCGTCTCCGCTGACAGCGACGCGACGGGGGTGCCCGGCGTTGCGGTGGACGACGCGACGGGGCACCCGCCGGAGCCGGGGCCGTTCGAGCCGGTGCCGGGGCCGCCGGCGCCAGGGCCTCCGGCGGCGTAGGCGGAGCCGGCGAGGGTGGCCGCCAGGGCGAGGCCGGTCAGCGATGCCGCTCCGATCAGCGCGGGTCGGCTGGGGGCCTTGCGGCTGCGGGTGAACATGGTGCGCTCCTTTGCGTAGGGGGGCCTGGGATCTGCGGCCGGCGGGATCGCCGAGCTGAGGAGATCTCCCGGATTAATGCCCCCGGGGGTATTTGACATCTTCACTATCGGAGCCGAGCCTGTGCCCGGCCTGTGTGGCCGGCCAGAGCGTCGTATGTGATGTCCCAGACAGATCGGGCGCCCGGCCAGAGGGTGTGCGGCGCGGGACTCGGCCGGAGGCGGGGTCGGAATGGCGGTGGGTGCCGAGTTGATACCCCCTGGGGCACGCCGTACAGTGGCACCGATGGCAGATACCCCCCAGGGTATGTCCAGACCCCGCTGGAGGAACCTTCATATGCCGCACATCGTCACCATCGAGACCCCGTCGCTCGGCGACCGCAGCTATCTCGTCCACGACGGCTCGGTCGCCTTCGTCGTGGACCCGCAGCGCGACATCGACCGGGTCCTGGCCGCGGCCCGGAGCGCCACCGCGGACGGCGTACGCATCGCCGCCGTCTTCGAGACCCACATCCACAACGACTATGTCACCGGCGGCTACGCGCTGGCCCGCGAGACCGGGGCGACGTACTACGTCAACGGCGCCGACACCGTCGACTTCGACCGCACCCCCATCGCCGACGGCGAGACCGTCGAGGTCGGGTCCATGCGGGTGCGCGCCATCGCGACGCCGGGGCACACGTTCACGCACCTGTCGTACGCCGTGGCGGGCGACGCCGCTGAAGGCACCGCCACGGGGACGAGCACGGCCACGGCCGTCTTCACCGGCGGCTCGCTGCTGTTCGGATCGACCGGCCGCCCGGACCTGCTCGGCGCGGCGCACGCCGAGGAACTCGCCCGCCACCAGCACGCCAGCGCCCACCGCCTCGCTGCCGAACTGCCCGACGAGGCGCAGGTCATGCCCACGCACGGCTTCGGCTCGTTCTGCTCGGCCACCCAGAGTTCCGGCGACGCCTCGACGATCGGCCAGGAGAAGCGCGCCAACCCGGCGCTGACCAAGGACGAAACGGACTACGTCGAGGAGATCCTGGCCGGGTTGGAGGAGTTCCCCGCCTATTACGCGCACATGGGCCCCGCCAATGCCGCCGGCCCGCTCGCCGCGAGCCTGGAGCCGCCGACGACGGCGGACGTGGCGCAGCTGCGCCGCCGCCTGGAGGCGGGGGAGTGGCTGGTGGACCTGCGCAGCCGTACGGCGTTCGCCGCGGGCCACGCGCCGGGGACGTTCAACTTCGGGATCGACGGGCAGTTCGCGACCTACCTGGGCTGGCTGATTCCGTGGGGCACGCCGGTGACCCTGCTCGGCGAGACCGCGGAGCAGGTCGCGGAGGCTCAGCGGGAGATGGTCCGGATCGGCATCGACCGGCCCGCCGCCGCGGCCACCGGCGGCCCCACGAACTGGACCGATGGCGAGCTGGCGTCCTTCCCACGGGCGACATTCCCCGACCTCGCGCAGGTGCGGCACCACCGCGAGGTGGTGGTCGTGGACGTCCGGCGGCCGGGGGAGTACGCCGAGTCGCACATCGACGGGGCGGTCAATCTGCCCCTGCATGACCTGCTGCGCCGCGCGGACGACGTACCGGCCGGCGAACTGTGGGTGCACTGCGCCGGCGGCTACCGGGCCTCGATCGCCGCGTCCATGTTCGCCGCCGCCGGTCGCCCCGTCGTGGCCATCGACGACCAGTTCGACAACGCCGGCACGTCCGGCCTGACCCTGACGGAGCAGAAGTGAGCACCACCAGCGCCCCTCCCGCAGCCCCTTCCGCCCCGGCCGGCGCAGACGGCGCAGACGTGACGGACCTGCAGGGCCCCGTCGACCCCACCGCCGTACGGCCCATGCCCACCCGCGTCACCGCCGCCGAGCTGCGCGAATGGCTCACCCGCCCCGACCGCCCGCGCCTCGTCGACGTCCGTTCGGCCGCCGAGTTCCGCGCCGCGCACATCCCCGGCGCCTACAACGTGCCGCTGCCGCTCCTCAAGGAGCACCGCGACGAGTTCGCCGAGCCACTCGACGAGCAGGTGGTGCTGATCTGCCGCACCGACAACCGGGCGAGCCAGGCCGAGCAGGTCCTCGCCGCCGCCGGATTGGGGCGTCTGCACGTGCTCACGGGTGGGATGACCGCCTGGCAGCAGGACAACGGCCCGGTCCGGGAAACCGGCGGGGCGTGGGACCTGGAACGGCAGGTCCGGCTCGTCGCGGGCGGGCTGGTCGCCTCCGGCGTCCTCGCGAGCACCGTGGCGCCACGGGCCAAGTGGTTCGCCGGCGCGATCGGCGCCGGGCTCGTCACCGCTGCGCTCACCGATTCCTGCCTGATGGGCGCGCTGCTGGCCAAGATGCCGCACAACCGCAGCCAGGAACCCGACGCCGCCGACGTGCTCGCGTCGCTGGCCCGCTGACGGCAGTCGCGGTCATGGGCCAGCTGCTCGCCATCGTCCCGCTCGGCCTGCTCGTCGGCGTCGTCCTGGGCGCGCTCGGCGGCGGGGGGGCGATCCTGACGGTGCCCATCCTCGTCTACGTTCTGGGCCAGCGGCCCGCCGCCGCCACCGCCGGGTCGCTGGTCATCGTCTCGCTCACGGCTCTCGCCGGGATGGCGAGCCACGCCCGCAAGGGCAACGTCCGCTGGCGCGACGGCCTGATCTTCGGCGCCGTCGGCGTGGTCGGATCGCTGATCGGCTCCCGGCTCTCGACGGCGGTGTCCGGTCCGGTGCTGCTCACGGCGTTCGGCGTGATGATGATCGGGGTCGGCATCCTGATGCTGCGGCGCCGCGCCCGCGGCGGGAACGCTGTGGCCGACGGCGAGCGCCGCGGCGTAGGTGTCCTGGCCGCGACCGCGACCGGGGTGGGCTTCCTCACCGGCTTCTTCGGGGTCGGCGGCGGCTTCGCCGTCGTCCCCGCGCTCGTGCTGGCGTTGGGGTTCTCGATGCCGGTCGCGGTGGGTACGTCGTTGCTGGTGATCATCGTGAACAGCATCGTCGCGCTCGGCGCCCGGGCCGCGGGCGGGCTGGCCATCGACTGGCCCGTCATCCTGGTCTTCAGCGCCTTCGGCGCCATCGGCAGCATCCTGGGCGGCCGCATCGCCGCCCGGGTGGATCCGCGCCAGCTCAGCCTCGCGTTCAGCATTCTGCTGTTCGCCGTGGCCGCTTACGTCCTCGCCATGAACATCCCCCAGCTGCGCTGATCGAGCAGCGCCGCGCGCGGCTGTGAGCCTCGGGCGGCCACGGCGCGGGCCGTTTCCACCAGACCGCTGGTGCCCTCGGGGAGGGCCCGCGGCGGGCCACGCCTTCCAGGATCAGGATGATGCCGTGCCGTCAGGGGTCAGGCCGTCAGTTGGTCAGGCCGTCGGGCGGTCACCCTGTCGGGCGGTCACGCCGTCTGCCGCAAACGCTGTCGGGTGGTCACGCTGTGGCCAGGGCGGCGGCGCGACCCGCCGTACGGCCCGAGAACAGGCGACCACCCAGGAACGTGCCCTCCAACGCGTTATAGCCCATCATCCCGCCGCCGCCGAAGCCGCTCACCTCGCCCGCGGCGTACAGGCCCGGGAACACCGCGCCCCCGGGGCGCAGGCACCGGCCGGACAGGTCGGTCTCCAGGCCGCCGAGGGTCTTGCGGGACAGCACGTGCAGCTTGACCGCGATGAGCGGGCCGGCCTTGGGGTCCAGCAGCCGGTGCGGGGTGGCCACCCGGATGAGCCGGTCACCGCGGTAGTTCCGGGCGCCGCGGATCGCGGTGACCTGGGCGTCCTTGGCGAAGGTGTTGACGATCTCGCGGTCCCGGGCCTCGATCAGCTCGCGGAGCCGTTCGACGGCCAGGGTCGGTACGCCGGGATCGGCGAGCCGATTCATGCCGGCCACCAGCTTCTCGAGGGTGTCGGCGACGACGAAATCGGCGCCGTGCCGCTTGAACGCCTCGACCGGGCCGGGCGCGCCGGGTCGGATCCGGGACGCCAGCAGGCGCAGATCCTTGCCGGTCAGGTCGGGGTTCTGCTCCGACCGATGAGCAGCACCCGGCGGCCGGCGTCCGCCGCCTCCGCCGCGGCGACCAGCCCCGCCAGCCCGGCTCCTACCACCAGTACGTCCGCGTCCATGCCGCCATCGTCGCAGCCCCGATCGTTCGCAGCGCGCGGTTCGGTGCACGGCTGGTGGGTCGGGTCGGCGTGAACGCGTTGGTGTCATAGCCCTACGTGTGATCTGGATAACAGTTTTATCCGGGTCGAGTTCGCCTGCCGCTGGCGGGCATTCGATTCCTGTGTCCCGAGATCCGGGTTCAATATCGAACATAACGAGCAGACATCGGTTGCCACATCAGCAGTATGTTCGAGATGATGGCGCCATGACCTCGACGGACACCCTGACACCGGATCCGGTGGCTGGGTTGTCCGCGTTCGAGGCGGCGCGCTGGTTGGGGGACGCCGTACGCCGGGTGCGGGGCGGTTTGGGCATCGTCGAAGGACCCATGGACGCCATCGCCGTCACCCTCGCTGGGCAAGGCCGCTACGTCGGCCTGGCCCAGCTCGGCACCGCTCTGACCGAGGAACAAGCCGACCAGCTCGCCCAGCTCGGCCGGCACCCGATCGTGGCCACCGACAATGACCTCGCAGGACAGATGGCCGCACATCGCGACTTCTGGCTCTTGGCCCAGCACGGTATGGACCCCGCGGTCGCCAGCTTCCCCGACGGGGCGGACCCCGCCGACCTTCTCACTAACCAGGGCGCCCATACCCTCGTCCAAACACTGCAGGCAGCCCGCACGCTCAGCGAGGTGCTCCTCACTAAACGTCTGGCCAACCTGACCGGCGATGACGCGATCACCGCTGCGGCCGACGTCCTTGCAGCTGGCTCCCCTACCCGCTGGGACGGCGGCTGCCAGCAGGTGGCGGCACAGCTTCCCGCCCAGCTAGGGCAGGTTCGTTCTGCCCTGGCTCGCGCAGCCCGTGCCTGGTCTGCCGACCCCCGGGCGGTGGTCTCTGAGCAGCTGTCACAGATGACGCGGATGCGAGCTCGCATCGCGCAGGCGGCGACCACTCCAGAGCAGTGGTGGCTATCCCTAGCCGAAAATATCGACCCGCGCCTGACCCGACAGAGCGACTGGCCATCCCTGGCGGCCATGCTGCAGCAGGCCCACGATGCCGGCCTTGACGTATCCCGACTGACCAGCGAGCTCACATCCGCGCGTCCCCTGAACGAGCTTCCCGCGCAGGACCTGCGCTACCGACTGGTGGTACACCTGCCCCTAGATCGCCTCCGTAGCGATGGGGCTGCCCCGGCCGGTTCTTCGACGGGAGCCGAACACGAACGCCGCTCCGACACGGCCCGCTCACACCGGCCCGACGGGCCGCGTCGCTGAGGGGCGTGCCTGTGGATGACAACCCGGACCCCGGTCCCGGCGCTACGCGTCGAAGGGCGCAGCGGACAGACAGGCCGCGCGGAGGTGAGCTAAACCATCACGCCGGTGGGCCAGGAACCGGTCGCGCCGCTTGGGCACCGTCGGCAAACTGACCCCCAACCGGCGCACTACCGCCATCCACCGACCGGGTCATCCGCGTACGCCAGCACAATCCTCAAGCGCTGCACCAACCGCGCCCGCGACGTCGGACGACGTACCCAACCGGCCAGCACAGACCGCTCATGCTCGCTCAAAACCAACCACCTCGCGGCAGGAACCCGACACGCCCGAAGTCTATCTAACCAGGAGCGAACTACCGCCTCACGACGCTAGGGCCTCCGACGTCGGCCGCGTTCTGGACCGTGTCCGGTTCCGTTGATAGTGGCGATTGGCAGGTGGTTTCTCCCAGCTGTTGAGAGGGAGTTTTCATGGGATCGACACGACGGAGCTTCACTGATGAGTACAAGGGCTGCTGCGGTAGCTTTGGTTCTGGAGGATGGTAAGAGCATCGCCGAAACAGCACGGAACATCGGCGTGCACGAGATGTCTTTGGGGAAATGGGTGAAAAAAGCACGCGAGCAAGGCGGGGCGCCGACGAAGGCGTTAACCGAGAATGAACGCGAGGAGCTTGAGCGCCTCCGTAAAGAGAATGCGCAGCTGTTGATGGAGCTGAGCTTCGCAAAAAAAGTGGCGACCTGGTTCGCGAAAGAAAAGCAGTGAGATTCGCTGCGATCGCGGACTGGGCGGACCGAAACGAGTACCCCGTGTCGTTCATGTGTGAGCGGCTGGATGTGACCCCAGCCGGGTATTACGCCTGGCGCAATCGCGAGCCTAGCGCCCACGAGAATGACGACGCCGAGCTGCTCGTCATCATCAAGGACGTCCACGCGCGCCTGCATGGCAATCCGGGTGTTCGCCGTGTCTGCGCTGAATTGCAGGCACTGGGACGCCGGGTGAGTTCCAAGCGCGTGTGGCGCCTCATGAGGCAGGCTGGCCTGCAGGGACGCCACCCACGCCCCTGGCGTCGCACGACGACGCCAGGGGAGCAGCCAGTGCCGGCTCCGGACCTGCTGGGCCGCTGCTTCACCGCCGACAAAGCAAACGAGAAATGGTGCGGAGATATCACCTATGTGAAAACATGGGAAGGCTGGGCATATGTCGCAACCGTCATCGACTTGCACTCCCGTCGAGTTGTGGGATTCGCCATCGCCGATCATATGCGGACCGAGCTCGTCACTGAGGCGCTGCGCATGGCGTTAGCCCAGCGCAATCCTCCTCATGGCGTCGTTTTTCACAGCGATCGAGGCTGCCAGTACACGTCGAAGGAGTTCGCACAGTTCTGCACGGAGAACAACATCCGACGTTCCCCGGGGCGCACCGGAGTATGCTTCGATAGTGCTGTCTCCGAGTCGTTGTTCGCGACGTACAAGAAGGAACTTATCCACACTCGCCCCTGGGTGAATGTGTCCAAACTCCGGAAGGAGACGTTCACCTGGTTCGAATCGTACTATAATCGTACACGTCGGCACTCAACATTGGGCTACTTGACGCCCGCCGAGTACGAGATGGGATATCGAAGCCTGGCAGAAATCCCTGCCTAGTCGCCCCATCAACTTTTCCGGAAACAGTCCATTCCTATCGAGCCCACTCCGGCCAACCCTTGTGATCCTCCCGCGCCAATAGCAAGGATGAATCCCCCTGCATAAGCCGCCATCGCTCCCCTTCGCTAACTGCTCCGATAGGGCCGCCGCCAGTAAGAACAGAGCCGACGACTCGAGCGGCGGATCGCCGCGCATAGTCAACGACGTCGGTGCTTCCAGATAGATTGTAGGAGATGCTACGCACAATCACATGGCTCGTATCGATAACCTCATACCTTGCACTGAACCGCTTCACGCCGTCAAACCAAACCATTGACTGCGGCTCAATATGAAGCAACAGACCCAAGGCAGCAACGGATTCCTCGTCGCTGCCTTTGCAAGTACCGATGATTCGCCAGCTCCCAAGCGGCAGCCCCATTCGCCCACCCACGATCCTTGAATTGCAGGCCGCTGGTTGCCCAAGGCTGCCAGTATAGCCAGAGTGTCTGTTACCATTACGACGTTACGAGTTGCAGTCCTTGAGTGGCCAGAATTCGCCATTCCAAAGTGAAGAGAACATCCGTACTGCATTCATTCTGTATGTCCGTGGCGGTGCCACATTGATAACCCCAAAGTGGCGGATTGGCACCCGCCTGAATCATGCCTGCCGCTAGCACTGAAGTACCATCAGACTGGGGTACGAAGACTGGCCCCCCGCTATCCCCTGCCATGGCTGCTATCCCGTACGACTGTTGGTACCCGCGGCTCATGTAGACCGCACCATAACCATCGTCATACAGGTACCACATATTGCCGACCTTGATGGTGCAATGGACTCCCGAGTTACCCCCGCTTGTGCACACCTCAGCCCCGCTGGTCACATTTACACTTCCGGTGACATGCTTCGTATAACCGCTTTGGGTAACTGGGCCGTCGAACATAAGGGAATCGCCGTAGCTGGACAAAACGCGGGCAGCCCCCCCGTCGATACTAAAGGCTTCAGTCGAGCCGTATGACGCTCCGCCAACGCGGGCGTGGTAATCGCCATATCCGCAGTGCCTTGCTGTGGTCGTTCGAGGGACCCCATTATGGTAGACAGCGAAGCCAGTTGAGCACGACATGCCGGAACCCCAAGAGATCATATAGCCACCTGCATTAAAAGGGCTATAGTCATCGTTCCTGCCCGTGAATAGTCTCGGCTTATGGGAGATGGGCCGCACTTTGACTGGCGCCCCATCTGCGAGGGATCTGAGCTGATCCCCGAGCGATTTTAGGTACGCCGCCTCATCGACGGGGGTCGCGCGAAGCGAGGAGGAGTCCTTATTGTAGACACCCTCCACCACAAGACCGTCAAAGGAGTAGTCGTCCCCGACCACCGCCGTGACATCCATTCCTCGAACAGAGCCCTTGCGGTTCATGAGAGAGTTCGATGTTGCGATCATTTGCAATCTGGAGATACTGCGCTTGCGGATCTCTAGAGTGATCCCCCTATCGTGAGCCTCTTGCAGCAGCTTGGCAGCACTCTTGGCTTCGCCCTTCCAGTACGCTGCCATTCGCCTCGTAGGGATATCCACTATGATCGTGTCAAAATATCCCTCCAGCTCGGAAGGTGGCATTTGCTCGATCCAGTCGCGGAACTTGAGCAGATCCATCTGCCCGTACATCAGCGAGCTATCAAATTGCGGGACATTCGCCGCTGGAACAGGTACGGAAGCCCGATCCGAGGTAGTGGAGTCGGTAAGCGCATATGAGCTGTTGGTCGCCGAAGCCGCTGCAGCAATACAAAGGGCTGCGGCTATCGATCCCAGTTTCGCCAAGCTGTTCCCCGTCCGGTAAACCATGTCATTCCCTCCAATTCGCCACAAATTGCCGATTATCTCACTCTATTCGCTCCATAAGAGCCAAAGACGCCAGGTGTAAGGGTACGGCAGACTATCATCGCGAATGCACGTGTAACCGATTATGACCACACCGTCATATGCGTCCCTGCCGGCTTGCCAGCAGCCGCTTTGAGTGATGTAAGTGCCGGCCGGAAGGTAAGCAGCTTCGATACGGTTTGGCGCAGGTGATTGCCGAGCGAGTGGGGAAGCATTTGCAGAGATAGGCGTTACCGCTACTGCGGGTCCGCTCAGAGCCAGAAGGACGGTAGCTAGCCAAGTCTTAGTAGCACGCATGACCACTCTCCGATCAGTCGGTAGCTCCGTCATTAACCCACAGTGTCCATAGTCCATCTTCACGTACGCAGTAGTAGAAGTCGGTCCCGGATCTTTCGCCAGCATATTGACACGCAGTTAAACTGGCGTAGACTCCCCACACCGTCATGGATTGGGTCCGTGCGTTGGCAACTGCGGGAGACGCCAGCAAGCTTAGAGCCAAGGCGCCAATGGCTGCGGCTTTGTATACTGATCGCATATCTCGATCTCCTAATGTTGTTTGCGGGAGAGTGCTGTCGGGTGAACTGATACTTGCGCGCTAACGTTTGGGTGAGAGGCGTGGAAAATGGAGGACGAACATAAGAGACTCCGCTCGCTACTGTGCGCGGTGGCCGCATGCGCGCTGCTCCTCCTGTCATTGCTGGCGAAAGACTCGCATTATGACCTTGCTAATTCCGAGAAGGCCGCGAGGGAATCTGGGTCACGTAGGCTTGACTTGGGTTCTAGTTGCGACGGCGCTATTGAGGTAGCGTTCGGCATCCGCCGCGAGGACTCAGCGCAATTAAGGGTAGCTGTCGACCCCTTGAAAATAGCCCGAAAGGATCGAGTCAACCTTACGTTAACAATTTGGGATAAGGCCACACTTAGCGTTCTGGGATCCTGGGCGGTGGACGCTACTTCGCCAACAACAGGCGTGATTGTGGTATATCATGGCGAGCCCTACCATTTGGGATATGAGCTGCTTGAGGTCGGCGCGAACGAGAGGATCTGTTCGAGCGATTCCACCGGGGCCAATGTTAGGGGCGTGGATACCGTTGCGGACTAGTATGGATAGTGCGGAGGGCGAACCCGAACTCCCGGAGCGCCTAGGTGGCGCATCTCTCTGTTCAGGATTGAGGCACTAACTGGTGATGTCGCCAGTGTCGTCAATGGACGGTTTCTACGCAATACCCCCGCCAATGGGATATCCGGCTCTTCCCAGGTCAGGGCCTGATGCTCCTATTGCGTGTCAGGCGCTGATCAGCGGCGTTGAGCCAGGAGCGGTAGCGGTGGGCGAGGTCCTCGTTGGGCCGTCGTCCGAGTTCGAGTTGGCCGACTGTGGCTGGCCATAAGCCCAGGTGTTCAGCTGCTTGGGTGAGGGTGAGGTTCTTGGCTTGCCGTGCGGGGCGTAGGTCGGAGTAGTCGGGAGCGGCGATGTGGCCTGCCAGGGCGTGGAAGACCTCGCGGGCGACGGCGCGTTTGAGGGCGCGGAACACGGCCTTGTTGGTCCAGCCTTTGGCGAGGTGGGTGTCGCGGTAGGCGCGGGTCCGCGGGTCGTAGGACATGCGGACCTTGACGATGTGGTGCAAGGCGGCGTTGGCCTGCCGGTCCCCGCCGCGGCAGAGGCGGTGTCGGCTGGTCTTTCCGGAGGAGACCGGGATCGAGACGGTGCCACACAGGGCGGCGAACGACGCGGAGGTGCGAAGTCGGTCTGGGTTGTCGCCGGCGGTGATCAGCAGCTGGGCGCCGACGGCCGGTCCGACGCCCTTGATGGCCATCAGGGCCGGGTTGGTCCGATGACCGCCTCGAAGTGCCGGCCCGGTCCCGGGGGACCTCAATGACGACCTCCCCGGCGGCCTCGGTCAACACCGTCTTGGCCCGGGTCCCGTTGCGGATATTGGCGACGCCCCCGTCGGGGACCTGGTGCTTGCCGTGACCGAGGTGATCGGTCATCTCCTCTTCCAGCACCGTGGCGGTGATCGACTTTAGCAGCCCCTCCGGGCCGGTGATGTCCTCACCCCGTTCCCGGGCGGCCTTGACCAGCTACCCGATCGCGACGTTCTCCGCCGGTATCGCGGCCGAGGACGACCGCTTCTTCGCATCCTTAGGCATGGAGCTCACGCTCGTGATTGTCTCGGTCATGACCTGACCATCCTTCGCACCAGCAGTCCTGGCGTGTCAGGCCACAAACACCGTTGTCCGGACAGTCCCGTTCGTGGCACACCAGGTCTTGACAATTCCTCTGGCCCGGCTGTGAGGATGGAGAAGAAGCCCGGGTAGTGGTGGGATATGGTCGTCGATCCCGTTAGAAAGGGCGCGGAATTCTTCGTAGAGGTGCTGAGCTGTTTCTCAGAAGATGACGCCTCATAGGCCAGTGACTTGGCACCCGGGCATCCAAGATCGCAATAGATCGGCGGCGGTAGCCATAGTTCGCAAAGCATAGAGGTGAAGATCCTGGCAGGCAGCCTGGCCTAGCTCCGTTGTCGTGAAGTAGTGGCGAGCGCGGCCGGCAGAAATTCGAATCTGTGTCGGCGCTATGTAACCAGTTCGTTCTAGTCTTTGGAACAGAGCACCTAGATCATGGTTGGAAGTTTTAAGGCCACAGTCCCGCAGCGTCTTGTCCACCTGGTATGGATAGGATTCGTGCAGTTGGAGGAGTGTGAGAACAAGAACTGGCGCGAGAGCGCGCTCTAGGGTCTTCAAGTCGTCAAAGCACATTTCAAACACCCCGAGTGGTTGAGTCCAACAGATGGATGGGCGAGGTGGCCATTTGTCCGGGCCTCTGCAACCGTGTACGGTGACGTGCTCTTGGGCGCTGTCACCGCCGAGTCCGGCCAGGCAGACCGACCTACGCCCAGGATCGATCAGCCGAGTGCACCCCAGATGATTCAGTGAACTGATCGTAGCCTGCATGGACGCCCGCGAGGTCTGAGGAGCGCGCGAGACGGTATGAGGGGACTGCCGGGCCACTTCATTCACGGGTGTCGCCTCTCGTTGCCGTGCGCACGCCAAAGCCTGGCGCGGGTAGTGGCTGAGGAGATCGCCGAACTCGTTTCAGGTGCTGCCTTGTGTTGCCTGATCCCCGGCGTGCGCAGGGCCGGCGGTACCCGTTTCGCGGCCGTGTTGGCGGCGTTGACCGCGGCCACCTGCGCGGGGTGACCTGCTACGTTGCGGCGGCGAAATGGATCGCTGGCCTGCCCCGATCGGTGTTGTCCTGGATCGGGATGTAGTCAGGCAAGGCGATCTCGGCGCTGCGGCGGATGGGTGCTGACCGCCGACGCCGACCTGCTCGACGCGGTGTGCTGCGCCTGGCTCGCCGCGCGTAGCGGCCGCCGAAGGACCAAGCTCAGGGTTTCCCATGCTCGTGGCAACGAGGTGGTCCCATCACGCTGGCAAGCGACACTCCTCAGTCGAGTACTTCACCGGTGTGGGTGTCGATGCGTTGGCCGTCGATGACGTGCAGGCGCGGGACTGAGCATGGTGGCGACGTACGCGTGGGCTGCCCGGTGATTCTCGGACTCGCTTATTGGATTTGTCAGGCGGCCATGCTGGGCTCTTGGTAGCCGTGTAGGACTTCCCAGGGTGTTCGGTACCCGAGCCGTGAGTGGTGTCTGCGTCGATTATAGAACACTTCGATGTATGACGCGATGGCGCGTCGGGCTTCTTCTCGGGTGGCGTAATGCGTACGGTTGACCAGTTCTACTTTGAGAGCCCCATTGGTCGACTCGGCCAGAGCATTATCGTAACAAATGCCGGTCCGGCCCACGGATCGGGCCATGTGGAGCCGCTCCAGCACCCTCCGATACTCCTCGGAGGTGTAGTTGCTTCCGCGGTCGCTATGGAACACGGCGCCTGGCGGGAGTTCGACATTCTGTGCCGCCATCTCGATCGCTGCGATGATCAACGGAGTGCGGTAATGGTCGCCCATCGCCCAACCGATGATGGCCCGAGAGTAGCAGTCGATCACCAGGGCCACATAGAGCCAGCCCTCCGCTGTCGGCACATAGGTGATGTCACCGACGAGTTTGGCACCCGGGGCATCCGCGGTGAAATCACGCACCACGAGGTCGGGGATGTCAGCGACCTGCGCGGCCCTACGCGTCGTACAGCGACGCGAGGTCCGCGGCTGGCACGCGACCAGCCCCAACTCGCCCATCAGGTCTCGCACGGTCTCCGGGTGGCAGGGGTAGCCGCGCCTGGTCAGCACCGCGTGCACGCGCCGGTAGCCGTACCGGCCGTCGAATTCAGCGAAGACATGCAAGACCATCGCCGCCAGACGAGTACGTCGGGCCGCGGTCGCCGACTCCGGCCGGGAACACCAATCGTGAAATCCCGATCGGGAGACGTTCATCCAGTCGCACATCTGCCGAATCGTGTATCGGCGAGTGCCGTCGGCGTTACGGGTGGCCTTCTCCGCTGCGATGAAGCTGTACTTCTCGCTCACCGGTACTCCTTGGCGAAGAAGGCCGCCGCTTTTCCCAAGAACTCACGCTCCAGCTTCAGCTCACGGTTCTCCCGTTCGAGTTCCGCCAACCGGGAACGCTCGGACACCGACAGTGGCTCGTCCTGGACCGGATGCTCCTCTCGATACTTCTTCACCCAGACACGCAAAGTCTCAGGGCCGAGCCCGTTCTCACGAGCCACCTGGGTGACCGTTTTCCTCCCCTCAACCTCCAAATACAGACGGACCATCTGGTCACGATACTCCGGATTGAACTTGTGCCGTGCCCCACTCATGTCGTTCTCCCTTCAGATAAGGATCCTATTGGACCTCATGTCCGAGAGAAATAGGGCACCTCAGCGCAGTGTCGGCGGTGTCGGCTCGGTAGATGTCGTGTCGCTCGTTGACGGCGGCTGCGGCGACGTGCCGGGTGTGTCGGCCCTTGGCTGGCCACGCTTGGTGGCCTTCCTCGCAGTGGGCCTTCAGCCGTTGACGCATTCGTTCGGTGAAGGCGGGCAGGGCGTACCGGTGCCACTCTTCCAGAGCGTCGCTGGACAACGCGGTGGCGGCGCGGCGTCGTTGGTCGGCTAGGACGGCGATTTCGTGGACCAGGTGAGGGTGTTGCGGCCAGCAGGAGGGCATCATGGCGGCGACGTCCCAGACGTATTGGCTGTTGAGCCAGGTCACCACGGCCTCTAGCCACTGCCACAATTCGAGCCGTAGGTCGGGGTTGGTGCAGCTGCCTGGCTCCCAGGGTCTGGGAAGGGCGTTGAGGTCGCCTAGGGCTTTGAGCTGCTCTTTTGTTCCGGTCGCTGCGATCTGAAGTTCGCGGTAGGCATGGGTGATGAGCCGTCCTGGTTCAGGGAAGACCGCGACCATCGCGGGCCTTGCCGTCGAGGGCGCCTGGCTCATCACTGTGTCTCATCCTCCGTGGCAAGTCCTCGACGGCGGGCTTCCACCAGTGCTGCGGTGCTGCGGACTTCGGGAGTGATGATCATGACGCGGTCGTTGTCGAGTTGGGAGCGCAGCTCGCGTTGGTCAGCCAGCAGCTGTTTACCGGTCTTGCCGTCGATGCAGCGACGGAGTTTGGCGATCATGGGTCGCCCGTTCTCCGAGACGACCAAGGCGTGTCGTTCCTTGAGTTGACGCACCTCGGCGCCGGTCATGATGGGGATGTCTTCGGCCGTGGTGGTGCGTCCGCCCATCTGCCCGGTCTGCCAGCTGGTGCGGGTGACCCGGACCGGGCCCAGCAGGTCGGAGATCTCCTGGTTGAACGCCACGTCCTTGGAGCCCCCGAAGAGGATCAGGTTGTTCGTCAACCCCAGCAGGGTGCGGGCCTCGTGTTCACCGAAGATCGAGGTGAGCTGGGGCCTGGTCTGGGCAGCCCACATGAACGACAGCCCCAAGGCGCGTTCGTTGGCCATGCGGGTTCGCAGCGTGGGCAGTGGCGCAGTCGACGGCAACTCGTCCAGGAAGGCGTGAAAGGGCGGACACAGACGACCGTGCGGGGACGCGTTCGCCGCCGCCAAGGCGGTGTCCAGGGCGTCTTCGGCGACTGCGGTCATCAGAGGCGAGGCACTGGCGTACGGATCTTCGCGCCCCAGCAGATAGATCGTTCCGCCGCGCCTGATGACGTCGCGCAGGTTGGTGGCAGGCCGCCCAGGCCCAGGCACACAACGGCGTCGGATCGGTTCCTGGAAGAATAGCGACATCGCTTGCTGCACGGTCGTCACCGTGTTCCCGGCCGTGCGGTCATCACCGTGGAGGGCGCCGTGGAGCAGCCCGTGCCAGAACGGCGCGGCGTGTGGGTGTTCGCGCAGGATCTCGGTGGGTTCGCTGGCCGACAGCGGGTTGGCAACCCAGCGCAGCACATCCTCCAGGCTGCGCCCAGTCAGCGCGGCCGCGTGGAAGTACGCCTGGAGCACCTTGGCGGCCTCAGCGGCGTAGAAGCGTGCTGCGTCGTCCCCATGTCCGCCGGCGACTGCGCCCTTCACGGTGCCGGCGCAGAAGGCCTTTGCACGTCGCTCAGCGGTCATCGGGTCCACGCAGCCGGCGATCGGGTCCCACACCAGCTCAGGCAGACCCGCAGCGATCCCGAACGGGTCCAAGACGACGCACGGCCGGGGGCCACTGGATCGAGAGGTGAAGGACAGCAGAAGGTCGTCGGGTTTGGTCAGCGTCACCAGCGCCGCACCTGGAGCGTCCAGCAACGCGGGGATCAACAGGTCCAGGGTCTTACCGCTGCCCTGAGGCCCGATCATCCCGGCGGTGCGATCCCAGGGGACCCACAGCTGCCCGCCACGTGGTTCGTGCGCCCGTCCTAAATGCCACCCGATCTCCGTGGGGGTGATCCTTCCGATCATCGTCGTCCTCCCCCACGCGTGGCGCCGTACAGGTCCGGCCGCACGACGGGCGCGACCTTGCGCAGTCGTGCGACGCTGAGCAGCTGCTCAGCCTCTGTCTTGGACGCCATCCCCTGGATGCGTCCTGGACCCCACCGGTCCAGCCCATACTTGACGGCCAACCCCAACACGATCACCGCGAGGAGCTCCACGACCGACATCCAGGCGTGCAAGGCGAGCGGCCCAGCTGGATGCAACAGATGCGTCAGCCCTGCTGACGCATCCCCCGCCAGCAGCCCAGGAAGAGCCGTGAACAGTTCATCGGCAGGAGTGAACCGCCAACCGTTTCCCGCGACCGCGTTCGCCAACGATCTGGCCAAGTGCAGCCCCAGGTTCAACGTCATCACCACCCCAACCACGACGGCTAGGGGAATCTCCCAAGTCATTGGATAAGGGTTCGCTCGTCGAGCTCGCTGCATCGGGTGCCACTCCCCTCTGTGTCAACCTTGGGTGAGGCATCCGCCCGCTGATATTTACTGACCTGAGGGCGGGGATGGAGATCGTTCCCGAGATGACAACGACAGTGAGCCCGTTGCTTCGTGCGACCGGGGTCGAAGACCCTGGTCGGGTGGAAGACGCTGGGGCTGGACGGCCCGATCCGGAGGTACCCGAGCGGGCCAAGCGTCGCACGTTCACCGCGCGGTACAAGCTGGACATCGTGGCCGAGTATGACGCCGCGCCGGAGGGCCACAAGGGTGCGGTGCTGCGCCGTGAGGGCCTGTATTCGAGTCATATCATCGAGTGGCGTAAGGCTCGTGATGCCGGGGCGCTGGCTGGGCTGAAGGCCACGCGCGGCCCGAGGCGGCGTGACCCTCAAGCTGAGCGGATCGCCCGGCTTGAGGGCGAGAAGAAACAACCTGACGGGCGGGGCAGACGGCTCGGTCGGGCTGAGGGACGTCTTGGCGTTGGTGCCGACCGACGATCTGGCTGGCCTGTTCGGGGACCTGGTGGCGCTGCGGGCGTTGGCGGAGGGGGCCGCTGCGGCGGTGCTGGCCGAGGCCTTGTCGCGCGGCGTGGTCGCCGCGAGTGACGACTCGCCGCGGCCGATCGGGCCGAAGGTCACCGCGTGGGTGCAGGACCAGGCCGCCGCGGCCGGGACGCCGGTCACGGCCGGGGTCGCCGGGACGTATCGGACGTGCTGGGAGCAGTCCCGGCGGCCCGAGCTGGCGCCGCTGACCGAGGCGGTCCGGGCCGGGCGGATCTCCCTGGCTGTCGGCGCTCGGCTGGGTGCTGACCTGTCGACGTTGGCGGTCAAGATCCCGGCCGACTGGTGGGAGGCGGCGGCGGGTGAATTGATCGCGCACGCCGCCACGGGTGCCTCGGCGACCCAGTTGGCCAGTCTCAAGGAGGCGTTGATCGCCAACTACGGCGACGAAGGCGACTTCGAGGAGCAGCAGAAAGAGCTGCACGGCCAGCGGCGGTTCACTAACCCCGTCAAGGACAGCACCGGGATGTGGGTCGGTCGGTACGCGATGACCAACGACGACTACGCCGCCCTCAAAGCCGCGCTGGATGCTCTTGCTGCGCCGACCCCCACCGCGGACGGCGAAATCGATGCCCGCACCGCGGAACAGCGCAACCTCGACGCGATCATCGAGATGGCCCGCGTCGTGGCCACCGATCCCACGTTGAGCGGCCATGTCCGGCCGGGTTCAGCGGTCAAGGCCCAAATCATCATCACCATCGACCACGACCTGCTGGCCGAGAAGGTCCGCGCGTACTACGCCCAGCGCGCCGGCCACGAGTGCGCCCAGCGCGCCGGCCACGTTTGCACCGAGAGCGCAGGCCACGACTGCGGCCGGAAGGACACGTGCGACGTGCAGGCATCGACGGGTAGCGCCGGGTCGACGGGTAGCGCCGGGTCGACGGGGTCGGCCGGGTCGGCGGGGCGAGGGGCTGGGTGGGGGTACGGGCTGGATGGGCATGGCACCCCGCTGACCCCGGCCACGGTGCGGCGGTTGGCCTGTGATGCCCGGTTGATCCCGGCGGTGCTCGGTAGTGACGGGGCGATCCTGGATTTGGGTCGTGCGGCGCGGCTGGCCAGCCCCGACCAAGTCCGGTACCTCCGCCTGCGGGACGGGTGCTGCACTTT
>Ga0209368_1000793_pt1 | contig 19351 bp, 21 predicted proteins | sample EBPBio242008_DNA_FD_185862 | JGI IMG/M metagenome (GOLD analysis project Ga0209368, IMG submission 185862) | Wastewater treatment Type I Accumulibacter community from EBPR Bioreactor in Madison, WI, USA - Reactor 1_4/24/2008_ DNA (SPAdes)... | ecosystem: Engineered > Bioreactor > EBPR >...
GGCCCGCCTTTACCCCAGTCGCCGCGAACCCATACCAGTCCGGCGCGAAAGCCGCCGCCTCCGCCCAATCGGCAGCGGTCAGGTCCGGCAGGCCCGCCGGCGCGGGGGCCGCCTGCAGATGGGCCAGAACTTCCGCCGCCGCCACCGTCAGCGGAACCTCCAGCGCCGGGTCGGCAGCGATGCAGCGCACGAACAGATCGTCGCCCAGATCCTCCAGCAACAGGAAGCCCTGCCCCAGATCCTCGGCCAGCACCTTGGGCGCCGAAAGGCCCAGGCCCCGCAGATGCGCAGCGATGGCCAGGAAATCGGCCGGATCGTCGCCCTTCCCGGGCGGCGCATCCATCAGCACCGCAGTCCGCCCGGCCAGGACCAGCCGTTCATAAGACCGGTCCGAGGCATCGCCGGCCAGATGCCGTCGCTCGGCCGCGCCCCAGCCCGCGCGGGCGATGAAGGCCCCGGCAAGGTCGCGCCGCCGGCTCATGGCTCCAGCCCCGCAACCAGGTCCGCCGGGCCGCTTGCCTCCAGCCGCCGGCCCTCGCCCTCCGCCGCAAAGCTCAGCCGCAGAGCCCGCTCCGGCAGATGTCGACCCAGCCGGTCGGGCCATTCCACCAGGCAGATCGCGCGGGCGAAGGCATCCTCCAGCCCCAGCTCCAGCACCTCGTCGGGATGGGTCAGGCGATACAGGTCGGCGTGCCAGATTTCCGCCCCCGGCGCCTCATAGCTTTGGACCAGCGTGAAGGTCGGGGAGGGCACGTCCTCGTCCCGCCCCAGCCGGGCACGGATCAGCGCACGCGCCAGATGCGTCTTGCCCGATCCGATCGGTCCGTCCAGCAGCACCGTGTCGCCGGGCTTCAACCACCCGGCCAGCCTGCGGCCAAGCGCGGCGGTCGCCTCCTCATCGGGCAGGAACAGGGACAGGTGGCGCAACTCCGACATCGCCGCCAATCTGTCCGGGCGCGCGACTCAGCGCAAGGGCACGCCGTGCCGACGCCGCGCAACACCGCGCCGCGTGACAACAGGTCAGGCCCGACGTATCACCGCTTCGGTCGAGATCGATCCCGCCGCCTCGCCCGGCACCAGCGTGCGGAACGCGACCAGCGTGGCCCCTCCCGCCAGCGGCGCGGCACGGCAGGCGATCAACCGGCCGTCCGAAAGACGGACTTCCGACACCCAGTCGGCGCGCTCGCCCCCGGCCGAAACGAATTCCTCGATCCGGTGCCAGACCGGCGTGGGCGGCGCCATACCCCTCCAATGCGCCGAAAGCGCGGTCACATCGGCCTCGGCCAGGCGCTGCGAAGGGTCGTGCCCCCAAAGCTGGCCATAGGCCTCGTTCGACATGACCAACTGACCAGAGGCCGAAAACACCGCAATGCCTTCGCCCAGGGCATCCACAACCGACTGGCCCAGTTCCAGGTCGGCCCTGTACCGGCGCGTGCGCGTCATCTCGGTCGAGATGTCCTCGATCATGAGCGCCACGCCACCGTCGCTGTGCGGCCGGGCCGAGACGCGGTAGGTCTGGCCGCCGGGCAGGCTCCAGGTCTCGTCATGCGTCTCGGCAACGCCCGTGCGCTCCAGTTCCGCCAGCCGCTTCCGCCAGGCCCGGTAGTCGCGGGGTTCGGGAATCATGTTGCGGTCGCGCAGCGCGTCCAGCACCGTCGCCAGCCGGGGCCGCCCGGACAGGAAATCGACCGGAAGCCCGGTCAGATCCAGGAAGGCCGGGTTGAACAGGTTCAACTGGCGCTGGCCATCAAAGATCGCAAGACCCACCGGCAGATGCGCAAAGGTCCGCGCCAGCGTCTGCATGAAGTCGCGCAGGCCGGTCTCGGCCTTCTGCAGCGCATCGGCCGGCAATGCATAGCAGACGCGGCTGTCGCCGACGTCGCAATGCGTCATGTCAAACCAGTGCGCGCCACCGGCAGTGCGGTCCAGACGCTGGCGGCCGGATCGGGTGGTGCTTTCGGGCGGGAACAGGATCGGCAGCGGCCAGCCCAGTTCATCGCCGGGCTGCAACCGTTCGGTCGCCAGGCGCAGGTAGTCCGCATTTGCCCAGATGACCTCCCCGCCCGAGGCTTCGCGCCAGATCGGCAATGGAGCCGCCTTCAGCATCTCGCGCAGGTCGGTCGCTTCGTCGTTCAGGCAACAGAACGCCTCCACCGAAGGCGCGGGCCCGGCCTGGGGTGTGGCAAGCCGCAGCCGCGTCAGGCCACCCAGAAGTTCCAGCCGCAATACCTGCCGCCGCGCTCCGGCCCCGTGACTTGCGGTCAGCAGGATGGCACCCTCCGCCGGCAGTCGAAGCAGGGCAGACTCGAGCCCCGGGAACCGCGGCTCCAACGCGGCGCGCAACCGGTCCCAGGCCGTGCCCCGAAGCGATGGGCCGGCCAGCAGGGCCCGACCTTCCGGCGTCGCGTCAACCAGCGTCGTGCCATCGAACAAAAGGGTGATCCCGGACTGCCCCTCGTCAAGCGCAGGGCCCGTCACCCCGCGCCCCCTTGCGGGGAACATCAGCAGCACCGTCGCAAGCAGGGCGGCCAGCACGGCGCTGGCCAGGGTGACGGCGGCAAGACCCGGATCGACAGGCATCCCCGCCTCCACTCCCTTGTCCAGATGTACAACTTGAGGGCGAACACCTTAACGGGAGGTTAACCCCAAGGGATCAGGCGGTGATCGGTGTGTTCTCGGCCACCGGCGCCGTGTCGGCCTCGATCACCTCGCGCGGCCAGACCACCTCGACGATGGCGCCGCCGCGGTCCGGCCGTTCGTTCGGCGCCAGGAACGGGTCCGAGCCGTTGGCAAAGACCAGTTCCGCACCCGTCCGCTCCAGAAGCGTCTTGGCGATGAACAGACCCAGCCCCATGCCCTCGTATTCCGGTCGCTTCGCCAGATCCTGCGAGGTGCGGCGGCTGCGGACGAAAGGGTCGCCGATGCGGCCGATGACATGCGCGGGGTAACCCTCGCCATCATCGACGATACGCACCGTCACGCTCCGGTCGGTCCAGCTGCCGTCCACCCAGACCCGGCCATGGGCGAAATCCACCGCGTTCTGCACCAGGTTGCGCAGGCCGTGGATCACCTCGGGCCGCCGCAGCACCGTGGGTTGGCGCGCCTCGCCCCCAGGCCCCGGCTCCAGCGCGATGACCACCTCCTTGCCGCGCCCCAGGTGCGGTTCGGCCGCCTCCTTCAGCACGGCCGCCAGCGGTGCCTGGCGCAGGTGCGTGTCGTCCTTGCCCGCCCGCCCCATCGACCTCAGGATGTCGCGGCACCGGTCGGCCTGGTCGCGGATCAACAGGGCATCCTCGCGCGCATCGCCATCCAGATCGTCGACCAGTTCGGTCGCCACCATCTTGATCGTCGCCAGAGGCGTGCCCAGTTCATGCGCCGCCGCCGCGACCACGCCGCCCAGGTCCGTCAGCTTCTGCTCGCGCGAAAGCGCCATCTGCGTGGCCAGAAGCGCATCCGACATCGACCGGATCTCCACCGCGATGCGCCGCGCATAGAAGCTCAGGAACACGATGCCGATCACGATCGCCAGCCAGAAGCCGAACCCGAAAACCGGCGGCACCTCCAGAAGCGTCCCGTCCTCGCGCACCAGGGGCACGTTGACGAAGGCGAACAGCGTCACGAACAGGATCGCCAGCACACCCAGAACCATCGTGGTGCGCAGTTCCATCGCCGAGGCCGAGATCACCACCGGCGCCAGGATCAGGAGTGCGAAAGGATTGGTCAGACCACCGGTCAGGAACAGAAGAAAGCTCAGCTGAGACAGGTCGAACAGCAGCATCAGCAGGGCCTCGGCCTCGGTCATCCGCTTGTTGCGCGGAAACAGAAAGATCGAGATGAGGTTCGCAATGACCGAGGCGCCGATGGCCAGATAGCACAGCCCCAAAGGCAGCCGGAACCCATACAGGGCAGTCGCCACGACAATCGCGGCCAGTTGCCCGCCGATCGCCATCCAGCGCAGGTAGATCAGCGTCCGAAGGCGGACCCATTCGCTTCGGGTCTCGCGTTGCATCAGGCCGAGGCTCGGCGACAGCATGGGCGCTCCGGCGCGGTGTCACAGTTTGGCATTGTTATGACAGGCGTCTTCGCCGATCAATGCGCCGCAGATTCGTGGAGGTATTCAGATGACCAAGCTCTATGCCGGGCTCGCGGCTGCGACCGTGCTTGCCATGATCGCGGGAACGGGTGGCTGGATCCTCCTGAACCGGCCCACCGATGCCTTCTCGGAGTGCCGCGGCGGCCAGGTCGCGGGCGGCGATATCGGCGGACCCTTCACCCTGGTCAACGCCCAGGGCCAGACCGTCACCGACGCGGAGGTCATCACCAAACCTTCGCTCGTCTATTTCGGTTACACGTTCTGTCCCGATGTCTGCCCGATGGACAATGCCCGCAACGCCGAGGCGGTCGACATCCTGGAAGAGCGTGGATACGAGGTGACGCCCGTGTTCATCTCCATCGACCCGGACCGCGACACGCCCGAAGTGGTGGGCGAATTCGCCGCCAACCTGCACCCCCGCATGATCGGCCTGACCGGCAGCCCCGAACAGGTCAAGGAAGCCTCCCGCGCCTTCAAGACCTACTTCAAGAAACAGGAAGACGGCGATCCCGAATTCTACCTGATGGATCACTCCACCTTCACCTACCTCCTGCTGCCCGGCCGGGGTTTCATGGATTTCTTCCGCCGCGACGTCACGGCCGAGGACATGGCCGACCGGGTGGGATGCTTCCTCCAGGCCGACGGAACGGCGATAAATTGACGTGACCTTGGCGACATCCTAGGTTCAGCATTAGCACGTCAAAGGGGAGCGGACATGGCGGAAGACATCTCGGCGGAAATCGGGCCGGACCGGTCGCTTCTTCTGGTCGATGACGACGAACCCTTTGTCAAACGGCTGGCCAAGGCAATGGAAAAGCGTGGCTTCTTGCCGGAAACTGCCGAAAGCGTCACCGCCGGCAAGGCCATCGCCCAGGCCCGCCCTCCGGCCTATGCCGTTGTCGATCTCCGGCTTGAAGACGGAAATGGCCTCGACGTGGTCGAAGTCCTGCGCGAACGCCGCCCCGATTGCCGCATCGTCGTGCTCACCGGATATGGCGCCATCGCCACGGCGGTTGCCGCGGTGAAGATCGGAGCGACCGATTACCTGTCAAAACCCGCCGATGCGAATGACGTCACGAACGCCCTGCTCGCCCGCGGCGCAAACCATCCCGCCCCGCCGGAGAATCCGATGTCGGCCGACCGGGTGCGCTGGGAACACATCCAGCGCGTGTATGAGATGTGCGACCGCAACGTTTCCGAAACTGCCCGCCGCCTTTCGATGCATCGGCGCACCCTGCAGCGGATACTTGCCAAGAGAAGCCCGAAATAAACACAATATACGAATGTACAATTGAAATCGGGATCTTAAGGGCGTATTCGTGTGCAACCCACACAGACCACCCCAAAGAAGGACAGTCAATTGGACATCGATCTGAACGGCCTTTCCCTGAAAGAGCTGAAGGACCTCAACACCAAAGTCTCCAAGGCCATCGCGACCTTCGAGGATCGCCGCAAGGAAGCCGCCCTCGCCCGCCTTGAACAGGAAGCGCGCGCGCTCGGATTCACCTCTCTCGCCGAACTCACCGGCGCACCCATCGCCCGCAAACGCGGCGTTTCTGCAGCGAAATTTGCCAATCCGACCAATGCCGACGATACCTGGACGGGCAAGGGCCGCAAGCCTCGCTGGTTCATCGAGGCGCTGGCCGCAGGCAAGACCCCCGACGACATGATGATCTGATCCTTGCAGGATCAGACCACCGACTTCAGCCATTTCATGAACAGACGCAGCTCGGGCCGTTTCGGTCCGGGCTTCGTGACCATGTAATAGGCCATGGATTCGTCAGTCAACGAACCAACCTTGACAAGCGTACCCTGTGCCAGGTCGGTTTCCACCAGGGCGGCCGCCTCCACATAAAGCCCAAGGCCCTGCCTTGCCGCAGACAGTGCCAATTCCTCGCTCGGCATATCCGTCACGTTGATTTCGTCGGGATGCAGACCGTGGCCCTTGAGCCAGGCCTTTTCCTCCGGCCAGTCGCCCTCCACCACCCAGTCCATCGCCGACATCTCCTCGATGGTCAGGCTGGTGCGCCCCTTCAACAGCGAGGGCGCCGCCACGATCACCCAGGGCGCCGCCGTCAGGAACTCGGCCTCCACGCCCGGCCACTGCCCCTTGCCGAAGCGGATGCCCAGGTCCATCCCCTCGCGCCGCAGGTCCACCACCCGCCGTTCGGGATGAAGCGAGATCGCAATGTCGGGATGCGCCGCCCAGAATTTCCCCAGTCTCGGCATCAGCCATTGCTGCGCAAAGGCGGGGGTCAGGGTGATGCGCAGGGGCGCGCCCGGCGCCACCGCGCGCAACTCGCCCAGGGCCAACTCGATCGACTTGAACCCCTCGCCCACCGCCTGCGCCAGCCGGGCGCCCTCGGGCGTCAGCCCAAGGCCGCGGCCGTCGCGGAACATCAACTCCAGCCCAAGGTCCTGCTCCAGCGCGCGCACCTGCTGCGCCACCGCGGCATGGGTCACGTTCAGCGCGCGCGCCGCGCCCGAAAAGCTGCCATGGCTCGCCGCGGCCTCAAACGCCCGCAGGGCGGCTAGCGAAGGAAAGCTGCGCCAGTCGATCGCCATATGTTAGCTCAACTTACAGTCTTGAAACTTTGCTGACTGGGGTTTCCTCTTGGTTTCGACTATATGTCTGTCATCAAGAGTTCCAAAGGAGAAAGATCATGTTGCAAATTCTTGCCGAAGCCCTGCTGCTCGCAACCCGTCAGTCGGGCGCCATCCATCGCCAGCCCACCCAGCACGACGCCAAGGCGCGCCGTGCTTGAGGCCGGGGTCTGCGCACCGCGCTGGCGGCGTCACGTCGCTTGAAGACACGCCGCCAGCGCCACTCCCCTCCCCCTGAAGACCTCGTGACGACCCCCGCGGCGGATGCCCGCCCGCACCTCGCGTGACAGCATCCCAGGATCAGCGCCCAACGCGGATCGCCAGCAGCAGAAGCGCCGCCACCAGAACCGCCGCCGCGCAAAGCGCCTCGACCAGCCCCAGGCGCAGCACGGTCAGCATCCCCGCCACCGCCCCGGTCACAAAGGCCAGCCAGGCCCCGCCATAGGCCAGCGCCGTTGCCGTGCGTCCCGTGCCACGGATGACATGCGCCACCGCCTGTCCCAGCCCGAACAACGCGCCGGTGATGAAACTGCGCCCGATATCGGCGCCGGCAATCGTGCGGTGCACCAGGTTCTGCAAGCCCATGGCAAAGGCAACCACCGCCAGGCCCAGGCTCGGCCAGCCCAGCCAGGCCAGCGCCAGCGCTGCCAGCACAAGTGCAAGGTCAGCCACAAGGACTAGGCGCAGCCGGCGACCGGGCGGGGCGGCCTCGTACAGCAAGGTCCCGCCAAGCGCCCCTGCCACAAAGGCCGCCACGATGGCCAGCGCGGCCAGGACCGCTGCGCCATCGCCCTTGGCGATCGACATGCCCAGATGCGTGCTGTTGCCGCTCATGAAGGAAACGAACAGCCCGCCCAACTGGGTAAAGCCAACCGCATCCATCATGCCGGCCACAAAGGTCGCCAGCAGCGTCAGCCCCGCCTGTCCCGCCAGCGGCGGCTCTGCAGCGCCCGAATCGGACAGAGGTGTTGGCACGGCGTCTCCCCGACCTGATCCGTTGATCCTTCTGCCCCGGCGCAGGCGGCAGTCAGAGGCAAGGCTAGCGTGGCAAGGTTTCCCCGGCAATTCCCGCGCTGTTGCCCTTGGCCAGGGGCCACGGTCGAAGGGCATTTCCTAACGCCAAGTTAATTCTTCCGAGCAAGCCATTGATTTCATTGATCCGGCCAAAGCGTCCGAGCTCGGACGCTCAGCAGGCCTCCAGCAGCGCCCGGTGCCGCGCCACATAATCGGCCCGCACCTCGGCCGGCGGCCTCAACCGGATCACCAGCCCCGCCCGCTCGGCCGCGGCCGGCCGCCCGAAGAACCGGTCCGCCTCGGCCTCCGAGAACCCCGCGATCTGCACCGCCTCGGCCCAGGCCGACAGCCGGTCCGCCGCCTTGATCGCCTTCTTCACCGGGGCCGGCAGGGTGGCAGGCAGCCCGAACCGCAGATGCACCGCCGCCGCCAGCCGGGCATCCAGCTCGCCATACCCCGCCCCCACCGCCGCCTTCACCGGGCTGATCATGTCCCCGATCACATATTCCGGGGCATCGTGCAGCAGGGCCGCCAGCCGCCACTTCACCGGCAGGCCGGGGTTCTGGCGGCTGAAGATCTCCTCGACCAGCAGCGAGTGCTCGGCCACCGAATAGGGCCAGTCCCCCCGCGTCTGCCCGTTCCAGCGGGCAACGAAAGCCAGGCCGTGGGCAATGTCCTCGACCTCGATGTCCATGGGCGTCGGGTCCAGCAAATCCAGCCGCCGCCCCGACAGCATCCGTTGCCACGCCCGTGCCTGCTTCATCCCGCCCTTCCCCGCCTTCAGTTGTCCGCGCCAGCCTTTGATGCTATCTGCCCCGCCACCAAGGGATCAAGGAGACCGCCGGGATGGCGCAGGATTACATCGTCAAGGACATCGCCCTTGCCGGCTTCGGCCGCAAGGAACTGACCATCGCCGAAACCGAAATGCCGGGCCTGATGGCCTGCCGCGAGGAATTCGGACCGAGCCAGCCGCTGAAGGGCGCCCGCATCGCCGGCTCGCTGCACATGACCATCCAGACCGGCGTCCTGATCGAGACGCTGAAGGCTCTGGGCGCCGATGTCCGCTGGGCCTCGTGCAACATCTTCTCGACCCAGGACCACGCCGCCGCCGCCATCGCCGAAAGCGGCACCCCGGTCTTCGCCATCAAGGGCGAAAGCCTGGAGCAGTACTGGGACTACACCGACAAGATCTTCCAGTTCGGTGGCGAGGGCGGCACCTGCAACATGATCCTGGACGATGGCGGCGACGCCACGCTCTACATCCTGCTTGGCGCCCGCGTCGAAGCCGGTGAGACCGACCTGATCGCCGTTCCGACCTCGGAAGAGGAAGTCTGCCTCTTCAACCAGATCAAGAAGCGCCTCGCCGCCTCGCCCGGCTGGTTCACCAAGCAGCGCGCCGCGATCAAGGGCGTCTCGGAAGAGACCACCACCGGCGTGCACCGCCTGTACGAGCTGCACAAGAAGGGTCTGCTGCCCTTCCCGGCGATCAACGTGAACGACTCCGTCACGAAGTCGAAGTTCGACAACAAGTACGGCTGCAAGGAATCGCTGGTCGACGGCATCCGCCGCGCCACCGACACGATGATGGCCGGCAAGGTCGCCGTGGTCTGCGGCTATGGCGACGTGGGCAAGGGCTCGGCCGCCAGCCTGCGCGGCGCCGGGGCCCGCGTGAAGGTCACGGAAGTGGACCCGATCTGCGCCCTGCAGGCCGCGATGGACGGCTATGAGGTGACGCTGCTGGAGGACGAGGTCGCCTCGGCCGACATCTTCATCACCACCACCGGCAACAAGGACGTGATCCGCATCGAGCACCTGCGCGAGATGAAGGACATGGCCATCGTCGGCAACATCGGCCACTTCGACAACGAAATCCAGGTCGCCGCCCTGCGCAACCACAAGTGGACCAACATCAAGGACCAGGTGGACATGATCGAGATGCCCTCGGGCAACCGGATCATCCTGCTGTCCGAAGGCCGCCTGTTGAACCTGGGCAATGCCACGGGTCACCCCTCCTTCGTGATGTCGGCCAGCTTCACCAACCAGGTGCTGGCGCAGATCGAGCTTTGGACCAAGGGCAAGGACTATGCCCCCGGCGTCTACATCCTGCCCAAGGCGCTGGACGAAAAGGTCGCACGCCTGCACCTGAAGAAGATCGGCGTGAAACTGACCGAGCTGAAGCCGGAGCAGGCGGCCTATATCGGCGTCAAGGTCGACGGCCCCTTCAAGTCGGACCACTACCGCTATTGATCGGCGGATTCCGGCGCGGGGCCCAACCCCGCGCCGGAATTGGCTCATCTGCGCTTTGTGCCCGGCAGAATCTCGCCTAGTGTCCCTGCGTCAACGGGGAGGCCGAAGGGCCTGAAAGAGGGACGCAATGAGCAAACGGGACGAACTGATCGCGAAATACGCGGACGATCTGAAGACCAAGTGCAAGGTCACGCCGGACATGGACCTTCTGACCAAGGTGACCATCGGCTGCGGCCCGGCCATCTACAATCCTGACAGCTCTGTCGTCGCAGGCACCGACGAAAGCGAGCTGGAGACCGTCAAGAACAATTTCCTCATCAAGAAGCTGGGGCTTGCCGACGGGCCGAAGCTTATGGAAGCGATCAACGCCGTCATCGACACCTACGGCCGGTCCGAGCGCAACAAGTACCGCGCCGTCGTGTACTACATGCTGGTCAAGCATTTCGGAAAGGAAGCGGTCTACAAGTGACCGCGCCTTCCGGCGGGATTGTCTGAAAATCCAAGACATTCGGCGGTTGCGGGATACGCGGCCGCCGCGCTAGTTTCAGGTATCGGACCAGGACGGACCGACCCGAATTCAGATCACGCGCCGGGCTCAGGGGTGCGCGTGGGGTGGAGGGAGGGTCCCGTCGGGGTCGGGATCCTCCCTTTCTTTCCACGGATCAGAACAGCGTCAGGATCAGGCCCATGATGCCTGCGCCAACCACGCTGTTGACCCCGTCGATAACGGTCAGCGCCGGCTTTCGCATCGCGAAGGCGTAGTTCATCGCCACCCAGGGGGTGATGAAGAAGGCACCGATGCCAAGGCCCGCAACCAGACCGGCGCCAGGCGTGACGATGCCCGCACGGGCGAAGATGTGGCGCATCATCCCGGCCACGATGACCATGGCGATCAGGCCCACCACAAAGGGCATGGGGCTGCCGTTGCCTTGCGGGCGTCCGTTGGCATCCACTGGCACTTCTGCCGCCGCGATCCACGGCTTTGACATCGACATGTACCAGACCGCCCCGAAGGCGAAGGCGCCGATCGCGGCGGCAATGACCCGAACGAATTCCATATGCGTTCTCCCTGCTAACGCGGAAACTATGCCAGAGTTCGGCCAGGCCCAGGCAAGGAAAAGCGAGGCCCCGGCAGAAGGCCGGGGCGCGGCATCAGGGGTCGACGCCACCCAAGCCGCAGATGATGCGCCATTCATCCTCGGTCACGGGCTGCACCGAGAGGCGGGAGTTGTTGATCAGCACCATACCCTCCAGCCCCGGCTGCACCTTGCAAGTCTCCAGGGTGACGGGCCGGGCAAAGGGGCGCAGCGCCCGGACCATCACGCAATCCCACCGGGGATCCTCGGTGGTGCTGTCGGGCGCGCTTTCGCGGATCACCTCGACGATGCCGACGATCTCTTTCCCGATGTTGGAATGGTAGAAGAACCCGGTATCGCCGACCTTCATCGCGCGCATGTTGTTGCGGGCCTGATAGTTGCGCACGCCGTGCCATTCCTCGCCCGCATCGCCCCGCGCCGCCTGGTGGCTCCAGCCCCAGGTATCGGGTTCGGACTTGAACAGCCAGTGCGCCATCAGCCGACCACCTTCTTCCATTCGCTGACCATCACGCTTTCGAAAAGCCCGGCCTTGGCATAGGGGTCGTTCGCCGCCCAGTTCTGCGCCTGGCTGAGCGTTTCCACGTTCAGCACCAGAAGCGAGCCGGTCATCTGCCCGGCCTCGTTCAGGAAGGGCCCGGCCATTTCCACCACGCCGGTTTCGGCCAGATAGGCCAGGTGGGCCGGGCGGTTTTCCTGGCGGATGTGCAGGTGGTCGGGCTTGTCGCGGCAGATAAGGGCAACGCGCATGGTCATTCCTGTTTCAGGGGGCGGGACAGCAGGCTGTGCATTGCCTGCGGGATGGTGATGTCGCCCGCGATCAGCGCGGCGACGGCGGCGGTAATCGGCATCTCCACACCCATGCCTGCGGACAGGCGGGTGACAGCGCGTGCGGTGGCGGCACCTTCCACGGTGACCCTGGGATCGAACCCCTCGTCCCGGCCAAGCGACAGGCCGAAACGGAAGTTGCGGGACTGGTCCGAAGAACAGGTGAGGACAAGATCGCCAAAGCCGGACAGGCCCGCCAGCGTTTCGGGCCGCGCGCCAAGTGCTGTGGCAAGGCGCACCATCTCGGCATAACCCCGGGTCATCAGCGCGGCGCGGGCGCTTTCGCCCAGACCCGCGCCCATGACAACACCGGCGGCGATGGCGATCACGTTCTTCAGCGCACCGCCCAGTTCGGCCCCGGTCACATCGGTGCTGCGGTAAAGCCGCAGGGCAGCGGTGGACAGTTCGCGCTGCAGTTCCTCCCCTGCCGCCTCGTCCACGCAGGCGAGTGTCAGCGCGGTGGGCAGGCCGCGGGCGATGTCGGCGGCAAAGCTCGGCCCGGTGATGATGGCCGGCATCGCCGCAGGACAGGCGCGTTCGATCAGCGCGGTGGGGCCGCGCAGCGTGGTCAGGTCCACCCCCTTGCAGCAGGCGACCAGCCGGCCCGACCATCCTGCGCCCTCGGCTTCCAGAAAAGCGCCGAGCGCCTGGGTGGGCAGGCAGAGCAGGAGCGTCGGCTGCCGCGCGGCGATGGCAAGATCTGCTGTCAACGACAGGTTGCCCGGCAGGGTCACGCCCGGCAGGCGGTCGTTCCGGCCTGTGTCACGCATCGCGGCCACCTGCGCCGCGTCCCGCGCCCAGAGGGTGACGTCGCGGCCCTCGCGCGCCAGAACCACGGCCAGAGCCGTGCCGAAGGCGCCTGCCCCAAGAACGCCGATCACGCCTTGGCCCCCTTCTTGCCAGTGCCCAGCATCGGGGCGGCCTCGGCGTCCAGCGGCCAGCGCGGCCGGGCGGTCAGGTCGGTGCCGGGGGCGGTGCCGTTCCGCAGGCGTTCGATCCCGGCCCAGGCAATCATCGCGGCGTTGTCGGTGCAAAGCCGCAGAGGCGGGGCGGCAAAGGCCAACCCTGCCTCTGCCGCCAGCTGTTCCAGCCGGGCGCGGATCGCGCGGTTGGCGGCCACGCCGCCGGCCACTGCCAGAGCGGGACGGGCCGGAGCACTGGCAAGATACTGCACCACCGCCCGGCGGGTCTTTTCGGCCAGCACATCGGCCACCGCCGCCTGGAACCCGGCGCACAGGTCGGCGCGGTCCTGCCGGGTGATCCCGCCCTTGTCCACGATGATCGCGTCGCGGGCGCGCAGAACGGCGGTCTTGAGGCCCGAGAAGGAGAGGTCGCACCCCGGCCGGTCCAGAAGCGGGCGGGGAAAGGCGAACCGCTTGGGATCGCCCCGCGCCGCCTCGGCCTCGACGGGCGGGCCGCCGGGCTGCGGCAGGGCCAGAAGCTTGGCCACCTTGTCGAAGGCCTCGCCGGGCGCATCGTCGATGGTGCCGCCCAGACGCTGAAACGTCTCGGGGCCGTGGGCGACCAGGAACTGGCAATGCCCGCCCGAAACCAGAAGCATGAGGTAAGGGAAGGCCAGGCCATCGGTCAGGCGCGGGGTCAGGGCATGGCCGGCGAGGTGGTTCACCCCGATCAGCGGCAGGCCCGTCGACGCCGCCAGTCCCCGCGCTAGCATGACGCCCGACAGAACGCCGCCGATGAGGCCGGGGCCGGAGGTGACGGCGATGCCGTCCAGCCGGTCCAGCGCCACGCCAGCCTGTTCCAGCGCCTGCTCCACCACGCCGTCCAGCCGCTCGGCATGGGCACGGGCCGCGATCTCGGGCACCACCCCGCCGAAGGCCGCGTGCAGCGCCGCCTGCCCCTCGACGACCGAGGACAGGATCGCGCCGCGCCCGGCCTCCAGCCGCACCACGGCGGCAGCCGTGTCATCGCAGCTGGATTCGATGCCAAGAAGGGTAAGGGGCTTGTCCAAACGCGTCGGGCCCGGAATGTTGTTCCTGATCACCATCGCAGGTAACACCGGGGACATGGCCAGACAATCCCGCCACAGCCCGCCCCTGCCCGTGCTGATTACCCGGCCCGAGCCGCAGGCCAACCGCTTTGCCGCCGAACTGACCGCTATGCTTGGCGACAGCATCCGACCGGTGCTGTCGCCACTGATGGCACCGGCCTTCCTGTCGCCGTCCCTTCCGGATGCGGATGCTTTGGTGCTGACATCGGAAACTGCGGTGCAGGCCCTGGCGGGGCTGCGCGGACCCTTGCCAAAGCGCGCCTTCTGCGTGGGCGGGCGGACGGCGGAGGCCGCCCGCTCAGCCGGGCTGGAGGCAATTTCCGCCGAGGGCGATGCCACGGCGCTGGCGGCGCTGATCCTGTCAGGGCCGATGGATGGCCCGCTCTTGTGGCTGCGCGGTGAGGACACGGCCGGCGATCTGGCCGGCACGCTGGCCCGCAGGGGCATCCGGCTGGATCAGGCGGTGGTCTATCGGCAGGATCCGCAGCCGTTGTCCCCCGAAGCGCAGGCCTTGCTGCAGGGGCAAGGCCCGGTGATCGTACCGCTGTTCTCGCCCCGAACGGCCCGCCTTTTCGTTGCGTCGGCGCAAGGCGCAGAGGCGGCGCTGTATCTCTGTTCTCTCAGCGCGGCGGTGGATCGGGCCGCGGCGCCCCTGTCTGCCCGCAGCCGGACGATCGCCACCAGCCCGACCGGCGGCGCCTTGCTGGCCGATGTGCAAGGAATGGTCCGCGCGCTCCTGTCAGCTTGAAGCCCTGGGCCCTGCGCGGGTAGGGTCAGGCGAAGGGGGAAACGGCCCCGGAAAGGACTCGCTCCGATGTCAGACAAGGACAGCCCGCAAACCGAAGCTCAGGATGATGTCCTGCAGGCGGTCGAGGACAGCGATCCTGCCCGCAAGGACAAGGCGTCCCGGGACGACGACCAGCGGGACGAGGTGAAGCCCGTCGTGACGCCCGAGCCGGTGCCGCCCGCCGCCGCCGCTCCGCCGGTGCCGCCTTCGCCGCCGCGCAGCGCACCGCCGGCCGAGCCTGCACCCCAAAGGTCGGGCGCCCTGCTTGGGGGTGTGATCGGGGCGGTCCTGGCCCTGGGCGCCGGTTATGCGGCGCTGCGCTATGGCCCGCCGGACCTGCTGCCGCTGCCGGATTCCGCCAGCCTGACCGAGTCGGTCGCCACCAATGCGCAAGAGATCTCGGCGCTCAAGGCGCAGATCGCCGAACTGCCTGCCCCCGTCACGGTGGACCCGGTTCTGGTCGAGCGTGTTGCGGCCCTGGAGGCCGCCGTCGCCTCGGCGAAGCCAGCGGCTGCCCCCGATCTTTCGGGCATCGAGTCCCGGATTGCCGCGCTGGAAGCGAAAGTGGCCGCGCTTTCCGAACAACCGCCGGCCCCTGCCGCTGCGGGAACCGGCGCTTTGCCCGCCGATGCGGCGCAGGCCATTGCTGCCCTGCAGGCCGAGGTTGCCGCGCTGAAATCCGGAGGCGGTGCCGCGTCAGAGGCGATGTCGGCTCAGGCCGCCGAGGTGAAGGCGCAGCTTGAGGCGGCCCAATCCGAGGCACAGAAGCTGGCCGAGGCCAGCGCCGCGGCCGCCAAGGCCGCGCTGGCCGGCGCTGCCCTGTCGCGACTGCAGGCCGCGCTGGACAGCGGTGTCCCCTACGAGGGCGCCCTGGGCGATCTGGGCCTGGACCCGGTTCCCGAGGCCTTGGCCGCCCATGCCGCGACGGGCGTGCCCACGCTGCAATCGCTGACCGACAGCTTCCCCGATGCGGCCCGCGCCGCGCTTGAGGCCGCGCTCAAGGCGCAGATGGGTGCCAGCTGGACCGACCGGGCCCTGACCTTCCTGCGGACCGAGACGGGCATCCGCTCGCTTGACCCGCGCGAGGGCAACGATCCCGACGCCGTCCTGTCGCGTGCCGAGGCGGCGGTGCAGGATGATCGCCTGGCGGAGGCGCTGGCCGAACTGGCCGCCCTGCCGCCGGAAGGACAGGCCGCGATGCAGCCCTGGGTCGACCAGGCAAAGGTGCGGATCGCGGCCCTGGCCGCCACCACGGAAATCGCCGCCGCACTTGGCCGGGAATAGGGGGCGATCATGCTGTGGTCTTTGCTGAAGGTCCTGCTGTTCGTCGTCATCATCGCGCTGATCACCTTCGGGGCCGGCGCGCTGATCGACACGCAGGGCGGCATGAGGGTGACGGTCGGGGGCTGGGAGATGACCCTTGGCCCGCTGCAGGCCGTCATCGCCATCCTGATCCTGCTTGCCGTGCTGTGGCTGGTGGCCAAGCTGGTTGGCCTCTTGGTCGCGGTGTTCCGCTTCCTGAAGGGCGACGAGACCGCGATATCGCGCTATTTCGACCGCAACCGGGAACGCAAGGGATACGAGGCGCTGGCCGAGGGCATGATGGCGCTGGCGGGTGGAGAATCCCGGCTGGCCCTGGCACGGGCGCAGAAAGCCGAGAAATATCTGGACCGCCCGGAACTGACCACGCTTCTGGTGGCCCAGGCGGCCGAGCAGGTGGGCGACACCGCGCGGGCCACCTCGTCCTACAAGGCGCTCTTGCACAATCCGAAGTCGCGCTATGTCGCCATCGTCGGGCTGCTGAACCAGAAGCTTGCCGAGGGCGATACCGATACGGCGCTGAAGCTGGCCGAGAAGGCCTTTGCGCTGAAGCCGAAGAACAAGGACATACAGGATGTCCTGTTGAAGCTGCAGGCCGATCACAAGGACTGGAAGGGCGCGCGCGCCACGCTTGGTGCCAAGATGAAGGCGGGCGAGCTGCCGCGCGATGTCTATCGCCGCCGAGATGCGGTTCTGGCCCTGCAGGAAGCTGCCGTGGTCATGGACGAAAACGCGCCCATCGAGGCGCGGGAAGCGGCGATCGAGGCGAACAAGCTTTCGCCGGACCTGATCCCGGCGGCCGTGATGGCGGCGCGTTCCTACATCCTGAAGGGCGAAAAGCGCGCGGCGGCCCGCGTGCTGAAGAAGGCCTGGGAGGCGCAGCCCCACCCCGATCTGGCCGCGGCCTTTGCCGAGATCGAGCCGGAAGAAACGCCGGACCGCCGCATCAAGCGGTTCCGCGATCTGGCGGCGCTGAAGCCCGAAGCGGACGAGAGCAAGATGATGATGGCCGAGCTGCACATCGCCGCCGAGGATTTCCCCGGCGCGCGCCGCGCGCTTGGCGACCTGGCCAGCACGCATCCGACCGCCCGGTCCATCGCGCTGATGGCCGCCATCGAACGGGGCGAGGGCGCGGACGAGGCGGTGGTGCGCGGCTGGCTGGCGCGCGCGCTGACGGCGCAGCGCGGGCCGCAATGGTGCTGCGACAAGTGCCAGGCGATCCACGCGCAATGGGCCCCGATCTGCGACAATTGCGGCGGGTTCGATACGCTCAGCTGGCGCGAACCGGCCGAAGGCGCGGGCCCCTCGTCCACCGGATCAGAGCTCCTGCCGCTGCTGGTTGGCCTTCCCCGCGGGGAAGATCCGCCCCGGAAGGAAGACGACGACACCATCGACCTGGAAGCCGTCGCGCGATCTGCAAATTAGGGCTACACAGCGGCGCGCGGCGGTGCTAGAGACCCGCCGGGCGCCAAAGGGTGCCCACGGAAGTGCCGGTGTAGCTCAGCTGGTAGAGCACGTCATTCGTAATGATGGGGTCGGGGGTTCGAGTCCCTTCACCGGCACCACTTCCCAAAAGCTGAAACCGGAACGCCCCGTCGCCCGCCGACGACAGGGCGTCTTTGGTCAGAACACGTCTGGCACGATGTTCCGGGCCAATCCGGATTCCTTGTAGTGTTCGGGCTTCTGTGCGCGCTTTCCCAGCTTTGGCTTGTCATAGGGAATGCGCTCGTAGGGGATCTGCGACAGAAGATGCGTGATGCAGTTGATCCGCGCGCGCTTCTTGTCGTTTGACGGCACGACCCACCACGGCGCCCATTCCCGATCGCTGCTGGCGATCATCTGGTCATAGGCGGCGGAATAGTCCCACCACTTGCGGTAGCTTTCGACGTCCATCGGCGACAGCTTCCACTGCTTGACCGGGTTGTCGATGCGTTCGCGGAACCGCTTGTCCTGTTCGTCCATGTCGACATCCAGGAAGTACTTGATCAGGCGGATGCCGCTGTCGACGATGGTCTTCTCGACCGGCGCCACCAATTTGAGGAAGTGCTCGACCTTCTCGGGCGAGGCGAAGCCCATCACCCGGTCGACCCCGGCGCGATTGTACCAGCTGCGGTCGAAGATCACGATCTCGCCCGCGGCGGGGAAATGTGCCATGTAGCGCTGGAAGAACATCTGGGTCTTTTCGCGGTCGGACGGGGCGGGCAGCGCCGTCACGCGGAACACCCGGGGGCTGACCCGTTCGGTCAGGGCCTTGATGACGCCGCCCTTGCCTGCGGCATCGCGGCCTTCGAACACCACAATGATCCGCGCGCCGGTGGCCTTGACCCAGGATTGCAGGTAGGCCAGCTCGACATGCAGCCGCTCCAGCTCCTTCTCGTAGCGCTTGTTTTCCGCCTTGCGCAGCGCCTTGGGATCTTCGGGCTGGAGGGTATCCGCCACCTCCTGCACCGCCTTGTCCTTGTGCTTCTTGTCGGACTTCCTGGACATTTTCAGTCTCCTCTTGTTGGCGGCCGTCAGGTCGGAGCCCGAGGGTCGGGCTCTGGCGAGACGGGGCTGGGGGGTGGAGTTGCGGATTCTGTGCGCTGGTACGCCCGAAGCACGTCACCGAGGTCTTCGAACAGCATGTCCCGGCCGATCCGGTCCAGGACGCCCGAACGGTCCAAGAGCTCGCGGACCTCGGCGTTCAGTTCGGCCAGGCCGAAGCGGATGCCGAGGGCCGCGAAATCCTGGGCGATCTGGTCCAGCGCCGTGGCGGCCGTGGTGTCGATCTGGGTGATCGCCGTCGTGTCCAGCACGAACCAGCGCGTCCCGGCGGGCAGCTCCGCGGCGATTTCGGCCATGCGGGCCCGCACCGTTTCGGCGTTGAAGAACAGCAGGCTGCCTTCCAGCAGGCAAAGCGACAGCCCCGGCACGGGCCGCGCGTCCGGCGTGCGGTGCAGCTTGTAGAACCCGTCGCGTCCGGGGCGCAGCCCCAGAAGCGCGTCGCGGGGGTGCATCATCTTCCACAGCACATGCAGCAGCGTGATCCCGACGACGACGCCAACCCCCTGCAACACGCCAAAGGCGATGGGCGCCCAGAGAGCGGCGATGGCCAGGCCGAACTCGGTGCGGCTGACCTGCCACAACCGCCGCAGCGCCGCCAGGTCGATCAGCCCTGCCGCCGCTGCCACAAGGATCGCGCCAAGCGCCGGGACGGGCAGGATGCGCAGGGCGTCGCTGAGGAACAGGATCACCAGGACCAGCGCCAGCGCCGCGGCGATGCTGGCCACCTGTGTGCGCCCGCCGACCGAAAGGTTCACGGCGGTCCGGCTGTCGGATGCCGTCACGGGAAAGGCCCCGAAGAACCCCGCCGC
>Ga0209368_1000801_pt1 | contig 19187 bp, 18 predicted proteins | sample EBPBio242008_DNA_FD_185862 | JGI IMG/M metagenome (GOLD analysis project Ga0209368, IMG submission 185862) | Wastewater treatment Type I Accumulibacter community from EBPR Bioreactor in Madison, WI, USA - Reactor 1_4/24/2008_ DNA (SPAdes)... | ecosystem: Engineered > Bioreactor > EBPR >...
AGCATTCCCGGCGGGCTGGCGATGACGGCGACGTTGGACGTGCTGGAGGCGCTGGCCAAGGGCGAGGGCCCGGCGCGAGCGCTGCTGGCGCTTGGCTATTCGGGCTGGGGGCCGGGGCAGCTGGAAGGCGAGATCCGGCGCAACGACTGGATCGTGGCCGACGCGGCTGTGGATCTGCTCTTCTCGGCCGATGACGGCGGCAAATGGGCAGCCGTCCTGCGTGGGGCGGGAATCGACCCGGTCAGCCTGTCGGGTACGGCCGGGCGCGCCTGAGGCGCCCGGCGCGCGGGTCATTCGCCGTAGGGCACCCAGATCGTCTTGACCTCGGTCGCGGCGCGCAGGAAGGCGCGGCCCTCGGCCGAGGGCGAGAACCAGTCGGGGTTGCGGCCGTTGTTCACCCAGGTTCGTTTCAGGTTCGCGGCGGATTCCTTTTCGACCAGCGCCGAGAGCGGCGTGGAGGAGAAGGACCAGACGGCGTCCACGTCCATGTGACCGGAGAGCGGCTTGGCCAGTTCGCTGTGCGATCCGGTGACGATGTTCACCACGCCGCCGGGCAGGTCCGAGGTGTCGAGCACCTGGTAGAGGTCGGTTGCCGCCAGGGGCGCGGTCTGGGAGGGGACCAGCACCACGGCATTTCCCATGGCGATTGCTGGGGCCATCAGGCTGACAAGGCCCAATAGCGGGGCTTCGTCGGGGCAGAGCGCGCCGATGACGCCCACGGGTTCGTTCATGGCCAAGGCCACGCCGCGCATCGGCACAGACTTGGCGGCGCCGTCGAACTTGTCGGCCCAGGCGGCATAGGTGAAGAGCCGGTTGACCGCGGCGGCCACTTCGGCCTCGCCCGGCTTGCCAGTCAGGTCGCGCAGGCGGGCGGCGAATTCGGGTCCGCGGGCGGCGAGATTCTCGGCGATGTAGTAGATCACCTGGGCGCGGTTGTGGCCGGTGGCCTTGCCCCAGCCCTTGGCGGCATGGGCGGCTTCGACCGCGTTGCGGATGTCCTTGCGGTTGCCCAGGCCGACATGGCCCAGAAGCTTGCCCTTGGGCGACCAGATGGCCTGGGAATAGCCGCCATCGGGACGCGCCTGCTTGCCGCCGACATAGAGCTTGGCGGTGCGGTCAATGCCGGTGACTTCGGGGTCCTCGGGTGCGGCAATGGCGGGCGTGGGCTTCACGGGCCTGGTGGGCAGCGGGGCCTTCAGATAGGCGAGCAGGCCCTCCCATCCCCCCTCGCGACCGAAGCCGGATTCGCGAATGCCGCCGAAGCCCGCCGCCGCGTCGAACAGGTTGGTGGCGTTGACCCAGACCACGCCGGCCTTCAGCTTTGGCGCCATGTCGAGGGCGAGGTTGACGTTCTCGGTCCAGACCGTCGCGGCAAGGCCGTAGCGGGTGTTGTTGGCCAGGTCCACCGCTTCGGCGGGCGTTCGGAAGGTCATCGAGACCAGGACGGGGCCGAAGATTTCCTCCTGCATCAGGCGGTCGGCGGTGCCGAGGCCGGTGATGAGGGTGGGCGGGTAGAAGCAGCCCGAGGGCACGGGCGTGTTCGCGCGGTAGGTCTCGCCCGCGGTGTTGCTGTCCACCATCTGCGTGATGGTGGCCAGTTGCACCGGGTCCACCACCGCGCCCACGTCGATGCATTTGTCGAGCGGATCGCCGATGCGCAGCCCGTCCATGCGGCGCTTCAGCTTGTCGTGGAAGCGGTCGGCCACGCCTTCTTGCACCAGAAGCCGCGAACCTGCGCAGCAGACCTGGCCCTGGTTGAACCAGATCGCGTCCACCAGCCCCTCGACCGCCGAGTCGAGATCAGCGTCGTCGAAGACGATGTAGGGCGACTTGCCGCCCAGTTCGAGCGTCAGCGCCTTGCCCGTTCCCGCCGTCGCCTCGCGGATCCTGCGGCCGACCGAGGTGGAGCCGGTGAAGGCCACCTTGTCCACGCCCGGATGCGCCACCAGCGTGGCGCCGGTGTTGCCGTCGCCGGTGACGATGTTCAGAACACCCTTGGGCAATCCCGCCTCGCGGCTGATTTCCGCAAAGAGAAGCGCGGTGAGGGGCGTGTATTCGGCGGGCTTCAGCACTACGGTGTTGCCGGCGGCGAGGGCCGGGGCGACCTTCCAGGCGAGCATGAGGAGCGGGAAGTTCCACGGGATCACCTGGCCGCAGACGCCAAGCGCCTTGTGCTCCGGCAACTCGCTGTCCAGAAGCTGGGCCAGGCCCGCGTGATAGTAGAAGTGCCGGGCGACCAGCGGCACGTCGATATCGCGGCTTTCGCGGATGGGTTTGCCGTTGTCGAGCGTTTCCAGCACGGCGAAGAGGCGCGAATGCTTCTGCACCAGCCGCGCCAGGGCATAGAGCACGCGCGCGCGGCCCGGCCCGCCAAGGGCGGCCCACTTGGCTTGCGCCTTGCGTGCGGCCGTGACGGCGCAGTCGATGTCGTCATCGGTGCCCTGCGTGATCTGGGCGAGTTCTGCGCCCGTTGCAGGGTTCTTCGTGGCGAAGGTCGTGCCGGGCCTGGTGAACTTGCCGTCGATCCAGTGCCCGAAGCGGCCGCCGTGCTTGCCGATCCAGGCCAGCGCCTCGGCATGGCCCTCGGGCGCCGGGCCATAGGCCATGGAATCGAAGATCTCGCGGATGGTCGGCGTCGTCATGGGCTTGGCCCCCTGCATCTTCTTCGGTCAAGTCAACTGGGCGACGGGCGGCGTGCCGTTTGTGGTCAGCCCATCGCGTGGCGGTTCGCGGCGGAGTAGCGCCCGGTCAGGTGGTGTTCCAACTGCCGCTCGATGTCGCCCAAGAGCGACGAGGCGCCGAAGCGGAAGAGGTCGGGCTGGAGCCAGGGCCAGCCCAGTTCGTCCTTCATCAGAGCGAGGTAGAGAAGCGCATCCTTTGCCTTGGAGATGCCGCCGGCGGGCTTGTAGCCCACCTTGATGCCGGTGCGCGCCTCGTAATCGCGGATGGCGCGGATCATCACCAGCGTCACTGGCAGGGTGGCGTTGACGCCTTCCTTGCCGGTCGAGGTCTTGATGAAATCGGCCCCGGCCATCATGCAGACCAGCGATGCCTTCGCGACATTGCGCAGCGTGCCAAGCTCGCCCGTGGCGAGGATCGCCTTGACATGGGCATCGCCGCAGGCGGAGCGCATTTCGGCCATTTCGTCGTAAAGCGCCTGCCAGTTGCCGGTCAGCACATGGCGCCGCGAGATGACGATGTCGATTTCCCGGGCGCCTGCGGCGACGCTTTCGCCGATTTCCATGATGCGGGTCTTCCAGGGCGAGAGGCCCGCGGGGAAGCCGGTGGAGACGGCGGCGACCGGAATGCCCGAGCCGTCCAGCGCCTTGACCGCGGTTTCCACCATGTCGTGATAGACGCAGACCGCGCCGACCTTCAGGCCAGGCATCCCGAGCGCCTCCAGCATGTCGGCGCGCACCGGCTGGCGGGCCTTGGCGCAAAGACGCTTCACGCGGCCCTCGCTGTCGTCGCCCGACAGGGTGGTCAGGTCGATCAGCGTGATCGCCTTCAGAAGCCAGGCGGCTTGCCATTCCTTCTTGACGCTGCGGCGGCCGCCAAGGGTGGCGGCGCGGCGTTCGATGGCCGAGGTGTTGGCTTGGGCCGCCATGACCCAATCGAGGTCGAGCGCCATGCCGGGGTTGCGGACATGGGCCAGCTGCGGCAGCTGGTCGTGACCCGTTGCCGCCGCGGCGGGCGGGCTGAGGGTTTCGGTGCTCAAGGGCGGCCTCCCGCGTCGCTTGGATCGGCGGCAAGGTTTGCACCCCCTCGCCCCTGCTGGCAAGGCCGGAGGGGAAGGAAAAGGCCATTTTTTGACCGAAAGGTCAGGAATGTGAGGCGGGATCGTCCGGCGTGAAGGTCGCCCAGTCGTTGCCAGTGCCGGTGGGGGGCAGGTCGGCCTTGGGTACGTTGCGGATCAGATGCGCCTTGGACAGGAAATAGGCGGTCATCGGGGCCGTCACGATGATGAAGATGGTGATGAGAAGCTCGTGCCAGGTGAGCATCCCGTGCATGAACCAGAAATAGAAGGCCGAGGCGGCCAGCACGCCGGCCAGCCCCACGGTGGCGGCCTTGGTGGGCGCGTGCAGGCGCTGCATCGGGTCGCGCAGCTTTACCAGCCCGAACGAGCCGATCAGGCCGAACACGCCCCCGATGACGAGGAGCGCCGCGACGAGAAGTTCCGCGAAGAGGCCGGTCATTCGATGATGTCCCCGCGCAGGAGAAACTTGGAAAAGGCCACAGTCGAAACGAAGCCGGTCAGCGCGAACAGCATTGCGGCCTCGAAGTATAGCCCTGTGGTGGTGTCGATGCCGTACAGAAGGATCAGCGCGATCATGTTGATGACCAGCGTGTCCACGGCCAAGAGCCGGTCCACGAAATCGGGGCCACGGACAAGGCGGATCAGGTTGAACACGAGCCCGATGGCGAAGCAGGCATAGGCAAAGGTCAGCGCGAGGGACAGGATCATTCGAATATCCTTTTCAGCCGGGCCTCGTAGCGGGACTTGATCTGGTCGCGCACGGCATCGGGGTCGGGCGCGTGCAGGGAATGGACCAGAAGTGCATGGCCGTCGGGCGACATGTCGGCGGTGACCGTGCCGGGGGTCATGGTGATGGTGCCGGCCAGCAGGGCGACGGCCTCGGGATGCTTCAGGTCGATGGGGACGGTGATCCAGGCCGACTTGATCTCGCGGTCGGGCTTGAAAAGCACGATCATCGCGACCTCGATATTGGCGACGACGATGTCCCACAGCACGAGAAGAAGGTAGGCCACGAAGGCCGGGACGTTGCGGATGCGCGGCCGGTCGGGCCACCAGGCTGCGGTGATGACCGGGATGACCAGCGCAAGGATCGCGGCCAGCACCAGCGTGTTCAGGCTGATGTCATTGGCCAGCAGCACCCAGAGCAGGGCAATGGAGAAGCTGAGGAGCGGGTGGGGGAGAAGGCGGCGCATCGGTCAGTCCTCTCCCATGGGGCCGGGCAGGTCGTGCAGGGCGATGGTTGGTGCCGGGTCGATCAGCAGCGCGGCGGCGGGTTCCAGCCAGCCGGTCAGGGGGCCTGCAAAGACTGTCAGAGCCATCGAGACGGCGGCAAGCACCAGGGTCGCGGCCAGGGCAGCGCGGTCCGGGGCGGGGGCCGGGGGGGCCTTGTCGCGCTCGGCCGCCCAGAACAGCACCGAGCCGGCGCGGGCAAAGCCGACGATCATCACGAAGGACCCGCCCAGGATCACCGCCCAGGTCCAGACCGAGCCGCTGGTGGCCTGCAGCACAAGAAGCTTGCCGATGAAGCCCGACAGGGGGGGCAGGCCAGCCGAGGCGATGGCAGAGAGGAAGAACAGGCTGGCGAGGAACCCCGCCTGCGGGATCGCCGGGCGGGCACGCAGCTCGCCCGTGCCGCGGCGGCGCAGGACAAGGTCGGCCACCAGGAACATCAGCGCACCGGCGACGGTGGAATGGACGAGGTAGTAGAGCGCGGCCACCAGCCCCTCGCCGGTGAAGCTGGCTACGGCGGTGAAGACGAGGCCCATCGAGGCGATGCCGGCGAAGGCCGCCATGCGGAAAAGGCTCGCTGCGCCAAGGACACCGAAGGCGCCGATGGTCAGCGTGACGAGGGCGGCCGGCAACAGCAGGTCGGCGTAAAGCGAGCCGGTCGCCGGGCTGCCGGGCGGGAAGATCGGGGTGAAGACACGGATCACGGCATAGGCGCCCACCTTGGTCATCACCGCGAACAGTGCCGCGACGGGGCCGGGGGCATTGGCATAGGTGCCGGGCAGCCAAAGCTGGACGGGCACCAATGCGCCCTTCACTGCAAAGACGATGAGAAGCATCACGCCTGCCACCCGCAGAAGGGCGGTGTCATTGGCGGGCATCAGCGGCACCTTCACGGCAAGGTCCGCCATGTTCAGCGTGCCGGTCGTGGCATAGATCAGGCCAAGCGCGAACAGGAACAGGGTGGAGCCGATCAGATTGAAGCCCACATACTGCACCCCGGCCTGCAGGCGCTCTTTCCCGCCGCCATGGACCATGAGCCCGTATGAGGCGATCAACAGCACCTCGAAGAAGACGAAGAGGTTGAAGATGTCGCCGGTCAGGAAGGCGCCGTTCAAGCCCATCAGCTGGAACTGGAACAGGGCGTGGAAATGCCGTCCCTTCCTGTCCCAGCCCGAGCCCAGGACATAGGCCATCACGAAGACCGACAGCCCGGCCGTCAGCACCAGCATCAGGGCCGAGAGCCTGTCGAGCACCAGCACGATGCCGAAGGGCGCGGGCCAGTCGCCCAGCAGATAGACCTGCGGTCCCGAGACCGTTGCCGACGCGGCAAGCGCCAGCGCCAGCACAAGCCCGGCGATCACGGCGACGACGGACAGGCGGCGCTGTGCGGTCTCGCCGGCTGTCATGACGAGGAATGCCCCGGCGACAACGGGCAGCAGCACGGGCGCGATGATCCAGTTGCCCATCATGGCCGGTCCTCCCCTCGGCCGGGCCGGTCAAGGTCGATCCGGTCATGCCCGCCCGAGAAGAAGGCGCCAAGCGCCATCAGCACCACCACGGCGGTCATGCCGAACGAGATCACGATCGCGGTCAGCACCAGCGCCTGTGGCAGTGGGTCGGTCGGCGCTTCGCTTGCGCCAACGATGGGCAGGGCGCCGATGGCCAGCCGCCCCGAGGCGAAGAGGAAGAAGTTCACCGCATAGGACAGGAAGGACAGGCCGACGATCACCGGGAAGCTGCGGCGTTGCAGGATAAGCCAGACCCCCGCAGCGGTCAGAAGGCCGGTGGCCGAGGCGAACAGGAATTCCAACTCAGCTCTCCTTCCGGCCGGGGTCGACGTCGAAGGGGCGCAGGTTCACCGTCTCGCCCGCCCGGATGGCGATGCGGCTGAGCGAGGACAGTGCCAGCATCACCGCCCCAAGTACGCAGAGGAACACACCGAGGTCGAAGGCGGCGGCCGAGGCGAGTTCGAACTTTTCGAGGAAGGGCAGTTTCACGTAGCCATGCGTCGAAGTCAGGAAGGGCCGGCCGAACAGGAAGGCCGCGGCACCTGTTGCGGTGGCGACCAGCACGCCCGCGCCGATCAGGGCAAGGTAGCTGAGCCGCATCCGCGCCTCGGCCCAGGCGAAGCCCGAGGCGATGTATTGCAGCACCAGCGCGATGGACACGACCAGCCCCGCGACGAAACCGCCCCCCGGCAGGTTGTGGCCGCGCAGGTAGAGATAGACGCCCACGGTGATTGCAAGCGGCAGGATCAGCCGGGTCGCCACGGCAAGCATGAGGGGATGGCGGTCGCCGGCATCGCGCCCATGGATCCAGGTCTTCAGCCGGTCGTTCGCCGGGCCGGGCCGCAGCACCGCCGCGACGATGGCATTGATGACCAGCGCCGCGATGCCAAGAACGGTGATCTCGCCGAAGGTGTCATAGCCGCGAAAGTCCACGATGATGACATTCACCGCATTGGTGCCGCCGCCGCCGGGCTTGGACTCCGCCAGATGGAATTCCGAGATGGGCGGGAAGGCCGATCCGGTCATCAGCATGGTCCAGGTCAACCAGGCGACGCCAAGCCCGGCCAGCCCGGCGATGGCAAAGGCCGCCACGCGCTGCGCAGAGGGAAGCTCGGCCGGGGTGGTGCGGGGGAGATAGTTCAGCGCCAGGAGCAAGAGGATGATCGTCACCACCTCGACCGTGACCTGGGTAAGCGCAAGGTCCGGGGCGGACATGTAGGCGAAGCCTACCGAGACAGTCAGCCCGACGATGCCAAGGATCATGAGGGCAAAGAGCCGCTGGCGATGCAGCGCGGCCACGGCAACGGTTGCGGCACAAAGCATGGCCCAGCACAGAACCACGACCGGGTTCACCGGCGTCATCTCTCGCGTCAGGGGGCCGGCCGCGCCCGTGGCCCAGGCCAGCGCCGATGCCCCGGCCATTGCCACAACGCCTATGCCGGCCATGCGGGCAAAGCTGCCATTGTGCAGACCCTCGCCCAGGCTGTTGCCGACCCGCACCAGGCCGCCGATGCCCGCATCGAACATGCGCTTTGCGTTGGGCTTCGGCAGGCGGTCCCAGAACTCGATCAGCGGCCCCGACAGCCCGAGAATCACCAGCCCGCCGCCAATGGCCAGAAGCGACAGCCACATCGCCGCCGATTGCAGGCCGTGCCAGTGCTTTGCGTAAAGCTCGACCGGGGCGGCGGTGACGGCCTCGGCGGCGAGGTCGACCAGCCAGCCGGCCAGGGTCATCGGCATCAGGCCGATTGCCACCACCAGGGCCGCCAGCACGGCAGGCGCGAACCAAAGACCGGGGCCGGGGTCATGCGGATGGTGGGGGTAGTCGATGCGTTCGGGGCCCAGGAAGGTGCCCGACAGGAAGCGGAAGGAATAGGCGACCGAGAACAGCGCCGCCACGACCACCAGCGCAGGCAAGAGCCAGTCGCTGCCAAGCCAATGCGTGTGCACCGCTTCCTCCAGCATCATTTCCTTGGACAGGAAACCGTTGAAGGGGGGGATGCCGGCCATCGACAGGCTGGCGACCCCGGCGATGGTGAAGGTAATCGGCATCAGGTGGCGCAGGCCGCCAAGCCGCTTCAGGCTGCGGGTATGCGCTTCGTGGTCCACGATGCCGGTCGACAGGAACAGCGCGGCCTTGAAGCTCGCGTGGTTCAGGATGTGGAACATCGCCACCACGGCGGCGGGCTCGGTGCCTAAGCCCAGAAGCATGCAGATCAGGCCCAGCTGGCTGACCGTGGAATAGGCAAGCAGGGCTTTCAGGTCGTCCTGGTAGAAGGCGATCTTGGCCCCCACCAGCATGGTGACGAGCCCGGTGGTCGTGACGATGGCGAACCATTCCGGCGTACCCGACAGCACAGGCCAGAGGCGCGCAAGAAGGAACAGCCCCGCCTTCACCATCGTGGCGGAGTGAAGATAGGCCGAAACCGGCGTGGGCGCAGCCATGGCGCGGGGAAGCCAGAAATGGAAGGGGAACTGAGCCGACTTGGTGAAGGCACCCAGCAGGATCAGCAGTAGCGCTGGCAAGTACAGGTCAGATGACCGGATTGCCTCGCCCTCGGTCAGGATCACCGACAGGTCATAGCTGCCGGCAATCTGCCCCAGGATCAGAAGTCCCGCGAACATCGAAAGCCCGCCCGCGCCGGTGACTGCCAACGCCATGCGCGCGCCTTGCCGCGCCTCGGGCAGGTGCTTCCAGAAGCCGATCAGCAGGAAGGAGGACAGCGAGGTCAGCTCCCAGAACACCAGGAGCATCAGGATGTTGTCTGACAGCACGATGCCCGTCATCGCACCCTGGAACAGCATCAGGTAGGTGAAGAAGGGGCCTGCGGGATCGGACTTGGACAGGTAGTTCGCCGCATAGATCACGATCAAGAGGCCGATGCCCAGGATCAGAAGGGCGAAGAAGAAGCCCAGGCCGTCCAGGAACAGCGCGGCATTCAGGCCAAGCGCGGGCACCCAGGGAACCGAGGCAGTAACGACGGTGCCGGCCAGAACCTGCGGCAGATTCGACAACAGCAGTGCCAGCGCGAGCGCTGTTGCGCTGCCGGCCGCAATGGCGGCCGCCCGGCGAGAGATGCGGCTTGCCAGAGCCGCAGCCAACGCGCCCAGGAAGGGAAGCGCGGCGATCAGGGCAAGGGTCATGCGGGGCTCTTCCCTGGTTGTCGTGTTCCCGGGGCGCGGGGAGCGAGCCCGGCCGGTTTCTTCAATCCCAAATGTTTCCCGAAAGCCGCGATGTCAAGCGCGGTGGCCGTCTTCGTCAGCCCTCGCGTCCGACCGTGCCGGAATCGATCAGGTAGCGCTGCGACAGCGGGATCGCCGCGGCGCCCAAAGCGCGCGCGTGCGGCCCCACGGTGCCCTCGCGGATGGCGGGCGGCGTGACCCCCGCAAGATCCAGCCGCGACAGCGCCGCCTCGGTGCGGCGCACGATTTCGGCGCGGATCGTGGCAGGCATCCAGCCGTCGATCAGCACGGCCTCCAGTTCCAGCAGCGTCGCGGCCGACAGCGTCGCCGAGGCAAGACCCTCGGCTGCGCCGTCCAGCCATGCGTCAAGGATCCGTGGTGAAACATGCCAGCAATCCGGCGCGCCCCACAGGTGATCGGAGGATTCCCCCGCCGCCTCCATCGCCTCGGCCAGTACCGACATCGAGGCGGCGTCGAACAGCCTGCGCATCCGGCCGTCTGGGCCGGGCACAGGCATCGGCCCGACGCCCGCTGCATTGCCGGTGCGCCCGGTGAACAGCCGCCCCGACAGGACAAGCCCGCCCCCGATGAAGGTGCCGAAATAGAAGTACAGGAAATCCGTCGGCCGCTCGCCCGTGCCGAAAATCAGTTCGGCCCCGCAGGCAGCGGTGGCGTCGTTGCGCAGGAAGACCGGCATCCCGGTCAGCGCGGCAAGTTCCGCGTGGATGTCGCGGGTCTGCCACTGGTCCATCTCGTCCTGAGGCGCATGGATGACCTGGACCCAGTTCCACAACTGGAAAGGCATCGCCACACCCAGCCCGCCGATGCGGTCGCGCAGCGGTTCGGGAAGGTCGCGCAGGATGTCGGGCAGGGTTTCGGCGACGAAGGCGACGACAGCGCCGGGGGTTGGATAGCGGTAGACACGGCGGCGCATGGTGCGGACGTTGCCGGTGAAATCCACCAGCACCAGGTCCGCCGACCGCCGCCCGATCTTCAGCCCCAGGAACAGCGCGCCTTCCGGGTTCAGCGACATCGGCACCGAGGGTTGTCCGACCCGGCCGCGCACCGGCTCGCCGCGGATCAGCAGGCCGTCATCTTCTAGGTGGCGCATGATCACGCTGACCGTCTGCGCCGAAAGCCCAGTCACCCGCGCGATGTCCGATTTCGCAAGCGCGCCGTTCTGGCGCACCAGCGACAGGACAACGCGCTCGTTGCGGTCACGCATTCCCGATTGGTTCGATCCCCGGAACCCGACATCTTCGGGCAGGGGCCTGTCGAAAATGTGGTCCGGTTCCTGCTTCATCGCCCCTCAGCCCGCTTCCGGCAGGATCACGCCCTTGCGCAGAATGACGTTCGCATAGGGCTGCGGTTCGGAGGTTGCAACCACCGTATGGGCGGCCCGGATGCGCGGATAAAGATCCTCGCCCGCCATGGCCTTCACCGCAAAGCCGGGATGGCGCCGCGCCACGACTGCCTCGATTTCGGCGTGGATCGGGGCCTTCTGCGCCGGATTGTTGTTCAGGCTGGCCCGCATCACCGCGTGGGGCACATGGGTATCCAGTGGAAGGAAACGCAGCACGGCGTCCAGAAGGGGCAAGAGCGCATGGCCATCGGCGCGCACCAGCCGGCGGGCATGGTCCTGCGCAGGGTAGTTTCCATCCACGAGCACGATCTCGTCGCCGTGCCCCATCGCGCGCAGCGCATACAGAAGCTCGGGCCCAAGGATCGATGGCACTCCAATCAGCATCTTGTCACCCTGCACTTCGACCCGCGCGCCATTCTGCGCCCGCCCGTCAAGGCGGGGCGAAAAGGGCTGTGGCGGTCATCCTCCCATCCGATTCGTCCTGCCCCAGTGCGAGCGGACAAACTCGTTCCTGCACGCAGGTTGGGCAGAGTATGAACGCCTGTCAATATTAAATCAGACTGATTTATTTATGTTGACGCAGAGGGGCGAATCGGCTTTTCTAAGCTCATCGCAGCGGGAGGAACGGCTGCGGACAGCTTTTCAACCGGGGGAAGGAACCCCCTGATTCCGTGGGAGGAACACGATGAAGCTTTCGACCAAGGCCCTTCTGGGCTCTGCCGCGCTTGCGCTGATCTCGGCCGTGCCGAGCTTTGCGCAGGACGTTACGGCCTGCCTCATCACCAAGACCGACACCAACCCCTTCTTCGTGAAGATGAAGGAAGGCGCGACCGCCAAGGCTGGTGAGCTGGGTATCAACCTGAAGACCTATGCCGGCAAGATCGACGGCGACCATGAATCCCAGGTCGCTGCGATCGAGGCCTGCGTTGCCGACGGCGCCAAGGGCATCCTGCTGACCGCCTCGGACACCAAGGCGATCGTCGACTCGGTCAAGGCCGCCCGCGAAGCCGGCGTCCTGGTGATCGCGCTGGACACCCCCCTTGATCCGATCGACGCCGCTGACGCGACCTTCGCCACCGACAACTTCGCCGCCGGCCTGCTGATCGGCCAGTGGGCCAAGGCGACGATGGGCGATGCGGCGGCCAACGCCAAGATCGCGATGCTGGACCTCGCCATCTCGCAGCCCTCGGTGGACGTGCTGCGCGACCAGGGCTTCCTGACGGGCTTCGGCATCGACACCAAGGACATCAACAAGTGGGGCGATGAAGAAGACGCCCGCATCATCGGCAACGAAGTCACCGCCGGCAACGAAGAGGGCGGTCTGAAGGCGATGGAAACGCTCCTCGCCAAGGACCCGGAAATCAACGTCGTCTACACCATCAACGAACCGTCGGCCGCTGGCGCCTATGAAGCGCTGAAGGCCGTGGGCCGTGAAAAGGACGTGCTGATCGTTTCGGTCGACGGCGGATGCCCTGGCGTGCAGAACGTCAAGGACGGCGTCATCGGCGCGACCTCGCAGCAGTACCCGCTGCTGATGGCCTCGCTTGGCATCGAAGCGATCGCCGCCTTTGCCAAGGACGGCACCAAGCCGGCACCGACCGAAGGCAAGGCCTTCTTCGATACGGGCGTCGCCCTGATCACCGACAAGCCGGTTGAAGGCGTGCCCTCGATCGATACCGCCAAGGGCATGGAGCTGTGCTGGGGCTGATCCCACGCCAGCGTTGATTTGGCGGGTCGCTTGACCCAACATCACCCGGCAAGGGCGGCCTTTGCGCCGCCCTTGCCATAACTGCCGCCCGGGAAGGGCGCGTAACGGGAGGGGAAGTATGGCTGCCGATCCGAAGGCAGCGACCTCGTTCGAAGAGGGCCTGAAAGGCGCATCCGAAAAGGTCGCGGAATTCCACGAAGAGCGAACCACGCTCAAGTCCATACAGCATTGGCTGCACCAGACGCCTTCGGCAGTACCGCTGATCGTGCTGATCGTCGCACTGGTGATCTTCGGCTTGCTGTCGCCGAACTTCTTCAAGGCCATGACGCTGTCCACCATCCTGCAGCAGATTGCCATTGTCGGCATCCTCGGCTGCGCGCAGACCATCGTCATCCTGACGGCGGGCATCGACCTTTCGGTCGGTGCGATCGCGGTCTTCTCCTCGGTCCTGATGGGGCAGTTCACCTTCCGCTACGGCCTGCCAGCAGAGGCCTCCATCGTCCTCGGCCTTGCCTTTGGAACGATGATGGGCGGCATCAACGGCTGGCTGGTCGCCAAGATGAAGCTGCCGCCCTTCATCGTGACGCTCGGCACTTGGCAGATCATCCTGTCGTCGAACTACATCTTCTCGGCCAACGAGACGATCCGCTCAGCCGATATCGAAAAGGTCGCTCCGGCCTTGCAGTTCTGGGGCCAGTCAATTCAGCCCGGCGGGGTGAAGGTGCTGTATGCTGTGTTCCTCCTGATCGTTCTGGTGGGGGTCATGGCCTATGTGCTGCGCCAGACGGCCTGGGGCCGCCATGTCTATGCCGTGGGCGACGACCCCGAGGCCGCGCAACTGGCTGGCGTTCAGCGCGACAAGGTTCTGATCCAGGTCTATGCTCTGGCCGGTCTCTTTTGCGCCATCGCCGGCTGGGTGATGATCGGCCGCTTCGGGTCCGTCTCGCCCTCGGCCTCGACCGGGGTGCTGGGCAACATCCAGTCTATCACTGCCGTGGTGATCGGGGGCATATCCCTGTTCGGCGGACGGGGATCGATCGTCGGCATGTTCTTTGGGGCGCTGATCGTGGGTGTCTTTGAAATGGGCCTCAAGATGGTCGGGACCGATCCACAATGGACCTTCTTCCTGATCGGCGTGCTCATCATCTTCGCGGTCGCCGTGGACCAATGGATCAGAAAGGTGTCGGGATGAACGCTCACGTGTCGGGGGAACCCATTCTCAAGGGCCGGGGCCTCTACAAGCGCTACGGCAAGGTTACCGCGCTGGACAACTGCGACTTCGATCTGATGCCGGGAGAGATCCTTGCGGTGATCGGCGACAACGGCGCGGGCAAGTCCACGCTCATCAAGGCGATCTCGGGGGCGGTTGTCCCCGACGAGGGGCAAATCTGGCTGGACGGCAAGGAAGTCGCGTTCAAGACCCCGCTTGAAGCCCGCGGCGCGGGCATCGAGACGGTGTACCAGACGCTCGCCATGTCGCCGGCGCTGTCGATCGCGGACAACATGTTCATGGGGCGCGAGCTGCGGAAGCCCGGCCTGATGGGCCAGCTGTTCCGGCAGCTTGACCGGCCGGCGATGGAAAAGTTCGCCCGGGCCAAGCTGAACGAGCTGGGGCTGATGACCATCCAGAACATCAACCAGGCGGTGGAGACGCTTTCGGGCGGCCAGCGCCAGGGGGTGGCGGTGGCGCGGGCGGCGGCGTTCGGGTCGAAGGTGGTGATCCTGGACGAACCCACGGCGGCGCTTGGGGTGAAGGAGAGCCGCCGGGTGCTGGAGCTGATCCGCGATGTCCGCTCGCGCGGGATCCCGATCATCCTGATCAGCCACAACATGCCCCATGTGTTCGAGGTGGCGGACCGGATCCACATCCACAGGCTGGGTCGCCGGCTCTGCGTGATCCGGCCGCAGGACTATACCATGTCCGACGCGGTGGCCTTCATGACGGGGGCCAAGGCGCCGGAAGGGGTCGAGGCGGCATGAGCCCCGGCGATCTGGCCGCGATGATCAAGGCCCGGGCAGCAGAGCTGCCCGGGCGTTTCCTTGCGGGGCTGGCCGGACCGCCGGGCGCGGGGAAGTCCACGCTGGCGGCGGCTGTGGTGGCCGAGTTGGGGCCGGGGGCGCGGGTGGTGCCGATGGACGGGTTCCACTACGACGATATCGTCCTGAATGCCCGGGGGCTGCGGCACCGGAAGGGGGCGCCGGAGACCTTTGACGTGGCGGGGTTCCTGCATCTGCTGGACCGGCTGCGGGACGAGGAGGAGGTGGCGATCCCGATCTTCGACCGGGCCATCGAGATCAGCCGGGCGGCGGCGGATGTGGTGATGCCTTCGGACCGGATCCTGGTGGTCGAGGGGAACTGGCTGCTTCTGGACGAGGGGCGGTGGGCCGAGGCTGCGGGGCGGTTCGACCTGACGGTGATGCTGGAGGTGCCCGAGGCCGAGCTGGTGCGCCGGCTGATGGAGCGGTGGGCGACCCATGGCAAGACGCCGGAGGCGGCGCGGGCCTGGATCGAGGGCAACGACCTGCCCAACATCCGGCGGGTGGTCGAGGGGTCGCGACGGGCAGAGGCGGTGATCCGCTGGAGCTGAGCGTCCGAGCTCGGACGCTTGGTCAGATCAAGCAATATCAATGGGTTGCGCGCGCGTCTTAACTTGGACTTAAGAATTGTCCGAGCCTCGGACTTCGGACGCGCATTTCGCGTTCCGGATAGCGGACCCTCAACGGCACTGGCAGACTCACCGTCAACACCGCGAAACCTGTGAGGGCGGTAGGGAAACACGACGATGAAGAAGCTGGCTGTCGCCCTGTTGGCACTGACTGCCCTTGGGGCCTGTGTGGATGATGCCGGGGTGGCCGCGCCAGGGCCGGCAGAGCAGGCCTGCCTGGCGGCGGTGTCGGCGACGACGAACAACGGCGATGTCGCCCTGCTGTCGTCCAGCTTCTCGCAGGCTGGAACCGAGGTGATCGTGGGCGTCGGGCCCGACCGCGCGCAATGGCGCTGCATCGCCTATTCCGACGGGTCGACCGACGGGATCATGTCGCTGACCGACGAGGGCAGCCTTTAGGGCCGCTCCTTGCGTGGCTTCCGAGGCGCATTGAACCCCCAGCGGATGCGATGCGGCGCATCCGTCAAAGCGGGAGGCGGCAGGACACTCGGCGCCTGCCGCCTTTCCAACTTTCCAAGCCGGTCTCAGCCCGGGAGGTGCGGCGCTGCCGCTTCCCAAGCCTCGCCCATGGCGAGGATGCAGGTCTGGCCATTGGCGGTTGACTGCACAAGGGTCCAGTCGCCGCGCGGCGAAGCCCAGACCTCCATCACCGTATCGGTATCGCGCAGGCCCGAGGCCGCGGGCTGCGGCCCGTAGAGCCGGTTGAGCCGCGCCACCATCTGCGCGCGCGGGGCGCAGATCACCTCGGCAATCGGGCTTTCCGCCTGAACGGGCAGGGGCAGAAGTGCGAGGCAAAGGGTGAGTCGGGTCCACATGCATGGAAGTGTAACACGGGCATGACAATGGGCCGAGGCCCCGGCCTGCGCCGGGGCGGGGCGCTGCGGCAGTTGCGGAGCCACTGCGCCGGTGCCACGCTGGACATGGCCGGAGCTGACCGGCCGGGACGGCGGGGGGCTTTGATGCGGTCGTGGATTTGGACAATGGCCGGCGCGGCGGCCCTGGGCGGCTGCGTTCCGGCAGCGACGGCGGATCAGGCGGGGCCGGGGCAGGGTCAGCCGCCGGTGACCTCATCCCCTGGGGCAGGGCAGGCCGAAGGCGAGGCCGCCTGCAAGGCCGCTGTCGCGCAGGCCACGGGCAACGCCGATGTGGTGGTGCTGTCGTCGCAGCTGACCCACGTGGGGCGGCAGGTCACGCTTTCCGCAGGGGGCGAGCGGTGGAGCTGTGTGGCCGGGGCGGACGGGTCGGTGTTTGACGTGATCCGGGTGGGGGGGTGAACATTGATCAGGCGAGATCCCGGGCACGGGGTGTCCCGAGAAGCGGCTTCAGCATTGCTTCGAGCGCACGCCAGAAACGGGTCCGGTCAAGAACCGGATTGAGCCAGGGCGTGAGCACACAGTAGTTCGTCATGTGCGGCGGGCGGTGATGGCGCCAATGATGGCGCGAATCCTGCAACAGGCCAAAACGCTGAGCCTTGCGCACCGCCCAGGGCAATCGGACGGTGGGCGTATGCGACCAGCGATGCGCAAGGTCATTCAGGCTGGCCAGGCAGAGGAAGAACCAAAGCTGCCAGCTGACGCCTCCGAGGGTCCAGGCGACCAGGAGAACCAATGTGCCCGCCAGGAAGAGGAGCCCGACGCCGCGCCAGGGTGACACGGACAGGATATCGGTCGGCCGGTCGTGATGGCCGATGTTCGGAGCGACAAAGAGCGGACCCCAGATCGGAGTAGCGGGACTTCCCCAAGTATCCTCGGCCCAGTGGAACAAGCCGCCCAAGAAATCCGCAAGCAGCGCGAGCGTGACGATTTGCAGGGCTACGAAAGCGACGAGTGTCATCTCTTGCCTCACCGTTAGGCAGTCTTTCGAGCCTAAACGAGATATGGCGACCAAGAATTGACCTGGATCACCCATCCTGGCCTGGGTGATGCCGACGACTGGCCCCGGCCGGCGTGGTCAAGGGATCATTGCCGGGATGGGCAGGCTTCCCGAAGGACGGGCCGTGACGGCGGGTGGGCGTTCCTGGTTGAAGGGAACAGGCGCGCGGCACTTTCCGGCGGAGCCGGTGGCGTCATCTCTATCTCGGCTTGCGCCGGGCCGGAGGCCCGGACGCGCCTCAGCCCTGCAGCGTCCGCACCCCGTAGCCCTCACCCCGCGCCTTCATCGCCGCCACGGCGGCGATGCTGGCGGCGGCGGTGGTGAAGTAGGGGATCTTGTCCATCAGCGCGACGCGGCGGATGTCGCGGCTGTCACTGATCGCCTGGGCGCCTTCGGTGGTGTTCATCACCAGCGCGATGTCGCCGTTCTTCAGCCGGTCCACGATATTGGGGCGGCCTTCATAGACCTTGGCCACGCCTTCGGAGGCCACGCCATGTTCGGCGAGCCAGGAGGCGGTGCCGCGGGTGGCGACGATCTGGAAGCCCATGGCGGCAAGGTCGCGGGCGGCATCGGCCAGGGCCTGCGACTTGTCGCTGTCCTTCACTGACAGGAACACGCGGCCCGCTTCTGGCAGGGACATGCCGGCGCCCATCTGCGCCTTGAGGAAGGCGAGCGGGAAGGTGCGGTCCCAGCCCATGACCTCTCCGGTCGAGCGCATTTCGGGCCCGAGCAGGGGATCGACGCCGGGGAAGCGGGCGAAGGGCATGACCGCCTCTTTCACCGAGAACCAGGGCGTGTTTGGGTTGGCGAGCGTCAGCGGGTCGGCCAGCGGCAGCGGGCTGTCGGGGCCGACATTGGCGGGGTAGGGCGGGCGTTCGGGGAAGGCGGTGAGCTTTTCGCCCGCCATGAGCCGCGCGGCGATGGAAGCGATGGCCGAGTCGGTCGCCTTGGCGACGAAGGGCACGGTGCGGCTGGCGCGGGGGTTCACTTCCAGGACGTAGATCACGCCGTCCTTGATGGCGAACTGCACGTTCATCAGGCCCACGACATGCAGGGCGCGGGCCATCTGCACGGTCTGGCGCTTCAGCTCTTCCACCGTCTCGGACGAAAGCTGGTGGGGCGGCAGGCAGCAGGCAGAGTCGCCGGAATGGACGCCCGCTTCCTCGATATGTTCCATGATGCCCGCGACATGGACGTTTTCGCCGTCCGACAGGGCATCCACATCGACCTCGACCGCGCCGGAAAGGTAGCTGTCGAGCAGGACCGGGCTGTCGCCCGAGACCTGCACGGCGGTGGCGATGTAGCGGTCGAGCTGGGCATCGTCGCGCACGATTTCCATGGCGCGGCCGCCGAGCACGTAGGAGGGGCGGATCACCAGCGGGTAGCCGACGCGCTTGGCGATGGCGAAGGCCTGATCGCGGCTGGTGGCGATGCCGTTGACCGGCTGCTTCAGGCCGAGGTCGTTCAGGAGCTTCTGGAAGCGTTCGCGGTCTTCGGCCAGGTCGATGGCATCGGGGGTAGTGCCGAGGATCGGGATGCCTTCATGCGCCAGGGCCTGGGCGAGTTTCAGCGGCGTCTGGCCGCCGAACTGGACGATGACGCCGTGCAGCGTGCCGTTTTCCTGTTCGACCCGCAGGATTTCCAGGACGTGTTCCAGGGTCAGCGGTTCGAAATAGAGGCGGTCCGAGGTGTCGTAGTCGGTGGAAACCGTCTCGGGATTGCAGTTGACCATGATGGTCTCGTAGCCGGCTTCGGTCAGCGCAAAGCAGGCGTGGCAGCAGCAGTAGTCGAACTCGATGCCCTGGCCAATGCGGTTGGGGCCGCCGCCGAGGATGACGACCTTCTTGGCCTTGCTGGGGCGGGATTCGCATTCCACGTCGCCCATCGCGGGGGCTTCGTA
>Ga0209368_1000804_pt1 | contig 19102 bp, 12 predicted proteins | sample EBPBio242008_DNA_FD_185862 | JGI IMG/M metagenome (GOLD analysis project Ga0209368, IMG submission 185862) | Wastewater treatment Type I Accumulibacter community from EBPR Bioreactor in Madison, WI, USA - Reactor 1_4/24/2008_ DNA (SPAdes)... | ecosystem: Engineered > Bioreactor > EBPR >...
CGCTGCCCCCCGAGAAAACGAAGACCCCTTCGTTGACAACCGGTACGAGGCTCAGCTCCGCACCGACGTGCGCGGGTCCCAGCAAGGAGGCGTCCACCCACTGCTCCCACGTGGGAACGCTGCTGCCGTTCTCTGCTGGAACCCTGATTTCATCGATGTACCGAAGCCCGATCCGCTCGACTCCGGCTGGGGCTGCGACGGCCAGGCGGGCCAGGAGCACGATGTCGAGTAGTTCACGCATCCTGTCGTAGCTGCCGTAGTTGGTGGTTTCGATCACCAGGCTGTCCGGGCGGACCGAGAGGGCAGTTCGCTTGTCGCGACTCGTCCACCGCGGGAAGCTCCTGACGACCTGCTGCTGTACTGGTGGGCCATCGGAGCCAGCTTGCACGGTAACTGAGACCTCGTTCATCTCACTCGGCAGAGGCAGCAGGTGTTTGACCCGCGCTGACATGTCCGTCACCTGCTTGCGGTCAAGTGGTTCGCACAGCGGGTGCCGCACCTCGATCGCCATCAGAACGATAGGCGCGCTCGGGTAAATCTCTCGCTCCCTCACACAAGACATACTACCTATGCTGAAACTGAAACAACAACCAAGTCGTCGCTCGTGTACCACGCGTGGAGATCGTGTGCCGGTGTCAGTCCATCAGGCTTTGCCCGTCGAAGCCTGCCGCAGTGGCCTCCTCGACGGCATCGGCGGGCATCGACGCAGACCATTTCGCGAACGTGGCGCAGGCAGGTGCGATGGCTCACAGGTGCGTACCCGGAGTGGGCGTGAGTCAGCGGTGACGGCGGCGCTGAATGACCGCCGCGGCGGCGCTGCCGGCGACCGCGGCAACCGTGCCGCCGGCGATCAACCAGCGATTCAAACGGCGATGCTCGGGACCGACCAGAGCTGAGGCCGGCTCGGCCAGATACACCTTGCCGGTGTCCCCATCGACCGTGATCTGTTGCCCGTCGGTGATCCGGCGGGTGGCGACCGCGGTGCCGAGCACGGCCGGGATGCCGTACTCGCGGGCCACGATCGAGCTGTGACTCAACGGGCCTCCGATGTCGGTGACCACCGCGCCGGCGCGGGCGAACAACGAGGTCCACGCCGGAGTGGTGATGCTGGCGACGAGAATCTCGCCCGGCTGCAGGCGGGCGAAGTCGCTCGGCCCGGTCAGCACTCGGGCGGTGCCCGTAACCCGACCACTGCTGGCGCCGATGCCGGTGAGTACGTCGCCGGTCTGCTCGGTCATGGTGGCCGGCATCATGCTGCCCAGCTTGTCCATCCAGGTGCCCTGGGGCAACAGCTGGGGTGGAGTCGCCCGGCGCTGCCCGCGCCAGACCTCCCGACGCTGCTCGATCAGGGCCCGCAGGTCGTGGCGATCACCATCGGCCAGTGCTGCCTCGATCTCGACACGCTGGCACCAGTAGACGTCGTCGACCTGCTCGACCACGCCCGCCGCGACCAGCCGGTGCCCGAGCTCGGCGAGCATCCGGCGGAGTTGGGGCCAGGCCAGCCCGACATCGGCGAGCGCATCTTCGCGGATCGGCGCGATCGCCTGTGCTCGCCGGAGCAGCCAGTCGAACTGGCCGCGGCGTACCGGGTCGATCCGGCGTCGGATGACGACGGTGGCCGCATCCCGTTTCTGCTGCAGCCGCCGCTGCCGTTCGTAAGGATCTCCGGCCTGGCCTTGCAGATAGAGCCGGACCGTGTCGATCAGCGGTGCTGGGTCGTCGGCGGGCACCGGGTTGACGAAGTCCAGGTTGTAGACCGCGTGCCCGTACGCATCCAGGTGCTGGGTGAAGCGCGCCGCGAATTCCGCCGCCTCGGATTCAAGGCCTTCGGGCAGCTCTTCGTCCGCGGCGACCGATCCGAGGCCCAGGGCCGACACGACCTGATCGGCGGGTGTCGCCGTCAGCCAGGCGGCCAGTGCTGCCCGCTGCTGTGCCCAACGAGCCAGATCCCACAGCGACCGTTCGGCACGGATCGGCTCGCTGTCGAAGCCGAGCAGCAGGCCCGCGGCGGGCGGGTCCCCATCGCGACGGATGAACGCGTCGTAGTACCTGGTCAGCAGGATCTCGGCGGTCGCGGCCAGCGGGATGATCGTCTGCACCGCGGTGTAGTAGATCGCGCCGGCCAGGACCAGCTCGGCGACGCCGTCCAGCAGCTCGGCGGCGCTGAGCTCCCGCAGCGAGCGGCCGGTCCAGCTGTCGACAGCGGCCTGATAGGTGGGACGGGAGACGTTCTCCCACCGAGCCCGGCCGCCGAAGCCCTTCTGGCCGTACGCCCCGCGTAACGCGGCGGGCGACTTGCGCGCCACCCGCCACAGACTGTCGTTGGCGTACTCGTAGTAGGCATAGCCGTTGACGGTCGGCAGCCGAACATCGCCGGGCCGCACTGTCCCGGCCCCGATGAACGCATTCATCAAGGAGGTGATCGAGCCCGTGACCGCCGGGTCGATCACCTCGGCGAACAGCGGCGTCAGGGGATCCGGCAGCTGCTCGACGATGCTGGCCCGGAAGTACCAGGCGTGGTCATGAGGCACCGGCCAATCCGTCGGCACCGGACCGATCGGGTCCGGCAGGGCGGTGATCGGGCGGGCTTGCACGATCAGCAGCTCACCGTTTGTACTGCGCACCCATTCGATGTCTTGTGGACTGCCGAAGTGCTCGGCGATCCGTCGCCCGAGCCCGGCGAGGGTACGTGCGGCGGTGTCGTCCAGGACGGCGGCACTGCGCCGATCAGCCGGCACTTCGATCTCGGCGGTGCCGTCGGTGGTGCGGACCGTCTGGACCGTCTTGTCGGCGGTATGCCGATCGCTGATCGTGAGATCCTCGCCGGCCAGGGTGAGCTGGTCGGTGTTGACCAGCCCACCGACGACGGCCTCGCCCAGTCCCCAGGCAGCACTGATCAGCACCAGGTCCCGGCGGCCCGTCCCCGGGTCGGCGGTGAACATCACCCCGGACGACGCGGCGTCGACCAGAGTCTGGATCACAACGGCCAGGCTCACCTCGGCCGGGTCGATGCCCTGCCGGGCCCGATAGGCCATCGCCCTGGCCGTCCACAGTGATGCCCAGCAGCGGCGTACCGCGTCCAGCACGGCGGCCGTGCCGACCAGGTTGAGGTAGGTGTCCTGCTGACCCGCGAAGCTCGCATCGGCCAGGTCCTCCGCAGTGGCGGAGGAGCGTACGGCCACCGCCGGCTCACCGAGTTCGCGGTAGGCGTCGGTGATCTCCTGCATCAACACGTCGGGCATGGTGCCGCCGGCGAACAGATCGGCGATCTGGGCCGCGGCGGCCTCATACGCCTCGTCGTCCTGGGTGTCAGGCACCAGCGCGACGATCCGATCCTGCAGCGCATTCGCGGCCACGTACGCCTGATAGCCGGCGGTGGTCACCACGAAACCGGGCGGCACCGGTAGCCCGGCACCGATGAGTTCACCCAGGTTGGCAGCCTTGCCGCCGACCACTGACACGTCGTCTCGACCGAATGCCGCCAGCCCAGCGACCAAACCCGAAGTCGTCACAGTTCCTGAATGTACGCCCTCGGCAGAAGGCCCGGACTTGCTCGATCTTGTCGGTCTTGCTCTATCTCTAGCCAGTGCAGATCCGACAAGATCGAGCAGATCAGGTCGGGGTTCGGCCGCTCGGGAAGGAGATCAGAGGTATTCCTCGATGGCCCGCAGCAGGACCGACTTGGGCTTGGCGCCGGTGAACGCCTTGACCAGCTCGCCACCGGTGTAGACCTGGATGGTCGGCAGGCCGAGGACCTGGTTGTTTGCCGGGGTCACCGGGTTGACGTTGGTGTCCATCTTTACGAAGGTCACCTTGTCGCCATAGGTCTTGGCGAGTTCCTCGATGATCGGGGCGACCTGCTTGCACGGACCGCACCAGTCGGCCCAATAGTCGACCATGACCGGCTTGTCGGACTTGAGGACGACCTCCTCGAAGTTGGCATCCGTGACTTCGGTGACTGCGCTCATGTGACTGCTCCTCGATAGGTGATTCTTTAGGTGGATTTCCGGTATCTGGTCCACCGTCGACGTGGACAGAACACCAGAATTCTCACTGGCGGCGGACGGTGGACGATCCGGGGCAAGGGTTAGACAGTGACGGTCTCGGCGAGGGCGGCGGCCTCGACCTCGGCCGCGTCGTGTAAGTCGGCCAGGTAGCGCTCGGCATCCAGGGCGGCGGCACACCCGCTGCCGGCCGCGGTGATCGCCTGCCGGTAGGTGTGGTCGACCAGGTCACCACAGGCGAAGACACCGACCAGGTTGGTCCGGGTGCTCTTGCCCTCGGTGAGGACGTAGCCCTCGGCGTCGGTGTCGACCTGACCCTGAATCAACTCGGAGCGGGGATCGTGGCCGATCGCGATGAACAGACCCTGGATCTCCAACGTACGGTCCTCACCGGTCACGGTGTCGCGCAGGGACACTGACTCCAGCGACTTCTCGCCGTGCAGGGCGGTGACCGCACTGTTCCAGGCGAAGGAGATCTTCGGGTCGTTCTCGGCGCGGGCGGCCATGATCTTGCTGGCTCGCAGGTGGTCGCGCCGGTGGATGACGGTCACCGAGTTCGCGAACCGGGAGAGGAAGGTCGCCTCCTCCATGGCCGAGTCGCCGCCGCCGACGACTGCGATGTCCTTGCCACGGAAGAAGAATCCGTCGCAGGTGGCGCACCAGGACACACCGTGCCCGGACAGCCGGTCCTCGTCGGCGATACCGAGCTTGCGGTACGCCGAGCCGGTCGCCAGGATCACGGTGCGAGCGGAGTAGATCTTCCCCTCCCCGTCGGTGACCGTCTTGACCGGACCCGTCAGATCCATTGCGGCGATGTCCTCGACAACCAGTTCGGCGCCGAAGCGCTCGGCCTGGGCGCGCATGTTCTCCATCAGCTCCGGGCCCATGATCCCGTCGGTGAAACCGGGGAAGTTCTCCACCTCGGTGGTGTTCATCAGCGCACCGCCGGCGGTGATCGACCCCTCGAAGACCAGCGGCTTCAAGTCGGCCCGGGCCGCGTACACCGCGGCGGTGTAGCCGGCCGGTCCGCTGCCGACGATGATGACGTCACGAATCTCGGTGGAGGTGTTGGGGCTCATCCGTCCTGCTCTCGAATACTCGTCTGCTCGGTTCCTGCGACTGGGACGCGCTGGGGAAGGAGAGCCCGTCGGACGCGCCGACCTTTGGGCCGGTCGCGGTCTGGGCCACCTTACAGCGATGCATCCTCGTCGCACGCGAGCAACGTTCGCTGGTCGAGCGCTATTCCGGCATGGGTTCGGTGCCGACCCGCCGGCCCCCAGGGTCACGCCTGGTTGGCGGCGAAGCTGGCAGTTCGGCAGTTCGTGTCGCGGCAGATCGGAAGTTCAAGGGTTGGCAGTTCGGCAACTCAAGCCTCGGCAGTTCGGCAACTCGACTATGGTTGACTAATGGAAACTAGCGGTGACCTGGTCGAACGCAGGATTTTTCCGGTCGCGATCGACCGCTGCGCGGAGAGCCCCGTCGTCTTGCTCGAGGGCCCGCGCACGGTTGGCAAGTCCACTCTCCTGATGGCTCTGGCCGGGCGACTCGGCGGCGACGTCCTCGATCTTGATGATGTCGACATGCGCACCGCAGTGCGCCGGGATCCCGCGGCGATGGTCGACGGTCCTGGCCCAGTGCTCATCGATGAGTACCAGCATGCGCCGATCGTGCTGGATGCCATCAAGGCACGGCTGAATCGGTCGAGCCGACCTGGGCAGTTCGTACTGACCGGGTCGGCTCGTCACGAGTCGCTGCCGCGGGCGGCGCAAGCACTTACCGGTCGGCTGCAGCGTCTCCCGGTTCTACCGCTGTCTCAGGTCGAGCTCGAGCACTCAGAAAGTGATCTCCTCCTCGGCCTACTGAACGGACCCGCTGAAGCGATTGTCGCCCCGGCATCGACGAGCACCAGGCAGGACTACGTCGACCGGGTAGCGCGCGGAGGGTTTCCTCTCGCCTTGGCAGCGCACGATGCGTCCGCACGCTCACGGTGGATCGATGAATGGGTCCGGCTCACCCTCGAACGTGACGTCGAAGAACTTTCTCGTGTACGGCAGGCGCACCTGCTGCCGCTCGTGCTCGAACGACTCGCTGGACAGACCGCGCAGGTGCTGAATGGTGCCCAGCTTGCGGGCGATCTCGGGATCAACGAGAGGACGGCGCGAGACTACATACGTCTCCTCGAGGCGGTCTTCCTGGTCCGGATGCTGCCGTCGTGGGATCGCACACTGACGAAGAGGACCACGGCGAGGCCGAAGGCGCACCTGATCGATTCTGGTGTTGCCGCCAGGCTGCTGCGACTGACCTCGGACAAGCTGGCGAGTAAGGATCCCGCCGTCCTCACTCAATTCGGCCATCTGCTGGAGAGCTTTGTTGTCGGGGAAGTCCTCGCACAGGCCAGTTGGACTGACGGGATCTCGTCCGCGGGTCACTGGCGAACTCGAGACGGCGTTGAAGTCGACCTGGTGATCGAGACAGATGACGGCCGTGTGGTCGCGTTCGAGATCAAAGCGGCCAGCCGAGCCAGCGGAAGTGACTTTCCGGGTCTGCGATCTCTACGTGACCATCTCGGCGATGCCTTCATTGCCGGCGTCGTGCTTTATACCGGTGCGCGCAGCTATACCTACGAAGACCGCCTCCACGTCATGCCGATCGACCGCCTCTGGCAAGCGTGACTGCCTTTGCGGCGTAGCGCGGGCTATTCGGTGAGGCGGACCGGAGCACCTGCCGTGGGGGTGTCCTCGGCGCAGCCGTGCAGCAGCCTCGCGTACGTGATCCCGCCGGCGCGGGTGTAAACGAGGTAGGTCTCTTCGCCCTCGGTGTAGACGGGGGTGATCCCGGTGATCCGGCCGTCGATCACCTGTCGGGCACAGCGCCAGGCGGCAGAGAACAGATGGGGATCCAGATCGCGGTTCTCGGCCAGCTCGGATGCCTGTGACGCCAGGGCATCCGGTTGGACCTGGACCGGTGAGATCGCCGAAGGCTCGTTCATCCCGGCCGACGCGCTGATCACATAGCCGCTGAACCCGACCACCGATGCCGCCGCGGCAGCGACCAGCATGATCTTGAGAAAGCCGGTCTGCTTCACATAGGAAGCGGTGGCCGGCGCCTTCAGCGGGGTGGGCTGCCGCAACGGCACTATGTTGTCGGTTGCTGGGTTGTCAGCTACGGCGTTGTCGGTTGCCGGCGAAGGGGAGACAGCGACGTCGGACTCCTCGGCCAGCACCCGGTCCAACCGTGCCGCCACGGTCACCGGCAGGTCAGCTGACGGTCCGTACCTCAGCTCCAGCGACCCCAAGGCAGAGCTCATCAGGTCGAGATCGGCCTGCACTTGCGCGAACTCGGCCTGACACCTGGCACAGTCGGCCAGGTGAGCCTCGACTCCGGCGGCGATGACCGGGTCTGTCGGTGGCTCTCCCACCGCCAGGTCGGCCAGCTCGTCCAACCCGAGATGCCCACCGACGGTATCCGCGGCGGGTTGGCTGGCGAGCTGATCGGGCATCGAATGTTCTTCGTCGGGAGGAAACGGCGGCGTGGTCATTCGACCAGCCCTCGGGTCTGCAGCAGTTCGAGCGTACGACGCGACCGCTTGTCCAAGGCCGCGTCCGGTGCCTGGCTCAGTATCCACGTGAACAGGGTCGCGGTTCCGCGCCGCAGCTGGGCGGTCGGCACGGTCAGCCACCTCAGCTCACCCAGACGTTCGACCTGGAGCCGGTACGACGGGCCGCTCGGCGTGATGATCTCCTTGACCGCTCGCACCTGCGGTCCCTCGACCCGTTCGTACGAGCGCCAGTGCCGGGTGGTGAGGACCGGCCCCTCGGTAAGCAGGTACGCCCGGGTGCGCAACCAGACCACCAGGCAATAGCCCGCCCAGCAGAGCAACAGCAGAAGGGAAGCCGACCACCAGCCGACCGCCTGGCCGCGGATGAGGATGCCGAGCAGCACGACCAGCGCGACCGTCGCGAAGACCACCGGGGTGCGCCAGTTGTAGGACAGCGGAAGCGGCTGGGCCATCAGGTCTCTCCCTCCCTGCCGATCAGCGCTCCCCGTTCTCGAAGCAGCCGAGCCAGCCGTACCCGACCTCGAGCACAGCGGCTCTTCACCGTGCCGACCGGTACGCCGAGGATGTCCGCAGCCTCCTGGACCGAGTATCCCTCGACATCGACCACGACCAGTGCGTTCCGCTGATCATCGTTCAACTCCGCCAGTGCCTCGATCAGGTCCCGCTGCACCTCGCGCTGCTCGACAGGGCTCTGCTCGGCCGGCTCGGCCAGCTCCGCCGTACGCTCCGGGTCGTCCGGCAGCGGCTGTTCGCGCTGCCGTCGCTGCAACTGGCGGAGCCGGTCGAGGCAGGCGTTCACCACGATCCGATGCAGCCAGGTCGAGACCTGTGCCTCGCCGCGGAACCCGGCAGCCCGTCGGAACGCGGCCACGTACGCGTCCTGCAACGCGTCGGCGGCGTCGTGCGGGTTGCGCATCATCCGCAAGGCCACGGCCCAGAGCCGGTCTTGATGACGGTGGACCAGCGTGGCGAAGGCGTTCGGATCGCCGGCGACGTGGGCGGCGAGCAGTGCGGCATCCGGGTTGGTGGTCGTCGGGGCACCGTCAAAGGTCGCCAGAGCACTGGTGACTCCGGTGGCACCGGCCCGCAACTACACCACCTCGACCTCGTAGATCCCGCCCCGGTAGCCGCCACCCTCCTTCGGCAAGGAGGTCAGATAGACAAGGACGAACCGGGTGGTCTCCGGAGCCTTGAGCTTGATCGACGCGGAACTGCCCGCTTTGGCCTGGGAACCCACCGTACGCCACTGACTGTCCGACTTCATCGGAGGTTTCGTGACTGTCGCTGGATCGGTCTTCGGCACCCGGATCTGCACATTGGTGCCCTTGCCGGACAGCTTCAGGTTCACCTGGCTCACCGGCACCGGCTTGCCCAGATCGACGATCAGGCCGACTCCCCGCTTCAGCCCCCCGAGCTTCGGGGTGCCGAGATAGCGCACCGTGGTCCAGCGGGTCTTCGGGTCGCCGTCGATCGCGAGCTTGGCGTCACCGTTGTTCTCGTCGTTGGGCGGGTCGCCCTGCGGGTCGAACGCCCGGGCGCCGGTGATCTGGAGCGGGCCGGAGCTCGCGGGCGGGTTCGGCTGGCTGGCTGAGGGCGACTGATCCGACGGAGCGGCACCCTGACGCTGGTTGAGGACGACGGCCGAGGTGATCCCGGTGGCCAGCAGCAGCAGACCCATGGCCGCGATCAGTGCCATCCAGCGCCGCGGCTGAGCCGGACCCGGCTTGGTCGGCTTGCGCAGCGGTCGCGACGGTGGTGGTGGCGTGGGCTGACGGATCAGCGTCACCCGCACCGAGTCCTCCTGCTGCGACGGGCTGGTCGCCGACCGTGGGATCGGTGAGGTGACGGAGCCGGCCGAACGGGCATGCGCGGGAATGGTGATCGGCGGGGTCGAGGTGACCTTGGGGATCGGCTGACGGAGCCGACGCTCCAGATCCGCTGATGCGTCGGCCGTGCCCAGCACCTTCGTCAGCGCGTTCACCACATCGTTGGCGGTGATGAGCCGCTCGGCCCGATGCCGCGGCGGGTCGCCCAGGATCTGGTCGCAGACCACATCGAGAGTGGGTGACACCCCGGCGCGGACCTGCCGCGGGCTCATCAGGTGCCGGCCGGCGACCGGGGCGCCGGGCAGGCTGAATGCCGGGCCGCCGGGCCAACGGGAGACCAGGCAGGCATACAGCAACCGGCCGAGGTCCAGGACGTCGAGATGCTCGGACGACAGGTCGGCGGCCCGGGGCAGCGCGTTCCCGGGGGCCGGCCGCAGCGCGGCCTCGATCAGCAGACCGCTGATCTTGACGTGTCCGTCGGGGGTGAGGATCACGGTGTCCGGGTTGATCCGCTGGTGATAGAGCCCGAGCCCGTGCACGCCGGACAAGGCGTCGGCGACCTCGCGTACCACCCAGGCCGCTTCCAGACCCGACAGCGGGCCGTGGCTGAGCAGCACCTCCAGCGAGCGGCCGACGGCATACTCGCAGACCACGTACGAGCCCTGCTCCGGATCGTCGCTGTAGATCGCGTCCAGCACGCGCAAGAACCTGGAGTCGACCGCCAGCGCCGCCTGCCGCGCGGTCTCCAGGATCTCTGGAGCCTGGGGATCGAGCGGGGCGAGCAGATGCACCACGACCGAGCGGGACAAGACCAGATCGAAGGCTCGCCAGGTCACGGTGCGCGAGGACTCGGCGAGCAGTTCCTCCATCCGATAGCGGTAGCCCAGCACCGTGCCGGCGCTGGTGGTGATCCGCGGCAGCGTGCTCGGGGAGGCGTCCGGGGTCAGGCTGTCCCCAGCGGCTCCCGGTTCCGGGCCGACCAGCGGGTCGGCAGAGTCGGCGTCCCCAGCATCGTGGTGCTGTGAGCCCGTCGTGGAGATGCCGCCGAGCACGTCGGTGGGACCGGGCGCCGAGGGTGGGGCCGACGCCGGCCCCGGCATCGTGCTCGCGCCGGCAAAGGTGACCATGGGATCCACGTTCTCGATCGGGCCGGCCATCGGTGTGGGGTCGGCAGATGCCCTGATGCTAGGCGAGCCCGCCTGGCGGATGAGGGTCGAATCGCCGACGTCATCCTGATCGGGCGAGTTCGCTCGCACCGCAGTCGCCACAGTTCTCTTCCCCTCTGTCCCACTGGACCCTGCCGACCCAACAGCCTCTTCCGTCGCACCGGCCGTCGGGTCATCCGTAGCCGATACGCCCGGACCACCGGGTTTGGCTGCGTTTCCTCCCTGCCTATTACGACGACGTACGGCGCCGACGATGTCGGTGACCTCACGGATTCTCAGGATTCGGGCGGCGACGACGTACAGACCGATCGCGAGCAGACCGGCGATCGCCAGGGTGGCGGCGCGCAGCAGCTGGCTGTCGGCGGCGACGTAGCGCACGACCAGCCAGGCGGCCAGTCCCGCCGGGATGCTGGCCAGGCCGGTCCGGACGACGAGTGCCAGGATCGGCCGCAGCGACAGCGCGGGCAGCGAGCTGCGGAGCTTCCGGAACGAGAGCAGGACACCGATCACGTACGCCAGCGAGTAGCCCAGGGCCAATGCGGCGGCGACCAGCGGATTGGAGTCCAGGTAGATCACCAGGCCGACGCCGATCACCACATTGGCGGTGGCGATGACGACCTGGATGGCGAACGGGGTCTTGGTGTTCTCCAGCGCATAGAAGGCCCGCAGGCACACGTACTGCAAGGTGAACGGCACCAGCCCGATGCCGAGCGCCATCAGGGCATACCCGGTGTATTGCCAGTCGGCGGCACCCTTGCCGAAACCGAACACCAGTTGCGCGATCGGCAGGCCGAGCACCACGAAGGCCACCGAGGTAGGAACCAGCACCGACAACGCGAGGCGCATCGTCCGGGTGGTCTCCTCGGCGACTCCCTTCAGATCGCCGGCAGCCGCCAGCCGAGAGGCGCTGGGCAGCATCGCGGTCGCCAGCGAGACGGTGATCAGCGAGTGCGGCAGGATCCAGATCGCGTACGCATACCCGTACGCGGCCAGCCCGCCGCCACCGCCGTGGATCGTGGCCCCGGTGGCGACCTTGTTGATCACGACCAAGGCGAGTTGGGTGACCAGCACATAGCCGAGCACCCACTTGGCCAGCCGGACGGTATGGCCCAGTCCGGTGCCCTTGAAGTCGAACCGCGGCTGGAAGTGGAATCCGACGGCCCGCAGATACGGCACCAGGATTGCCGCCTGCGCCGCGACGCCGACAGTCGAACCGATCCCGAGCAGGGCCTCCTGGCCGGGCGTGAATGCGGCCGCGGTGTCGCTCTGGCCGAAGACGATCCAGAACAACAGCAGCACCGCGATCGAGACCACGTTGTTGGCGATCGGCGCCCACATCATCGGGCCGAACTTGTCCCGGGAGTTCAGCACCTGCCCCGCCAGCACGAACGCGCCGTAGAAGAACACCTGTGGCATGCAGTAGTACGCCAACGCGACCATCGACTGGTACTGCGCCGCGACGACCGGGTCCTTCCAATCACCGGCGGAATAGAGCGAGATGATCCAGGGCGAGGCCAGCGTCAGGGCCAGCGTGATGATGAACAACCCGATCAGACCGAGTGTCATGATCCGGTTGGTGTAGGCCTCGCCCCGATCGGAGTCGGACTTGACCGCCCGGACGATCTGCGGCACCAGCACGGTGTTGAGGATGCCGCCGGCCAACAGGATGTACATGCTGTTCGGCACGGTGTTGGCCAGGGTGAACATGTCGGCCTGCCGGGTGCCGTTGCCGAACAGGAAGACCAGCAGCACGAACCGGCCGAAGCCCATCATCCGGGAGACCGCTGTCCCGGCGGCCATGATCGCTCCGGAGGAGATCAGCCGATGTCGGGCCTGCCGGTCGCTGGGACGGGTCTCGACCGCTTCGGCCTCAGACATCGAGGGTGTCCTTCGTGGTCTCGTCGGGGTGGCTGGACGGGTCCTGGTGGCTGGGCGGGCGGGAGACGTGGATCGGCTCCGGCTCGCTCTCGGTCGCCGCGCGCTCCTTGTTGACCTGCCGGATCCGGAGCACGGTGGTGCCGATCAGGACGATGCCGGCCGCGATCGCGATCAGCCACCCGGTGGTGCCGGCCTGGGTGGCGCGCACTTCGATGGCCGTGGTCTGGCCGACCTGCTCGCCGCCGACGGTCTCGAGCCCGACGCGGACCTGGACGGTGCCGTTGGTCTGAGCGTCGACCTGAGCGATCGCCGTCTCGGCTTGGCCGGCTTCGACCGGTGGGATCTCCAGAGGCGCCACCGTGAGGCGCTGACTGGCCGCGGAGACGAACACCACGCGCACCCGAATGGCGTTGTCGTTCGGATCGTTGCCGACCGGCAGCAGGTTGCGAACAGTGATCGGGAAGGTGCCGGAACGACCCGTGGTCGAGACCTTGGCGGGCGCGGTGATCGAGACCTGACGACGCAGCAGGTCGGACAGCTGATCGGCGACGGCGGAGGTGTAGCGCTGGGCGGCTTTGGGCGCGTCCCGCCAACTCAGACTGACACTGCGGAGCACGGCGGTCGCCGCCTCGTTCCTGGCGGCTGCGGGTTCGACCAGGAGATCGGCGTACGTCTCGAACTGGCTCTCGAGCTGTTGGGTGGCCACCAGTTGGGTGACCGGGAGTTCGGCGCTGCGGGCGGAGTCGGTGTAGCGGTACTCGCCGGACCACGACACGGGCTTCCCGGCCAGCAGTTGGCTGAGAGTGGCGGCGGCGAACCAGTCGGCCTTGAGCGCGTTGTCGCTGCCGGCGGTCTGGCTCGGCTCGGTGATCAGCCGGACCCGACCCGGTGGGGAGCCCGCCGATGCCGATTTGGCGGCGATCCAGGTGTCGGACAGCATCCGCTGCTGGACCTTCGCCGGGGTGTTCCGAGGCGCCGGCCCAGGCCCGCCTCCCGAGGCAGCCGCGGTGTAGCGGACCAGCGTCGAGCGGTTGGGTCCACGCAGGACCGGAGACTCGGTCGCGTCGGGCAGCGTCGTGTCGGACAGCAGGATGGCCGCGGGCTCGAACCCCGCTGCGGCCTCGACGATCTGCTGGTCGGCGGCGCCGTCCCCGGGCAGCACCACCAGCGGCAGGCTGTCGGTGGCCTCCACCTGTGCCCCGGTCTGGACGGCCTCGGCGAGCAGATCGGATCGGCCGTTGTGGACGAGGGCAGCGATGTCAGGGTTGCCGTACGGCAGCCGATAGCCGTCACCCGTCCGGATCAGGGAGGCGAGCCGGCTCAGCCAGGCCTGTGCCGCGGCGGCGCCGCTACCGTCACGGAGGGTGCCGTCGGGTTCCTGGATGCGGTAGCCGCCGGCGACGGTCTGCGCTTCTTCGACCAGGGCCGGGTCCACGGCGAAGCTGGTGCCGCGCGCTCCCGCAGCCTCGAGCATGCGGGTCAGGCGGCCATCGGAGCCGAGCTCGTCGGCGAGGTGGTCGTCGGAGAGGACGCCGGTGCGCAGCAGGCTGGGCCGGCTGGTCAAGATCACGACCGAGACCTGACGGACCTTCTCCTTCGGCGATTTCGCCACTACCGGCAGGAACACCCGGCCACGGCCGAGCGTGATGTCCTGCCCGTACGGCTCGGTGCGACCGCGCAGATGCACCCCGACGAGGTAGACGCCGTCGATGTCGGGCAGTTCCAGCTGCGCCAAGGTGGCCGAGATGGTGAAGGTGGTGGATTTCCCGGGTTTCAGGGTCCGGTTGTTCTCCGAGGGGATGTTGACATAGATCGAGCCGTCCTGGGCCCGGGCGCCGAGGGGATCGTTGGCGGCGGAGGCGAGCGCCCGGTTCATGCCCTCGGCGCTGGTGATCGGGTCCAGTGAGCGCCAGTAGGCGATCTGCAGGTTGGACAGCTCGATGTCGGAGGTGTTGGTGATCCGTCCCGAGATGGTGACCTTCTGCTTGCGGTCGGTGGGGTCCGGCAGCGCGGGACGGAGTGCGTCGATGCTGATCCTGGCCCAGGACTCGGGCTCTTCGGCGTGGGCAGTCGGGGTGGTCTGGACGGCGAGCAGCAACGGCAGAGCGAGCAGTGTGGTGGCCAGGGTCGCCAGCAGCGCCCTCAACACCCTCACCTGCAACGCCTCGTCACCAGGAGGATTGTAGTGAGCGTGCAGCAGAATCGCTGGTATGCCGGGTTCCTCGGTGGCCTCGGGCGGCGAGCTGGCACGTGACCTTCGCCGCATTTCGACGCGCGGCTGGGGTCGCGCGGTTCGTGGTAACCACTAGGATCGACCCTCGTGTCTGGAGCCGAGCGGTTGAGCCGCAGCCAGGCGACCGCGCTGGCCGAGTTGCTGCGGGTCGCCCCGGTCGCCGACCGGTTGGGCGAGGTGTTCAGCGACGCGGGATTCCGGCTCTATCTGGTCGGCGGCAGCGTACGCGATGCGCTCCGCGGTGAACTGGGGCACGATCTGGACTTCACCACCGATGCCCGACCCGACGACATCGAGCGGCTGCTGCGTACGGTGACGCCGACCGTGTGGACCATCGGCAAGGAGTTCGGCACGGTCGGCGGCCGGGTGGACGAGTCGCCCGGGCGTGCTGAGGCAGCTGGTGGGGAACTGGTCAGCTGGCTGATCGAGATCACCACTTTTCGCTCCGATGCCTACGCCAGTGACAGCCGCAAGCCGCTGGTGCAGTTCGGCGATACCTTGGAAGGCGACCTGGTCCGGCGCGATTTCACCGTGAACGCGATGGCGGTCGAGCTGCCCGGCAAGCGGTTCGTGGATCCCTACGGCGGCCTGGTGCACCTGGCGGAGGGCTGGCTGGACACGCCGGGCACACCGGAGCAGTCGTTCTCCGATGATCCGCTGCGGATGATGCGAGCGGCGCGGTTCACCTCGCAGCTGATGTTCCGGCCGGCGCCGCGAGTGATCCAGGCGATGACCGCGATGGCGGATCGGATCGAGATCGTGTCGGCCGAACGGGTCCGTGACGAGCTGTCCAAGCTGTTGCTGACGGCGCGGCCACGCCCCGGCCTCGGTCTGCTCGTGGCCACCGGACTGGCTGATCGAGTGCTGCCCGAGCTGCCGGCGCTGCGGCTGGAGCGCGACGAACACCATCGGCACAAGGACGTCTACGAGCACAGCCTCACCGTGCTGGAGCAGGCGATCGACCTGGAGGAGCGGCTGCCGGACCAGCCCGACCTGGTGATGCGTCTGGCGGCGCTGCTGCACGACATCGGCAAGCCGGCGACCCGGCGGTTCGAGCCGGGCGGCAAGGTGTCGTTCCACCACCACGATGTGGTCGGGGCGAAGCTGGCCAAGAAGCGGCTCAAGGCGCTGCGGTTCAGCGCCGGCGAGGTCGATGCGGTGGCCAAGCTGATCGAGCTGCACCTGCGTTTCCACGGGTACGGCGGAGGTCAGTGGACCGATGCGGCCGTCCGCCGGTATGTCCGTGATGCCGGCGACCAGCTGGCGCGGCTGCACGTGCTGACCAGGGCCGACTGCACAACCCGCAACGAGCGCAAGGCGGCCCGGCTGCGGCGTACCTATGACGAGCTGGAGTTGCGGATCGAGGCACTGGCCGAGCAGGAGGAGCTGAGCGCGCTCCGGCCGGATCTGGACGGCACCCAGATCATGGCCATCCTGGGCATCGGCCCCGGTCGTGAGGTCGGCGAGGCCTATCGCTTCCTGCTGGAGAAGCGGATCGAGGAGGGTCCCTTGGGCCCCGAGCGCGCCGAAGCCGAGCTCCGTTCCTGGTGGGCCTCCCGGGAGCCGTGAGCTCCGGCTCCCGGGCCCTGTTGGCCCGAATCCCCACTCCGCACCAGGGTTGGTTAGTGCGACTCCGCACCCTCTCCATCCCACTTCGCACCAGCTGCTGCGACTGCGCACCAGTTACACCCCATGCGAAGTCGACCTACCTGGTGCGGAGTTGGGGCCAGCTCTGACGGATCAGCTGATGACGAGATCCATCTGGCTATAGCGAGCTACGCGACCCTGGATCGACCGCGCCTACCCGGAGCCGTCCGAACCGAGTCACTGGCTGAGGACCGCCGCGCGGGTACGAGCCAGCCTGGCGCGAGCCGGCCGTTTCGATAATCTGCCACACAGTTCATCGGGTACGCGTGACTGAGCGTAGAAGAGCGCTCAGTGAGGCAGATTCTCGAAAACGAGATCCGTACTAATCCTGCCGGGGTGCGTCTCGGCCGTCTGGTCAGGCATTTTGACCACGCAGGGATTCGGTGCCCTCGTCCATGGACAGGTTCCGGGTGATCAGGCCGAACCACAGCCCTAGCAGGGCGTACGCGACCGCGAGCCCGAGGATGATCGGCACCGATACGCCGTTCGCGGGCAGGATCGCGGCACCGATTCCGGCGGCCACCACGAGAGCGACGTTGAAGATCATGTCGTAGAGGACGAAGACGCGGCCCTTGAACTCGTCATCGACGTGCGCCTGGACCAGCGTGTCGACGCACAGTTTGATGCTCTGTGCGGTGATGCCGAGCAGGAAGCCGGCCAGCAGCAGTGGCAGCTGCCGGAAGATTGCGCCCGGCAACACCTGGAACACCGCGGACGTCAGGAACCCGACGACGACCAGTCGGCGTACCCCGAGGCGGACGCTCAAGGGTGGCGTCACGGCCGCCGCCGCCACGAATCCGGCCGCGGTCACGACCGCCAGGATGCCCAGATCGGCCAGTGCGGCGTTCACGTCATCGACCGCATTCAGGTAGTTGCGAAAGACCAGGATCATCGCCACCGTGACGACGCCGTACACGATCCGATGGGCACCGATCGCGATCAGACCCAGCCCGGCAGCCCGCCGTTCCCGCAGATGCCGGAGTGCCTCGACCAGACCATGCACGATCTCCCGGGCGAGTGCGGGGTCGGGCTGGTCCGGTCCGAGCGCCCGCCGCGGGATCCGCAGCGCCAGCCCCATGCTGATCAGCCAACCGAGCGCGGCAATACAGAACAGCACGGCGTTCGCGCGGTAGTCCGGCATCTGATTCCCCAGCACCACCCGCAGCGTGGTGCCCAACCCGACGCCGACCACGGTGCCGAGCGGTCCGATGGTCGGCATCACGGAGTTGGCGACCATGTACTCGCCCGGCTCGATCGTGTGCGGCAGCGCCGCCGACAAGGCAGCCAACAAGAACCGGTTCAGACTCATCGCCAGCAGCACACCACCGTAGAAGACCGCATCCGACCAACCGGTACGGATGCCGGATCCGACCAGGACCGCCAATCCGACGGCCAACACGGCGCGGGCGAGATCCAGCACCACTAGGATCTGCCGCCGTGACCAGCGGTCCAAGACCACGCTGACGAACGGACCGAGGATGGAGAACGGCAGCAAGGTGATCGCCAGCACGGCGGCGACCGAAGCGGCATCGGGCTGCCGCTGTGGGGAGAACAGCACGAAGGATGCCAGGGCGACCTGGAGTACGCCGTCAGCGGTCTGGGTTGCGACCCGGACCGACAGCAACCGCCGGAACAGCGAATGCCGGACCAGCTGCCGGAGGCTACGGACGAACTCCACCTGTTGAGGTTAGGAGATCGCCAGGAAGTTCGAGGACTTCCGGCATGCGCCTGGACAAAGACGTTCATGGCGCGCTCCAGGTGGGTCTCGAAGCGATCCTCATCGACTGGTGCGCTGTGGTTGTTTCGCGTCAAACGAAGCAACCACGACGCACCAGTGAGTGACCACTCACTTGGTCTTGGTGTGCGGACTCGTCCGATGGAGCATGCGTACGGTCTCGCGGCGTCCCGGCACTAGCCTCACACCGAGGGCGGCAGTATCGTCGCGCCATGGGTGGTTCGCGATGACAGCTGAGAAGCCGGAGTCCAAGCCGGTCGAGTCCACGCGTGCCGAGGAGGCGAAGATCCGACTCCAACTCGCGGCCAACTCGGGACGCGGGGAGTCGGTCAAGGCCCAGGAGCTGATCGACGAGTTCCTCAAGGATGCCGCCGCAGCCGGGATCGCTCCCGAGCCACTGCGTGCCACGCTCTATTCAGGCCAGCCGGTGAAGACCGACAAACGGGGCTGGTATTTGCGCAAGAACAAGTCGGTCGCCATCGGCGAGGACGGTGGCTACTACATCCTGACCGTGCCCGGTGGCTTCATGGAGCGGATCCGTGGGGTCAAGCTGTTCCGCTCACCGCCGCCATTGGTCGTCGGCCTCGGCGGACGCGACGGTGAGACCGGCGACCTGGTCGATTTCCTCGCCCGGCGCCTCGCAGAGGGTTGAGTTGTCGACCTTCGAGGATGTGGCGCGGCTGGCGCTGGCGCTGCCGGAGACCGAGGAGACGACGTCCTGGGGCAATCTGACCTGGGCCGTGCGCAGCGGCGGCAAGGCCAAGCCCAAGGGCTTCGTCTGGGAGCGGCCGCTGAGCAAGAAGGATCAGGCGTTCCTGACCGCCGAGGGTGCCGAGGTGCCTCCCAACGAAGTGATCCTCGGGGTCCGGGTGGACGGGCTGGCGGAGAAGGAGGCAGTCCTCGCCGCGAATCCCGACTTCATGTTCACCACGCCGCACTTCAACGGGTATCCGGCGGTGCTGCTGCGACTGGACCGGGTGGACGAGGCGCGGCTCCGCGAGGTCGTCACAGACGCCTGGCTGGCCGTGGCACCGAAGAAGTTGGCCGATCAGTT
>Ga0209368_1000805_pt1 | contig 19098 bp, 20 predicted proteins | sample EBPBio242008_DNA_FD_185862 | JGI IMG/M metagenome (GOLD analysis project Ga0209368, IMG submission 185862) | Wastewater treatment Type I Accumulibacter community from EBPR Bioreactor in Madison, WI, USA - Reactor 1_4/24/2008_ DNA (SPAdes)... | ecosystem: Engineered > Bioreactor > EBPR >...
CCACCGAGCCACCACCGAGCCCACCGCCACATCGGCCTGCCAGCCGCGCTCGGCCACGAACCGTTCCAGATTCGAGCCCAGCAGCACCGGATCGCGGCCCTCGGCGCTCTGGGGCGGCTCCGCAGCGGCTCGGCGGCGGTGCGGGACCCGGCCGCCGCTGGAGGGCCGCAGACCGGCCGCTCGAGCCGCCTCGCGGGCCCTGGCCAAGGCGGCCGCCGCCGCCCCGCCGATGGTTTCCGCCTCCGCGTCCGGGCCGATCTCCTCAGGGCGGTGGCTGAGGGCTGCGGGGTCGGCGGCCGACCCACCCGCGTCATCCCCAGCGGGTGTGGATGAGGTTGTGGACGGTTCAACCATCGAGGAACTCCTGGGCCGCGAGCGGCTCGTCCGGCTCAAGCGGCTCGACCCGCTCGACGGCACCGTGCTCCACGCGGCACGTCGTACCCATCAGGCTCTCCGGCACGTCCGCCGGCACGGCGGCGGTCACCAGCACCTGCTCGGCATCCCGCACCAGTCCCGCGAGCCGATCCCGGCGGCCCACGTCGAGCTCGGCGAACACGTCGTCGAGGATCAGCACTGGATCGTCGCCCAGATCCCGGCGCAGCAGCTGAAACGCCGCGAGCCGCAGGCCGAGCGCGAAACTCCACGACTCGCCGTGGCTCGCGTAGCCCTTCGCCGGCAGCTGGCCCAGGTTGAGCAGGACCTCGTCCCGGTGCGGCCCGGCGAGCGTCACGCCGCGCTCGATCTCCTGGGCGCGCAGCCCGACCAGCGTCGCCAGCAGCGCCGTGCGCAGCTGCTCCGGCTCGGGCACCTCGCCGGCCGCGATGGCCGCCGCGGGCGCCTCGGCCAGGGAGCTGCGGTAGGTCGCCCGCGCGTCGGCGTGGCTCGCGCTGACCTCGTCGTACGCCGTGGCCAGGAACGGCCCCAGGTCGCGCAGCAGCCGCAACCGGGCATAGAGCAGCTGGGCCCCCACCCCGGCGAGCTGGTCGTCCCAGACGTCCAGGGTGTGCAGCGCGGTCGCCGTACGGTCCGCAGCGCCCACCGCATGGCCCGCCGCATCGCCCGGCGCCTCCCGGCCCGCGCGTCCCCCGCCGGCCCGGCTCCCCCGCCGCCCGCCGCGGCGCAGGTCGGGTGCCGCCGATTTCAGCAGCGCATTGCGCTGCCGCAGGATCTTGTCGTAGTCGGCCCGCACCCCCGCCCACCGCGGCTGCCGCGCGACCAGGAGGTCGTCGAGGAACCGGCGCCGCTGGTCGGGATCCCCCTTGATCAGGCCCAGGTCCTCCGGGGCGAACAACACGGTCCGCAGCGTGCCCAACACCTCACGGGGCCGGCTCAACGGCGCCCGGTTGAGCCGGGCGCGGTTGGCCCGCCCGGGCACGATCTCGAGCTCGATGAGCTGGTCGCGACCCTCGCGCACCACGGCCCCCCGCAGCACGGCGCGCTCGGCGCCGAACCGCACCAGGGGCGCGTCCTGGGCGACCCGGTGACTGCCGAGCGTGGCCAGATAGCCGATCGCCTCGACGAGATTGGTCTTGCCCTGACCGTTGCGGCCGACCAGCGTGGTCGCGCCCGGCGTCAACGGCAGCTCCGCCGCCGCATAGCTGCGGAAGTCCGCCAGCGTCAGATGCCGGACGTACACCCGTGGCCCGGTGCCGTCAGTTCGTCGCGCCGGGGCCGGAGGTGGCGGCGGGGTCGGACGTCGGGCCGGCATCGGCCCTGCCGCCCCCGTGGCTCGCCTTGGGTCGGGCGGCGTGGTTGACGTCCTCTTTCTCGTTCTTCTTGGCCACCTCGTGGCCGCCGAACTGGCCCCGCAGCGCGCTGACCATCTGCATGGCCGGGCTGTCCTCCTGCCGGGAGCCGAACCGGGCGAACAGCGCGGCGGCCAGCACCGGCATCGGCACCGCGTTGTCGATGGCCTCCATCAGCGTCCAGCGCCCCTCGCCGGAATCCGGCGTGAACTCATCGATACCGGCCAGGTGCGGGGTCTCCTCCAGGGCCTTGACGAGCAGGTCCAGCAGCCAGGATCGGACCACCGTGCCGCGGGTCCAGGCCTTGAAGCAGCCGTGCACGTCGGTGATGAGGTCCTTGGCCTCCAGCAGCTCCCACCCCTCGGCGTAGGCGTGCATCAGCCCGTATTCGATCCCGTTGTGCACCATCTTGGCGTAGTGCCCCGCGCCCACCTCACCGGCGTGCACGAAGCCCTCGTCCCGCGGCCCGTCGGGGCGCAGCGCATCGAAGATCGGCAGCAGCCGCTCGACGTTCGCCGCGCTGCCACCACACATCAGCCCGTAGCCGTTCGCCAGGCCCCAGATCCCCCCGGAGACGCCGCAGTCGACATAACCGATGCCCTTGGCGTCCAGCAGCACCGCGTTGGCCTCGTCGTCCTTGTAGTAGCTGTTGCCGCCGTCGACGACGACGTCGCCCGGCTCCAGGAGCTCGCCGAGCTCCTGGACGGTCTGCCGCGTCGGCTCACCGGCGGGCACCATCACCCATACGGCCCGCGGCGCGGTCAGCGCGGACTTGAGCGCGGCGAGATCGGCGACGTCGCTGACCTGCGGATTGCGGTCGTACCCGATCACCTCGTGGCCGGCCCGGCGCAGCCGCTCGCGCATGTTGAAGCCCATCTTGCCGAGGCCGATCAGTCCGAGCTGCATGGTCGCCTTTCAGGGTCGGGTCGGGGGTCGCGGTCGGTGGGGTCGGTGGGGTCGGGTCTGGCGGCTCGGATCAGCCGGCGAACCGGACCGGCATCAGGACATAGCGGTACGTCGTGTCGGGCGCGCCCTCGGCGTCGGCTTGGCCGCTGAGCACCGCCGGCCGGCTGGACTGGGTGAACGCCAGCCGGGAGTACGCCGTGCCGACCACGTTCAGGCCGTCGAGGAGGTAGTGCGGGTTGAAGGCGATTTCGATCTCCGGTCCGGTCAGGGCGCATTCCACGGCCTCGGAGGCCTGGGCGTCGTCGCCGGTGCCCGCGTCGATGGCGACCTGACCCTCGGTGAACCGCAGCCGCACCGGCGTGTTCCGCTCGGCCACCAGCGCGACCCGCTTGACGGCCTCGATCAGCGCGGCGGTCTCCACGACCGCCTCGGTGTCGACGCTGGCGGGGAAGATCGAGGCGACCTTGGGGTATTCGCCGTCGAGCAGGCGCGAGGTCGTCCGACGTTGTCCGGCCTCGAAGCCCACCAGCCCATCCCCGCCGGCCGCATCGCCCATGGCGATCTCGACCGAGGCGGCCGCGCCGAGCGCCTTGGCGGTCTCCGCGAGGGTTCGCGCCGGGATCAGCAGCACCGCGGCCGCCGCCGTGTCGCGCGGGTTCCACTCCAGCTCGCGCATCGCCAGCCGATAGCGGTCGGTGGCCAGCAGCGTCATGGTGGATCCGTCGATCTCGACGCGCACCCCGGTCAGGATGGGCAGGGTGTCGCTGCGGTCCGCGGCGATCGAGACCTGCGCCACCGCCTGGGTGAACACATCTCCGGCGACCGACCCGCTGGGCTCGGGCGAGACCGGCAGGCTCGGGTATTCCTCGGCGGGCATCCGCAGCAGGCTGAACCGGCTCGAACCACAGGTCAGCTGCACCTTGTTGCCGTCGGTCGAGACCTCGATCGGGCGAGCCGGGAGGTTGCGGGAGATGTCGGCCAGGAGCCGACCCAACACCAGGACCGTGCCGCCCTGCGCGACATCGGCCGGAACGGTGATCCGCGCCGAGGTCTCGTAGTCGAACGCGGAGAGCGTTAGCGTGCCCTCCTCGTCGGCCTGCAGCAACACCCCGGCGAGCACCGGGACGGGGGGCCGGTTGGGAAGGCCGCGGGCGGCCCAGGTGACGGCCTCCGCGAGGACGTCGCGCTCCACACGGAACTTCACTGGTGTCTCCGGTTCTTGTGCTCGGTGCTGCGGCCGGTGCGGACGCCGTGGCGGCGCCGGTGACCTCCGACTGTAGTGCCGATGCGGGGCTCGGCCAATCGCGGCGATTCTGCTCAGGTCCGCTGGCCCGATGCCGATGAGGGACGGGGAGTTCTGTCCACACGGTTCGTACGGGTCATCGGATCCAGGGTGATCTCTCTCATCATCGTCATAGCGGTTGTGGATTCTGGGGACCGACGCTCGCCGCACCGGTCAGCGTCGTCACGGGCCTGTGGATCGCGGGTGGACGAAGGACAGGTGCCGGCTCCGGGGGTGGGGACGCCGGCGGCCGGTCGACAACGGCCCGCGGACGACGCACCGCGGATACACAGCCGTGGGCGCGGCTGTCCCCGGTTTGTCCACGGCTGTGTGGCCACGGCGCGGTGGCGCCGGAGCGTCGGAGGGTCCTGGTCGGTTCCATGCTCGTACGTCGTTCGAACGCGCCGGCCCGATGTTCTCCACAGGGTTATCCACAGCTGTGTATGACGAAACCGCACGTGAGGGGACAGTTGCCGGGACCGAGTCGAGCGCCCTCGCGGTGCCCTCTCCACAGCTGTGTATGCAGATGTGGACAGGCGTCTGGGACGGCGGCCCGTGGGACTTGGGCGATGTCCAGAACAGTCGTCTGAGCTGGGGGAACTCAGGGATTCGTCGCCAGGCGCAGTCGGGTGGTCCGGGGCGTCAGCCTGTGGATAACTCGTCAGGAGACCGCCTGGGCCCCGCTGAGCCCCGGTGCCGGACTGGGGGTCGACCGGTGCTGGACCGGGGGTGGAACCGCGCGGATGCGGCTCAGGCGGACGACGTACGGATCCGCGTCGTCAGTTCGGTGACCTGGTTGTAGACGCTGCGCTTCTCGGCCATCAGGGTGCGGATTTTGCGATCGGCGTGCATGACCGTGGTGTGATCGCGGCCGCCGAACTGCTGCCCGATCTTGGGCAGCGACAGGTCCGTGAGCTCGCGGCAGAGATACATCGCGATCTGGCGCGCCGTGACCAACACCCGGGACCGAGATCCGCCGCACAGATCGTCGACGGTGAGGCTGAAGTACTGCGCCGTCTGCGCCATGATCGTCGCCGCCGTGATCTGGCTGGCGTTGCCGTCCGGCATCAGGTCCTTGAGGACGATCTCGGCCAGGGACAGATCGACGGGCTGCCGGTTGAGGCTGGCGAACGCGGTGACGCGGATCAGGGCGCCCTCCAGCTCCCGGATGTTCGTCGAGATCCGGCTCGCGATGAAGTCGAGCACCTCATCGGGGATCGTCAGGCGTTCCTGGATGGCCTTCTTGCGCAGGATCGCGATGCGGGTCTCCAGGTCGGGGGGCTGCACGTCGGTCAGCAGGCCCATTTCGAAGCGGGACCGCATCCGATCCTCGAAGCCCTGCAGCATCTTGGGCGGGACGTCGCTGGTGATGACGACCTGCTTGTTGTTGTTGTGCAGGGTGTTGAAGGTGTGGAAGAACTCCTCCTGGGTCTGCAGCTTCCCGCCCAGGAACTGGATGTCGTCGATGAGCAGGACGTCGACCTCGCGGTAGCGCTTCTGGAAGCTCGCGGCCCGGTCGTCGCGGATGGAATTGATGAAGTCGTTCGTGAACTCCTCGGAGTTCACGTAGTGGACCCGCACGTGCGGATAGATCTGGCGGGCGTAGTGGCCGATGGCGTGCAGCAGGTGGGTCTTGCCCAGCCCCGAATCGCCGTAGACGAACAGCGGGTTGTAGGCCTCGGCCGGGGCCTCGGCGACCGCGACCGCGGCCGCGTGGGCGAACCGATTGCTCGCGCCGATCACGAAGCTGTCGAAGGTGTACTTCGGATTGAGGCGTGCCTCGCCACCATCGACGCGGGCCCGCGACCCCGTGCGGGCCGCCTCGTCGGCGGGGACCACCGCGAGGTGTCGGGGCGCCGTGGCCGCGTCATCCGCGGAGGCGTCCGGCTCGAGACCCGACTCGGGCGTCAGCGCCGGGGGGTCGACACGCAGCTGCGGGTCGACGGTCACGGCCACCGCCGTCGTTTCGCCGATGCGTTCGCTCAAGGCCGCGCCCAACTCGCGTCGGACCCTGGTCTCGACCACGTTCTTGGTCGAATCGTCCGGCACCGCAACGATGGCCGTGCCGGGCAGCAGCCCCAGCAGCTTCGCTTGGTGGAGGAAGGCGCGATCCCGGGGGGTGAGTTCCAGCGACTCCAGGGCGTCCCGCCAGATGGCGGCGTAGGCATCGCTGGAGTCGGTCACTGGGTATCCCTGCTGGTAGGAGCGCTGTGCACGGTTGCGCAGGCTGTCATCGTACGCGCCGCATCGTGGATGGGCCATCGCAAGGGACACCTTTGTCCACAGGTTTATCAACAGCATGTGTGTACGCCGACAGGGCCTCCCGACGGGACCGGGGGACGACACGTGGCAGTGAAGGTAACTCGCGTTCCGGCCTGTCGGCAAACGCCCAGGAGGATTCGGCCGCCGCGTCGGCGTGTCGCTGCCCCGCGGTCGCCACCCGGGTGCCAAGCTGGTCGGTTGCCCAGCCATGGCTGGGTTCGATGCCGTGGTTTGACCCACTCTCACCACGCCGTCTACCGTTGATCCCTGGCCCTGTTTTGGCCGCCTTCGCATGCCCGTTCCCCGGGCGCCGCCGCCTCCGCGCCTGCGGGGTCTGGTTCGTGCCGTGGACGGAATGGGTGTCCGAGTGCGGCCGAACCATCGGGTTTCCTCGCTCGTTCCCCGTTCGACAGCCGTCGACCCGCCCGGACCGGAGATCACCGTGACCAAGCGCACCTTCCAGCCCAACAACCGCCGTCGCGCCAAGACGCACGGCTTCCGCAAGCGGATGATGACGCGCGCGGGCCGGGCCATCCTGGCGGCGCGGCGCCGCAAGGGCCGCAGCGAGCTGTCCGCGTAAGCGCGCCGGCCGTGCTTCCGGCGCGGCATCGGCTCCGCACCCCTTCGGATTTCGCCGCCGCGGTGCGCAGCCGACGCAGCGGCGGCCCACGTTTGGTGGTGCACGCTCAGCGAACCCAGACCCGGGCGGGACTGCCCCCCCGGGTCGGTTTTGTGGTGTCCAAGGCCGTGGGCGGGGCGGTCGTGCGCAACCGCGTCAAGCGGCGCCTGCGGGCCTTGATGGCCGCGCGGCTGACGACCCTGCCCCGCGGCTGTGACGTCGTGCTCCGCGCGAATCCGGGGTCGGCGCACGCGACCTACGCCGAGTTGAGCGCCGATCTGGAGCGTCAGCTGGCGGCGGTGCTGCGGTCATGACCGCCGCCGACCGCCCAGGCGTGGTGACCCGCGTTCTGACCTGGCCGCTGGAGGTCCTGGTGATCGCCTACCAGCGTCTCGTCTCGCCGCTGTTGGCGCCGTCGTGCCGCTATTACCCCGGGTGTTCCAGCTATGCGTTGACGGCACTGCGCCGGTTCGGGCCGGTGGTAGGCACCTGGCTGGCGGTCCGCCGGCTTGCGCGGTGCCACCCGTGGACCGCGGGTGGCGTCGATCACGTCCCGCCGCGCGGCCGTCGCGGGCTGCCCGACTGGGCGGCGTACCGGCGGGACGCCGCGCAGCGCGAGGCCACCTGGGAGGCCGAGTGGGCCGCCGAGCGCGAGGCGCCAGCGGCACCCGGCGTACGGAATGATGACTGCGAGAACGGGAGCCCGGCCGCGGCAGCGCCGGTGCTCTCGCCCGGCCCGCTCCCCCCCGTGAGACGAGGAATGCCCTGATGTCCTGGTATGACCAGTTGCTCTGGCCCCTGCGGTGGGCGGTGGAGTGGGTGCTCGTGGGCTTCCACGCCGTCTTCACCGGCCTGGGGGCTCCGTCGGCCAGCGGATGGACCTGGGCGTTCGCCATCGTGGGGCTGGTCCTGGTGGTCCGCGCCGCGCTGATCCCGCTGTTCGTCAAGCAGATCCAATCGTCCCGGCGGATGCAGCTGATCCAGCCGGAGATGCAGAAGATCCAGGCGAAATACAAGGGGCGCACCGACCCGGAATCGCGCCAGGCCATGTCCGAAGAGACGATGGGCCTGTACAAGCGGACCGGGACCAACCCGTTCAGCTCGTGTCTGCCGCTGTTGGTGCAGATGCCGATCTTCTTCGCCCTGTTCAGCGTGCTGAACAACCTCGGCAACGTCGCCTACGGCCGGATGGCCGCGGCCGGGCCGTTGACCGCCGACCTGGCCCGCGAGGCCGAGAACTCCGCGGTGCTGGGCGCGCCGCTGTCCAGCACGTTCATGAGCACCGATGTGCTGTCCACGAAGATCCTGACGGTCGTGATGATCGTCCTGATGTCGCTGTCGCAGTTCTGGACCCAGCGCCAGCTGATGACGAAGAACATGCCGGCGTCGGCGCTGGACAACCCGTTCATGAAGCAGCAGAAGATCCTGATGTACGTGCTGCCGCTGGTGTTTGCCGTGACCGGCGTGAACTTCCCGATCGGCGTGCTCATCTACTGGCTGGTGTCGAACGTGTGGACCGCCGGCCAGCAGTACTTCGTCATCATGCGGATGCCGGCCCCCGGCAGCCAGGCCGAGAAGGACCTGGAGGCCCGGCGTGCCCGCAAGGGCAAGGAGCACAAGAAGTTCACGGTGCCCGGCCTGCACCGCGAGGACCCGGCCGGCGGCGCCGGCTCGGGCTCGACCGGCTCGGGGGTCTCCTCGGTCGACCAGGACTCGCCCGTGCAGGACCAGCTCCGACGCCCCTCGGGACAGCGATCCCAACCCGTCCGGCGCAAGAAGAAGCGCTAATCGAGCCGCCCCGGGGGGCTCCGGCGCTACGCCCGCCCGACCCGCAGCGGCCCGCCCGACCGACCCCGCGGACGTCCCCCGTTCGCGCAGCCGCAGGAGAACGACATGACAGAGCAGGACACGATGCCCCCCGTCACGACGGACGATGCCGCCCCCGATGCAGATGCCGCTCCCGATGCAGCGGACGACCTGTCGGCGGGTGAGGCCGGCGCGCCGGCGGAGGATCGTCCGGCCAGGACCGGTGGCAAGGACCGTACGGCGCAGCTGGAGCGCGAAGGAGAGGTGGCCGCCGACTTCCTGGAGCGGCTGCTCGACATCGCCGACCTCGACGGCGACATCGATGTCGACGTGGACGGCGATCGAGCCGCCGTGGCGATCGTGGATTCCGAGGACGGCCGTGTGCCGCGCCGCCTGGTCGGCACCGACGGGAAGGTGCTCGAGGCCCTGCAGGAGCTGACCCGACTCGCGGTGCAGGCGGCCACGGGCGACCGGTCCCGGTTGATGCTCGACGTGGCGGGCCACCGGGCGACCCGGCGGCGGATCGTGCTCGCCGACGCGCGGGAGGCCATCGAGCGGGTGCGCGGGGGCCTGGAGAAGGTCGCGCTCGAGCCAATGACGGCCTTCGAGCGCAAGGTCGTCCACGATGAGGTCCTGGCCGCCGGGCTGGTCAGCGAGTCCGACGGGGTCGAGCCCCGGCGCTACGTCGTCGTTTACCCGCGCTGAATCCGGACCACATGGCGGCCGCGGACGAGGCGGAGCCCGTTGCGACCGCTCACCTCATGGACGCTCACCTCGCGGCCGCCGCGGTGTTCGGTGACCGCTTGCCGCTGGCCCAGGCGTATGCCGCGGCCCTGGCCGACACGGGGGTGACGCACGGGCTGATCGGCCCGCGCGAGACCGCCCGGCTGTGGGAGCGACACCTGCTGAACTGCGCGGTGGTGCAGGAGCTGGTGCCGCCCGGGGCCGTCGTCGTGGACGTCGGCGCGGGCGCGGGGTTGCCGGGCATCCCGCTCGCGGTGGCCCGGCCCGACCTGACCGTCGTGCTCGTCGAGCCGCTGCTGCGGCGCACCCGCTGGCTGGAGACGGTGGTCGCCGAACTCGGACTGACCACCGTGCAGGTACGGCGGGCGCGGGCCGAGGAGCTGGCGCGAGAGTTGAGCGTCGACGTGGTGACGTCTCGGGCCGTGGCTCCGCTGGGCAAGCTCGCCCGCTGGTGTGCGCCGCTGCTGCGGACCGACGGAGTGTTCCTGGCGATGAAGGGCGACTCGGCCGCGCAGGAGATGGCGCGTGACGGCGGGGACTTCGCCGCCGCAGGTCTGGGCGCCGTCGAGCTGGTGCGGGCTGGGGTCGGCCTCGTCGAGCCGCCGACCTTCGTGGTCCAGGCGATCAGGACCGCGGACCATCCCACCGATCGGTCCGAGGCGGCGCGCTCGGTCCGTCAGCCCCGCCAGCCAGGTCAGCCGCGCCCCGGTCGGCGCTCCCGGCGCCGGTAGCTCCGTCGGTTGGGTTGTCCGTTCAAGGGATGGTCCGCGCCCCGCCTGTGGATGTCCGCCGGGGGGCCGCCGAACTGGATTACGGTAGAGCGTCACCTAGCCCTACCTCGGAGGATCCTCCACATGCCACCTCGTGTCGTGCCCGGGCTCGGATGGCCGGAGATCAGGCCCCTTATTGCCGACGCGGTCCGGCATCTGGGTTGGCCGGAGTCATCGAAGAACACCGCTGTGGTTTCACGTGAAACAACACCTCTGTCATTCGACCCGGCGCAGCCCGCTCCCGCGGAGGACGTTGAGCCGCCGCCCATCGCGCCGACCGACACCGAACAGGTCGACACCGAGCAGGCCGGCACCGAGCGGGCCGACTCGGAGCAGGTCGGTCCCCCAGACGACGTCGCGGATCGACACGAGACCACGACGCCGCCCGCGGCGCTGGCGAACGCCCCCGCCAGTGCAGAGCCGTCCCCGCCGGAGAGCGCTGCCGCTGCCGAATCGGCCCCCGCCGCCGACCTCGCGCCGAGCACCGAGCGTCCCGTCGCGTCACAGACCCGTCCCCCCGCAGAGTCGGCGGCCGCACCACCGGCGTACGACGGGCCGGCGGCTCCACGGGACTACACCCAGGCTCCGGCGACGCGGGCGGCGCGTCGTACGGCCCCGACGCTGCCCAAGCCGGCCGCGCCGCGGATCATCACGGTGGCGAACCAGAAGGGCGGCGTCGGCAAGACGACCACGGCGGTCAACCTCGCCGCTTCGTTGGCGCAGGCCGGCTTGCGGGTGCTCGTCATCGACACCGACCCGCAAGGCAACGCCAGCACGGCCTTGGGCCTCGACCATCGGCAGGGGGTGCCGAGCATCTACGACGTCCTGGTCGAGGACCGGCCGCTGGCGGAAGTCATCCAGGACTGTCCCGACATCCCCGGCCTGACCTGCGCGCCGGCCACCATCGACCTAGCCGGCGCCGAGATCGAGCTGATCTCGTTCGTGGCCCGGGAGACCCGGCTGCAGCGCGCCGTTGATGCGTTCGTTCAGGAGGCCGGCGACGCCGCTCCGGACTACGTCCTCATCGACTGCCCGCCGAGCCTCGGACTGCTCACGCTGAACGCCTTTGTCGCCGGGCGCGAGGTGCTCATCCCGATCCAGTGCGAGTACTACGCGCTCGAGGGGCTGTCGATGCTGCTGAAGAACATCGAGATGATCCAGCGGCATCTGAACCCGGGGCTGCGGCTGTCGTCGATCCTGCTGACCATGTACGACGGGCGCACTCGCCTCTCATCCCAGGTGGCCGACGAGGTGCGCGAGCACTTCCCGGAGCTGGTCTTCAAGACCCGGGTGCCCAGGTCGGTCAGGATCTCGGAGGCGCCCAGCCACGGGTTGACGGTGATGTCCTACGATCCGACGAGCACCGGCGCGCTCTCCTACGCGGAGGCGGCGGCCGAGTTGGCGACGATGGGAGCGATTCGATGACGGAGCGGCGGCGGGGTCTGGGTCGAGGGCTGGGAGCGCTCATTCCGACCGGCCCGCTCGAGGATGTCGGCCGCCCCTCCGATCTCTTCTTCCGAGAGCGCCCCGCAAATGACATGGCTGTGGTTTCACGTGAAACCACGGGCTCACCGATCGACTCGACTGGAGTATTCGAGTCCGGCGTTCCGGGCCCATCGGGCGACGCCATCGCCGCAGGCTCGGCGCAGCCGTGGTCCGCACCGGCAGAGCCGTCCGGGGAGGGCACAGCGCACCGCGACGGCGCCCCGGACCGCGGCGCCGGACCCCGGCGGCCGGACACCGATGGGCTGCGGGAGGTGCCCGGGGCCTGGTATGCCGAGATCCCGCTGGAGCGGATCCGCCCGAATCCCCGACAGCCGCGCACGGTCTTCGACGCCGACGAGCTCGACGAGCTGGTGGCGAGCATTCGCGAGATCGGCGTGCTGCAACCCGTCGTCGTGCGGCCGGCCGAGCCGGATGGCAGCTATGAGCTCGTGATGGGCGAGCGTCGCTGGCGCGCGGCCGGCGAGGCCGGCCTGGCGGCGATCCCCGCGATCATCAAGGAGACCGCCGACGACGCGATGCTGCGCGACGCGTTGCTGGAGAACCTGCATCGCACCCAGCTGAACGTTCTGGAGGAGGCCGCCGCCTACCAGCAGCTTCTGGATGACTTCGGCTGCACCCATGACGAGCTGGCGACCCGCATCGGCCGGTCCCGGCCGCAGATCAGCAACACCCTGCGGCTGCTGCGCCTCCCTCCGCTGGTGGCCCGCCGCGTCGCCGCCGGGGTGCTGTCCGCCGGACATGCCCGCGCCCTGCTCGGGTTGGAGGACGGTGCGGCGATGGAGCGCCTCGCCCAGCGGATCGTCGCCGAAGGCCTGTCGGTGCGGTCGGTGGAGGAGATCGTGACGCTCGGCTTCGACGGCCCCGGCCGGGAGCGGCGCGTCCGCGACCCTCGGCCTCGTGACGAACGGCTCGACGACGTCGCGGCGCGCCTGTCCGATCGGTTCGACACCCGCGTGAACGTGGCCATGGGGGCTCGCAAGGGCAAGCTCACCGTGGAGTTCGCTTCTCTGGAGGACCTGGACCGCATCCTGGCGATGCTCGAGGCCTGACCCGGGGGCGGCAGTCCACGCCACGGACCGGGCCTGTTCACGTCCCAGCCGCCCGCAACGGCGCCCGGCGTCCTAGCGTGGCGCTCAAGGGCCGTCCGACAGGAGAGGCGCATGACTGAGGAACCCGAACCGGCAGCGCGGGGCACCGCACCCCGATTCGCGCTGGTGCCGGCCGTGTACGTCGTTCTTCGCCGCCGGCACCACGACCACCGCGAGGTCCTGCTGCAGTTCCGCGACGGCACCGGATTCATGGACCGGCATTGGGCGTGCGGCGCCGCCGGTCACGTCGAGGCCGGCGAAAGCCTCTTCCAGGCCGCGGTGCGCGAGGTCCGTGAAGAGCTGGGGGTCCAGATCGACGCCGACGCCCTCGTGCCGCTGGTCGTCGTGCACCGCCGACACGAGGACGACGACCCGGTGAATCAGCGGATCGATGTCTTCTTCGCGTGCGATACCTGGGTCGGTGAGCCCGCCATTCAGGAGCCGGACAAGAGCTCGGAGCTGGGCTGGTTCGACGTGACCGAGCTGCCCGACCCCGTCGTACCGCATGAGGGCCGCGTGCTGCGCGCCCTGGCGACCGGCGACCTTCCCCTGGTCGCCACGTACGGCTTCGAGGATTGAGGGCCCCGCCGGAGTGTCACTGAAATCAGCCTCCCGGACTGCCGACACACCAACCGCCATCGCTGGATCAGGTTCAGTGGAATGCGGTGTAACTGATCACCGCGGGAACGGCCACGTTGAGTTTCCCTGGGTTGGTCGTCAGCATCTCTTCAACGTCCAAGAGGCGCCCGTCGAGGGGGTCGAAGACCACGGTCTGCACCACGGGCAGGCCGCCGTGATCACTCTGAATGGCGAAAGCCCACCCCTCGCGGTGGAGGCGATCCCTGGTGATGCCGGCGAACGTGAGTCCCGGTTGCTGGCGGAGATACTGCAGCACGCTGATTCGCGCTTCGCGGCCGAGCGACCAATCAAAGTTCAGGTCCTCCACCGCGACGATCGCCTCGGGCGTGCCCTGAGCCGCGATCGGGTGTCCTACGGACAAGTAGGCGCCCATGGCCCCCGCGTCTGTGGGGGGCTGTTCGGTGAAGGGGCCATTGAACTCGAGTTCCCCTTCGCTCACCACCTCTCCTGGATGGACGTTCTCGACCGTCGCGGGAGCCCCGTCGGCGATCCAGGGAGTCGCCCACCGCTTCACCTGGCGGATGGTCCCAGCCGCGGTGGGTGTCCTCTGCACGGCAACGGGGACGATTGCGGAGGTCACGAGGTTGTCATCGACTCGCGTCCACAGACTCCATTCCGTCCAGGCGACCCGCCCCCGAACGGAACCCCCTTCCGTGGATCCTTGCGCCGCACCGATGAGTCGCTGCCACGCTTCGTCAGTGGCCAGCCCCGGCTGCTGCTGGATCGCCAGCGGGGGTGGGGTGACCGCGAAGGCCGGCGCGGGGGTCCGTCCTAAGCCTGACCACGCCAGAGCTGCCACCACGATCACGACCACCGACGCCGCGACGGCGACCCATCGAGGACGCATCGCCGGGCGAGGGAGCCACCTCAATCCCTTTGGAGCCGCGCGGGGAGTGGCGAGGATCGTCGCAAGGTCTGTTCGCGCCCGTTCGTCGAGCACCTCCTCCGACGGGTCGAGCGCTCTACACGCGGGATTGATCGAAGCCAGCTTCTGAAGTGTGTTCATCGGAACGACCCCTCCACCTGATCTGGTGTCTTGACGACCGGCCTGTCCATGGCCATGAAAAAGTCCCCAGTGGTGGCCAGGTGAGGTCCCCGTTGGTGGCCAAGTAGAAGTCCCCACCCTCTGCTCGTCGTGTCGACCGGGAGCTTGAGGCCTGAGCGGTGACGGTGGCGGTGCCAACCAGTCACCGGTCACCGCTCAGGAGCTCCATTGAAGAGCAAGAGGGAAGAGATGGACATCGTTGCCGCCTACCAGCAGGTGGGCACCTACCGTGCCGTGGCAGAGATCTGCGGCACCACGCACAAGACCGTCAAGCGTGTCATCGAGCGTGCCGAGGGCGGCGAGGAACGCCCAGTGCGGGCGCCGCGGCCGAGCAACTACGAGGGCGTGCGCGAGCTGGTGGCCAAGTCGGTCGCCTCGACGCATGGGCGGGTAAGCGCGAAGCGGCTGCTGCCCAAGGCGCGCGCGGCGGGGTATGAGGGTTCGGACCGCAACTTCCGGCGTCTGGTGGCGCAGGAGAGGCAGGCCTATCGGCGTGAGCACGGTCGGGGTCGTCGTCCGGCGGCGTGGTCCCCGGGTGAGCACCTGGTGATCGACTGGGGCGTGATCGCCGGGGTGCACGTGTTCTGCGCCGTGCTGGCCTGGTCGAGGATCCGGTTCGTGCGGTTCGCGGCGGACGAGAAGCAGGCCACGACGCTGGCGCTGCTGGCGGAATGTTTCGATGCCCTCGGCGGGGTGCCGAGCGTGGTGCTCGCGGACCGGATGGGCTGTCTGAAGGGTGGTGTGGTCGCGGGCCGGGTCGTGCCGACGAGCGACTACGTCCGGTTCGCGACGCACTACCGGTTCCGGCCTGATTTCTGTGAGCCGGCCGACCCACAGTCCAAGGGCATCGTGGAGCGGCTCGTGGGGTATGGCAAGGACGACCTGCTGCGCCCGCTGCTGCTCGAGCATGCCGTCGACGCGGACGCCACCATCGACGAATCCGCTGTCACGGCAAAGGTGCTCGCGGACCTGCCGGCCGCGAATACGCATGCCGCCGACTGGTGTGCGCAGGTCAACGCGAACGTCCACTCAGAGACGTCCGCGGTCCCGGCCGCCCGGCTCGAGGCGGAGCGGGAGCTGCTCACACCATTGCCGTCACTGCGCCCGGCGATCGGGCCGGCACCGGTGACCCGCAAGGTCGACCGGCTCTCCACGATCCGGCTCGGGTCGGCCCGCTACTCGGTCCCGGTCCGGCTGCGCGGAACCAGCGTCGCTGTCGTGGTCGACGGGCCCCGCGTGGTCATCCTCGACGTCCGCACCGGCGAGGTCCACGCCGAACACCCGCTCGTCGCGCCCGGTGAAGCGTCCGTCCTCGACGAGCACTATGGCGGCCCCAGGCCCGCGGTGCCGGTGCGGGCGATCCGGCCCAGGACCACCGCGGAGAAGCAGTTCTGTGCGCTCGGCCCAGCCGCCGAGGCATTCATCGCCGGCGCCGCCGCCGCGGGCCACACCCGGCTCGGGCCAGAGCTGGCCGAGCTGAACACCCTGACCGCCGCACACGGCCAGGACGTGATGGTCGCCGCCCTGGAACGGGCGTGCGCGTTCAGCCGCTGGAAAGCAGCCGACGTGCGCTCCATCCTCGCCGCCGGCGCCGGCACCCCCACCCCCAGGCCGGCCGGGGATGCTCTCGTGATCGACCTACCCGTCGCGGCAGGCCGCTCCCTGGCCGAGTACGCGCCGACCGGCGCCAGCACTCCACGGGACGCGAAACCGGCTGGCACCACGAGGGATGCATCTTCCGCTGCTGAGGCGATGTCCTCATGAGCGCCACGACCCCACCGGCCCTGCCGGCTGACCTGACCGCCGGGCTGCGCCGGCTCAAGCTCGCCGCGATGCGACAGCTGGCCCCCGAGCTGCTGGTCAGGGCCAAGACCCAACGCTGGACACCCGAAGAGGTCCTGCGCGCCCTGGTCGAGGCCGAGGTCGCCGCCCGCGACGCCTCCAACGAACGAGCCCGGCTCAAAGCCGCCGGCTTCCCCGTCCTCAAGACGCTCGAGGAGTTCGACCTCGCCGCCTCCTCCATCCCGGCCCCCACCTGGGCGTACCTCACCTCGCTCGAATGGATCCCCGCGAAAGAGAACCTCGCCCTGATCGGCCCCGCCGGCACCGGCAAGTCCCACACCCTCATCGCGCTCGGCAACGCCGCCGTCATCGCCGGGCACCGCGTGCGCTACCTGACCGCGGCCGACGCCGTCGAGACCCTCTATCGCGGACTGGCCGACAACACCGTCGGCAAGACCATCGAGGCCCTCCTGAGGTACGACCTCATCCTGATCGACGAGGTCGGCTTCGCCCCACTCGATGACACCGGCGCCCAACTGCTCTTCCGGCTCGTCGCAGCCGCCTACGAAAGACGCGCCCTCGGCATCGCCTCACACTGGAGCTTCGAGGACTGGGGCCGATTCCTGCCCGAACACACCACCGCCGTCAGCATGCTCGACCGGCTCCTGCACCACGCCACCACCGTCGTCACCACCGGCCAGTCCTACCGCATGCGCCAAGCCCGAACCCGCCACGGAGGTGAGCCCCTGACCAAGTGAAAAACCCGCAGAGGGTGGGGACTTTCACTTGGCCACCAGCGGGGACCTGAGCTTGGCCATTGACACTCAGCTGCAGTGATGTCGCCAGGACAGCACCGGCAGCACCAATGCGATAGCGGTTTGTGCACGTCTCCGCCGCCCTAACCTGAGTTTCCTGCAGGCGCCCGCGCCGCCGTGATCGCGGACCTGGTGTCCGGTGTACCCCTCGAGCTCGCCGACCGAGGCCAGCCTCCACTGCGGCCAGTTTCGACCGTCAGGGCCGGGTCGGGTCGAGCAGTCGAAGTCCCTCGAACCGCCGAAAATCTCGGTCCCACGTCACGACGGTGGCCCCTAGTCGAACAGCACACGCGGCGATGTAGGCGTCCGGCACCAGGTCCGCTGCCGCCTGACCCTGACGGCAGCAGCGGGCCCACTCCTCGATCACGTCGGGGTCGCCCGCGCCTGTCCGGTAGCCGGGCTGCTGACGAACCGCCGCTACGAACTCAAAGACCTCGTCCACGCTGGCTGGAACCGGGAAGATGCGCCGATTCGTCGCGATGCGCACCAGCCCCACCCATACGGTGTCCGGGACGTGGAACGAGGTCTCTTCGTCAAGGATGCTCCGCCACCACGGATACACCACCTCGTGCTGCGGGTGATCGCCGCGAAAGCAGGCCAGCAGCACGTTGACATCGAACACCAACACGGGCTATTCCTCGCCCAAGGCCTCGTAAAGCCCCCGGTTGCTGGTCGCATCCACGCCCGGGACCAGGCCCGTCCCACCGGTGAACACGGGCACGGGCACTCTGCGCTGTCGTGGCGCGGCCGTGAGCTTTTCCTGAAGGGCTTCTTCGACGAACGCGCCCAGCGTGAGCCCCCTGGCTCGCGCCTGAGTCTTGGCCCGACCCAGGAGCGCGTCGTCAATGTTCACGGTTGTCCGCACCGCCCCATCGTATGACGACGATGCGCATCAGTGATGCTGTTGATGCGGGCGGCGCTGAGGCGGGCTGGTCATGCCTGGTGACGGCAGACGACCCGGCACCGACACGGCACAGGTTCGTCGCGTAGGGCGCGGGGCGACGCTTCAGACCGTGACGGGCCGCGCTCCGGCTGGGGTGTCCGACACGGTGGCGGACTGCCCGGTTGCTGCGGCGCGGACGACCCGGCCCAGTCCGATGAAGAGCAGGATGAACGCCGCGGTCAGCAGCATGTGCCCCAGCCCCGAGACGCCGGCGATGGCGGGGCTGTTCGCGCTCGCGTGGCCGAGCACCTGCAGGCAGCCCTTGACCATCAGTCCGCCGGCGAGCCTTACCGCCGCCCACATGGCGGCCGAGCGCTAGCACAGGGTGAGCAGGACGGGCCTTTCGTCGATTCCGATGGGATTGCCTCGACCGCACGGACGCGACCCCACCCCACGCCACCGCCAGACATCACCCGTTCGATGGGTACGGCCCGTCCGCCCGCCCTGTGGCACGACTGCCGCCCCATTCACCCCACTGACGCCCCCGATGAAGAAGGGCGGCAGTGGGGTAAAGCGGGCGGCAGTGCCGTTATGTCGGCCACAGGCGGTCATCCGGGAGACCCATCATGCGTCCGCCACGTAACCGCGGTACCGGTCGAGCACCTGCGACGCCTCCCCCCAGCCGCGCCGGTCCATCCATGACAGAAGGCGAGGCCACGACGCGTTTGACGTGCGGGCGCTCCAGCGGCCCAGCATCCCGTCCAGCGCATCCACGGCAACGGCTGGGTCGACGTCGACGGCGAAGGCCTTGAACTCGGCGCACCCCTGGAAGTCCAGGTCCTGGGGCAGCAGTCGACGGGCGAGCTCCCCCTTGCGCCCTGAACTGGACGTCCTCGGTGACGACGACATCCGCCTCACCGAGGATGGCCGCGCGGAGCACGTGCCGATCCTTGGCATTGATCGCCGCCTCCGCGTCGCAGGTCACCCCAGGCGGACAGGCGACCAGTGCTTCAGGGAATGCCCCTGACATCACCTCAATGAGTGCCGAGCGCTGCGCCTGGGGCATCGACCCTGGAAGGTGCCGTGTGGTCTCCGCCAGGATCGATTCGGACCACAGGGGCAAGTAGAGGCCGCCGTGGGCGAGGCTGAGGAGCACATCCCGGACGCGTGAGGGGACCAGAACGTTGGCGTCGAGGATCGCGCTGT
>Ga0209368_1000807_pt1 | contig 19095 bp, 22 predicted proteins | sample EBPBio242008_DNA_FD_185862 | JGI IMG/M metagenome (GOLD analysis project Ga0209368, IMG submission 185862) | Wastewater treatment Type I Accumulibacter community from EBPR Bioreactor in Madison, WI, USA - Reactor 1_4/24/2008_ DNA (SPAdes)... | ecosystem: Engineered > Bioreactor > EBPR >...
AGGAGGCGCGCGCAAGGGCACGTGGCTATCGCCGCGTCGAAAACTTCATCGCCATGGCCTACCTCATCGCTGGAAAGCTCACTCATTTGCCCGCCTCGCCCTTCGCCCCATTCTTGCCCGTTCCACAGAAAACGACCTAAACCCACGAAAGGAGGTTCCCGTAACCGTTCTGTTGCCTCAGCCAAGCCCCTCTTGGCGCCACTATCCTTAGTCGGCGAGCCGACCACCCCGCCTCAAGATATTTTATGATACCGGGTAGCCGCCTGCCGGGTTTGTGTCGTTTCGTGTGGAACGGGGCCGATGCCTGTGCCGAGCCCTTCGGGCGCCCCCACCCCTGACCCCGCCCCCGAGGGCGGGGAAGTCCTCGCCGCCGGACGGGCTCGGGGGCTGGCCGCGGAAAACCGCAACCAGCCCCAAGCCCTTGAGCTTACTAGCGTTGATGGCGCAGTAAAGGGTCCGCTTCGCCGGGCTTTGCCTGCCCTTGACCGCGCCATCAACGCTCGCAACGCCGCTGGTCACGGTGGCTATGCCTGCGCAGCGGCGGAGGTCGGTCGTGGCCCGTTCCACACGAAACGACATAGACCCCGCCTGCCTTTCAACTTGACCGTTAGCCACACTCCCGCCTAAATCCCAACGGGATCTGTCCTTTTCAGAAAATAATGCGCGCATTTGAAAAGCACAATAAATACCCCCACTTCAACTACAAATTTAACCCAAACGGGGATGGCCGCAACCGCGAGAATGACGCCTACCATACCAAACAGTGACAGCCCGGTCCAGATGACAACAAGATGCAGCCTCGACAAGCCGGCATGCTCCACCGATTCGAGCGCCTTAAAGAAAGCCACTATGCTATTTACAAACAGCAAGCTCCCAACGGCACCCGTGACTCCAAAAAAATGCACACCAAAAGGGGTCGCGACAAGGTTAATCACCACCCCCATCACACTAATCCTCGATAGCTTACTCAAGCCTTGTCTATCGTAATATAGAAAAAAAACCCAAAGCGAACCTAACCCAAGAACCGTTGCACTCAACACGAGACATGGGGCAATATATACATTTACTAAATAGGCCTTAGGCAATATAAACGGCATAACATCATTAGAAAAGGTTGCAACAGCCACGCCGACTCCCGTCAATGATATAGAAACATACACCAAAGACTTCCTTATCGCTCTCAGAACGTCCATATTACCGGAATTTTTCCTGGCGTCATAAATTCTCGGTTGCATCACGTTTACAGCAACATCCGATATGGCACTCACAACGGAGTACATATAGAGACCCGCGCCCAGCAGACCCGCCGAATAGGTCCCCAAAACACTCGCAACATAGTAGGTGGTGAAACCTACAAACCCCCACCCGACAACAGTATGCGGCACCGCAGACGATGCCTCCCGCAAAATACCTTTTACTGCCACAAAATTTGGCCGCCAGCCCCCTTTTTTTATGAAATAGACCGCCACACTGCTACCGAACACAAACTGAACAACTCCTTGGGCAACAAAATAGGCTTGAATCGATGAATTTGAATATGTCAACGCAATTAGCGCGCCACCGCCCAACAGAAAACTGTAAGAAATATTGAAAAGCGCTAACTGCGTTGTCTTATCACTTGTACGGAGTATTTTTTGAGCTATTGACACAAGCGGCGCGAACAGTACGAACACCGCGCCAAACATATACACTAACTCTAACTGGCTGGCCCTACAATACGCTGCAAGAGCCACAAATAGAACACATATACTGGTCCCTATAACATATATGCACACATATTCAGAGATCCGCAAATATCCCTCGCGTGCGCAACCCGCCAAATGATAGATTCTTGCAATGATTTCGTCTGCCGCAAATGTCACGACCAGCACCGCTAAAGACAACACCACGACAATTTGCGATATTTCACCGTATTGAGCTGGCGTTAACATCCGCATGATCAACGGCTGCACCGCCACGGAGATGAGCTTCTGAACAGCCACCAGGACGACGTATATACCGATACGTGCCGATTGGTTCATACCTGCCTTAGGGCTTCCGCACTCGGATGTCATCTTTGTGAGAGTCCTAGCATGCTGATCCAGAGATCGTCATCCCAAGCGGCGGCTTTACGCTTCAGGCGTAAGCTGCCTTTGGTCTTGTGAGTCGTATCGAGGCGGATCATGTTGAGCACGATTTTCTTCAGGAGCGAGAGGTTCTGCGGCGCGCTGTCTTTGCGGATGGTGCTGCCATCCTCGCCGAAGCTGACGTCGAGAATCCAGTGAAGCCGGTTTTCCACACCCCAGTGCGCACGCGCGGCTACCGCCAGTTGTTCGGCGGTCAATACACGCGAGCTGATGTAGTAACGCCGCTCCAGGTCCGACTCTTTGTCGCCGATCTTGCGCAGAGAGTCGATACGGCCAATGGTCTTACACTCGGGCCAATCGGCGGGAGTCACGATCCCTTGCGCAGGCAGGACCGATGCGATCTGCTCAACCAGCCGACCATGACCCTTTTGAACCTCGTGGTGACGATCGACGCCTTCGACTTGGCACTGGTCGATGAACGCCGTCTCCACGGCCTCCAGCAGCGTCGGTTGATTGCCTTTGACCGCCAGCAGGTAGTCGCAACCCTGATCCGTGATCTGCGAAGCAATCTTCTTCTGGCAACCCATGGCGTCGATGCTGACCAGGAAACCCTTGAGGTAAAGGGCTTCGAGCAATTCCGGGATGGCGGTGATCTCATTGCTCTTGCCACTCACCTTCTCCTGGCCAAGAACGATGCCCAGGTCCGCGGCGGAGGCACTGACCATGCGGCTAGCGCTCTCGCCACCACTGCCCGACCCGCGCACCGTCTTGCCATCGACAGCAATGCTGCCGTTCAAGGCACCGACAATGCCACCCACCCAGCGCCGGAAGGCACTTTCGAATTGCTTCGGGTCGAGAACCCGAAAGACGCGAAGAAAGGTCTCCTCGGAGGGAACACCATTCGTGAGCGCAAGAAATTTGCGTAACCACGTCTCCTTCGCCCGGGCCCAGTACGCCATGTCTTCGACCGTGTCGCAATCCGACACTACCGCCGAAACAGCTATCACCAGCATCTCCAGATTGGTTGAGTAACTATATGGCGTGGAATACACACAACGGCTGGGTCGAAGCCATGAATCGAGCGCTTCAGGAGGCTCGCGCAAGGGCACGCGGCTATCGCCGCGTCGAAAACTTCATCGCCATGGCCTACCTCATCCCTGGAAAGCTCACTCATTTGCCCGCCTCGCCCTTCGCCCCGTTCTTGCCCGTCCCACAGAAAACGACCTAAAACCCCTCTGTGTCAAGCCTGAATTTCCGTCTACCTACGACCTCCATAAAACCTATTCTACAAGCCGTATAATGGCATCTGGATCAGCCCTCGGCGATACAGTTACCGCGTATTTCTCTTTAAGCCACCCAAAACCAACAATCATAATAGGCACCTCATCACGGCGAAGACCCGCAGCACGCCTGAACTTCTGCGATGACGAAAGCGAAAACGCCGTATTTAATGGGCAGGTGCCGATCCCCTGTGAGTGAAGCGCATAGATCAGCGACATCGCAAATAAACCTCCATCTATGTAGACTTGATTTCTCTCCTGATTAGAGTAAGAACTCAATACCCCTACAATCAGGACCGCCTGCTCAAGCAAATGACCGAATCCTCGATTGCCGTTCTGGACCTCTAGGATCTTCCTCAAACGCTCACCCTGATACATATTAACCCGCCACGCTCTCCTATTACATACCGACGGCGATTTCATTGCAATATTCACCGCGGCCTTGAGATATGAATGGGGAATTACTCCCGGACCAAACGAACGCACTGAAGAGCGTGCATTCGCAAAAGCAGCGAAATCAAACGATAGAACAATGCCGAGAATATCAGACTTTTTAACCGTTTTTACACCGCCCCAGCTAACTGAATCGGTTTTAACATGCCTCGCCACGGCCGACAACACTTCTATTTTTTCGGTCAACGAAACCTCTAATTCAAACGAGTGCTTAATATGATACTGCCTATAGTAGTTTAGTACGCCCACTGCATTCGACACAATATCATCGACACCATACTTAATAATATAAATGTTACAGCGCTCGATCAAGAGATGGCAATTAGTGCTTCCAAAGCCAAGGCGCACATCGGGTAGGGAGAACGCTTTTTCAAGACCATGTGCCGTCCTAACGATTATAGCTCCGAGTTTTCTTTTGCAGCCTTCTGGTTTTATAGAAGTGTTGTAGACCGAAAATCTCCATAAATCTCCCGCGTAGTCGATAACCAACCGAGCTAAAGAACGGAGATATCTGTATACTCTTCTCATATTAGCCAGCCAAAGCATCTCTCAAGAACAAATAAGCTTCATCTATCAGATTCGTCATATCGGAATCTCGCTCCTCAAACCCAACGTCCGCATCAGCTACCGCAGCCTCAGGCGCGATATCCTCCGTTATTAATCGATGGTGCATTCGATAGCGCCTCATGATGGTTTCGTGTCGAGTAGAGCGGCGACTATTCGCGACAACTGTCATTTTTCTTTTGAAAATCAACCCAAAGGCAGTTGCATGAAAAGAACTCGTGCAGACGTGTTCTGCATTAGCCAGCAACCATATAAATTGCCGCGGCCCCAAGTCGGTAAATACATATTCTGAATTGTATTTATTATAAGGACGGCTATTAATGTTGACAATTGGCAGACGCGTCCTAGCCTGCAACGCCTTAAGAATAGCTCCGTAACGCTTATCACTGGCTATCTCGTAGCTAAGAATGTACTTTTGCGGAACATCAACGGGAGTCATCATGCTACGCCAATGATCTTCGCTTAACAAGAATACCGGGTCCACGACAGTCTTAACTTCCCGCCCCACATAATTTGACAATTTGCAAGCGGCCTCCTCTTCCCTCACGGATAAAGCTTTAAAACCTCGCACCCTCTCTGCAATCTCCTTGTATTGATGCTCCGATAAAATTTCAGCAATGCTAGGCGCATAAGCAACCTTTTGTATTTCTCCAGCCTTTCCAAACGGTAGATAAAATACTTCGTCGCTAAATATGTTCCGATTCCAGATTTGATCCGACCCACAGATCAAGACGTCGCACCTCTCTGCGGCTTCCCTCAACTCAGCTAACCCCACTGGCACTTTAGGATCGAGCTTGATGTAAAGATCATCAAATTCCTCAAACCTAGCTTCTCTCCGCCTCAAGGCGCTCCGATAGGAATGATTGACAATTTTTAGAATGCTATTTACTGACGACTGCAAACTTTCGAATGAATACGTTATGCCGCGCCCATGGAGTCCGGCAATAGGCTTATAGTTGAGGACAGCACAGTCATACCCCAACTCGTGTATGGCCGTCATCAGGGCGAATTCCTGCAACCTCGCACCATAGTTAACTGCAAAATTTGTGGTAACAATTCCCACTCTTCTTTGGGTATTATTCATATCGCGCATCATTAACGATATCACTCATGAGTACAAAGACGGCACCTTTTGATCTAGCATATTCCACAAACCTCAAAAGCATGTCACGCTTGCGCTGGTTATCACGCAGGTCCCAATAGTGGGTATTGATCACCATTGGAAGAGAAAATTTTGCACAGACGTTGAACAGGTGAACCAAATACTCAAGAGAATGCATGCCACAGGCATTTAGTTCGCAATGGTCGGCATACCTAAGTACACCAGGGTAAGGGTAACGATAGCGGCCACGGAAAAACCATCTCGAAAGATATTTTCTAACACTCAGCACATCGATAGTCCTGTTCAATTTCCAACCAATTATCCCTGACAAATCCATCCCGGCACAAACAACTGCGCGTACTCCCGCCCCTTCAATCTTGTTGCTCGGCGGAACAAACCATTTAACTTTACACTGAAACGTCATAGCCAAATGGTGCCGAGCGAATAGCAATTTCTCCGGAAGCGCCGGATCGCTTTCGCGCCATTGCATTTCAGCAATACGTCGGCCCGATTGGTAGCGATACTCATGGCTTATACCATGTAATAACACCTCAAAATGAGAATTTCGCACTCCATCAGAAACATACTGCACCAGGGCACAGTTATGAGAGATGTCATGTGGCCCGTCGACACCCGCACAAGCAGATTCCGGACAATCACCGTTGTTCCCAGTCACAAAGGGGATTACCGCTAGTGAAATCGGCAAACTTTCCATCCCTCTATACGCCAGTTCGATAGCGCCCGGTTCCGTGAAATAATTTGTATCGTCGTCACGAATAGCTATTTTAACCAAAAAGATATTTCTCCCGAATTAGATCGACTCAAGAGGATTTGAAGCGCAATGTCAAAGCACATGGCCGAATGGCAGAATCGCGGTTACTTATATACATCAACACATAGTAAAAGATAAACCAAGCATTGAATAAGACTGTGTTCGAGAAGTTTGCAATTACGATCATCGCAAAAAGCAGTCTCGACAATTTGGTGCTGGACGAGACGTACAATCTATAGAGAAATCCGACATATAGCGCCAAGCCCACGATCCCAAAATTGACCAGCACATAAGAAAATGTCGTCAGGTATTCAAGCAAGTGTTCAGCATCTGACCCAAGATATGCGTTGGCCCAATCAAAATCCCTGATATTGCGGACAACGTAGTCGGTTACAGTATCCATTGTTCCGAATAGTTGGGCGCGGAGAGAAAAAGTCGAAAAAACTTGCAATCCCTTCCCAGTTCTGATCGATGTTTCATAGTCGGTTAGCAAAATCTTATTTAGGGCTTGCTGGCCTAAATCCGTAAAGGTGATAGTAAAATAACCAACGGACACCATCGCTAAGACAACCAGGACAAATCGTGATTTACTTCCCGACATCAAGCCATATGCCACGATCAGCATTGCTGCGCACAATATTCCAAAACTCGAGGTCGAGACAATTAACACTCCAAATAGCAAAGCCGCCCGGAGGAAGTGACGTGAAACAAGATAATTCGCGTACATCGGCATAACAAATGAAGCATAAGCTTGCGGCTCTGTAAAAAACGATACAGGTCGGTCTAATTGTCTTGAAAAAATATCTAACTGGTCGATCGGCAAAATAGCAATCGGCGTAACGCTACCATGCGACAGAACAAGAACAAAGGAATGGTATAAAATCCCAACGCTTGTTGCAATGACTACCCACTCGTAGTATTGAAAAAATTTGCTTCGGTCAATTGTTAATGATGCCGTTGTGATTCCGATGATCATAACGAAAGGCCCAATTAATCGATTGATGGTGACACTCAAATCAATTTCTCGCGATATTAAATTGTAGCCCTCCAAGAGAGAATATACGACGACCAAAATAAATAGGTCTCGGTAGACCGAGACATATCGATTTCTAAGTATAAAAACTATCACTCCGAAATATATTATATTTAATCCATAACTTGCCAGCCCGATACTCGTACGATATTGCGCTAATATAATAAATACAGGAAAGAAAACCGTGAAGTAAGATACGCAAACTTTAGAGCTCAATAGAGCATTTGGTCGATTATCTAAGTTCACTATGTTAATTTACCGCTATGGTCGCTGGAATCAGAGTTGCCAACCACATTCCTGAATACATTCAGATATGTCTCTGCCATACGCTCTTGTGAAAACGGCTTTGAACACCTGATCGCCTCGACCCGATCCCATGATCGGTAAGAGAACGACAGCATCGCCTCGGCTAGCGCGCCGTCACATCTTTCTTTCATCAACATGACAGCCGCTTCGTCATAAATGTCCGCGACAACATCGAGATCACTGTAGAGGAGACTGGGTATTCCATACCTGAATCCTTCACACACAGACATCCCGAAACCTTCCATGTGGCTTACGACAAGCACACCGTGTGCTGCCTCATAGAACTTGGCCAAACGCTCCCGCGCCACATACCCGTGGAGTATTACCACTTTACCTAGATCGTAGTTTTTGACGTATCTTCGCAGTTCGCCATCATCGTGTTCGGCGCCTATTATATCGATGACGACTGATCGCCTGAGATTGGGCGACATTTTATTTACCGCCTTAGCGATTTGAATTTGGTTTTTGTTTCTTGTTATGTTCCCCACACAAACGAACCGAAACGGGTTACTACCGGTGCGCTGATGCTTTGCGCGTCTTTGATTAGGTACTGAATCACGTTCCGAAAACACGCCATTTGCAACCACGCTGATTCTTCCTAACCATACCGGTGCCGCCAACTGTTGTTCTAGTTTTCGCATTACCCCCGTACTGGTTACGGTAACTGCGCCACCATTTGTAAGACATGCGCGGACAACGGGAATTTCCGCAAACTCATTGGAAATATTGCCATCGCGAAGCCCATGGAGAGTCAACACGATCTTTCGACCCTGTTCGCCAGCTCTCGCTATAATTGCACGGTTCGCTTCGGTGGCGCCATGGAGATTAATCACATCGCAGCTCTCTTTTTTGCATTTTCTCAAAAACACATCCGCGAATGCTTGACTGTAAATGCATTTTATGGCGGATGGCTCTAAGCGGGTTGGCTTTACCGCGAGCATGCTAAACAATCCCCCGTGTTTAATTGCCCGCCACAGAACTTTCCATGGTTTGCATTCTTCGATGTTGACATTATCTATTGTGCACTTTGTGCCAATGCCACTAACCGTCTGCAGGTTCACGTCATGATTTCCAACGGCTAAGGCTTTCGCGATCGTCCAGACCATATAGCCCAGACCGGTACGAACTTTGGAAAATCTCTTAACGTCATCCATGCTTACGTACTGTGCAGAAATTATTATCTTCATACAACGGAGTCCGGTTGTGCTTCATAGGTACGCCAACAACAACGGCCGTAGCCATGCCTCACAGAGCGCCTGCGAGGCAGATTTGTGAAAACAGTGCGTTGAAAAACCGCAGGACGTGGCGACTCACCTTGGAGGGGTAGCGAAACACCGCCCAAGGGCTTTTCCCGGCCATCCTTAGGGGGGGGTATCAATGTGGTCATCGGTATGCGTGTAGGGCGCGTCGGTCGGCGGCGACGAAACATTGGCCGTCGCACGCCCCGCGATCGCGCGCTGAAACGCCATGAAATCCTCTCGTGTGTCGATGTCTATTGAACGGGACCGCGGCATTACATAGCCGATCGTTTCGGGAGAAATGAACGTCTTGTTGCGGTAGAACCAGTCCGTGCGGGCGAGGTAAAGGGCGCCGTTCAGCGAGTAAACCGGCGGCAATTCCTGCCGCCGGTGGGCGCTTGGGGGCGGCTCGAGCAACTTGGCCATCCGATTTTCCGCATCGACCCGGAACATCCAGTACGGCGACTCCTCAACCGGACAGAGCGATACGCAGGCCGGTGCGGCGCTAGCCATCATCGCGGCGAAGGCCGCGTCGATGTCGGCCGCGGTACGTAGCGGCGACGTGGGCTGCAACAACAGCAAGTAATCATAGCCAGGGATCTCGGCGAGGGCGTGGAGAACAACCTCTATGCTGGTAGCCTGATCGGTCGCCAACTCAGCGGGCCGCCGAAAGGGTACTTCGCAGCCGTTGGCACGTGCAGCCAAAATTATTTCATCATCGTCAGACGAAAGAATCACCCGGCTTACACATTTAGCGCCAAGCGCAGCGGCGACGGTCCAGGCGATTAGAGGTCTCCCGTCGACGAGCAGCACATTCTTGCGTGGCAAGCCCTTAGAGCCTCCACGCGCAAGGATCATCGCGAGGACGGTCGGCGTTGTTGACATGGCCACTCAGAGGGTTGCTTCGTTGGCTTGCTGCAGATCCTCTGGACGGCCCACATCCAGCCACGGCTCATGCATTGGATATGCCACGGTGCGCCTGGCACCCGCCTGAAGGCGCTCGAAAAGGGTAGGCATATCACACGGGGCATCACGATCCAGAACATTCAGCGCATCGGGATCGAGTGCATAGACACCCGCATTGATATGGCTACGGGCAACTGGCTTTTCCTCGAATCCGACAATATCCACACCGTTGATCTGAACTACGCCGAAGGGATGCTGCCATTCGTGCACCCGCACGGCCATGGTAGCCACAGCCGTATGGCGTACATGAAAATCCAGCAACTCCCCATAGTGAATATCGGTAAGAACGTCACCATTCGTCACCACGAATGGTGCATCCGGGCGCGGATCAAGAAGACCCAAGGCCCCAGCCGTGCCTAGGGGCGCCTGCTCACGCAGATAATCAATTTTCACCTGAAGGCGTGCGCCATTACCAAAATGGTCCTCGATCATATGTCCAAGGTAACGAATCGCCAACACGAAATGGGAAAATCCTTCTAGCTTGGCACGCTCGATGATATGCTCCAGCATCGGCTTTCCGCCAACGACCATCAATGGCTTAGGGCAATTTTCCGTGTGTGGGCGTAGCCGAGTACCCATGCCTCCTGCCATGATCACCATCATATTGCGTCGAACAGGTTGTGCGTGAAGTTCATCCCACAGGTGCAAACCGACAACTTGGTGTAGTTCGTTGACCACAGGAATCTGATGAATCTTGTTGGCAACCATGATCTGCCTTACCGTCTCACGGCCCATGTCTGGTGGTACAACCAGTGCACTGCGGTGGATAACGCTTGTGATCGGGCTACTAAGCGCCAGCTCCCTTAGCAGGCCACGCCGAATGTCGCCGTCAGATATCGTGCCTTGAAGCTCGCCCCTTTCATCAACCACCAAGACAATCTTGATCGCAACCTGATCGAGGTTGCGGATCGCCTGCTGTATCGTAGCATTGGCAGGAAGAAGGGCTTGCCGCCAGATCTCTTCAGCAGATTTCACTTATTGCTTCCCAAGACATACTGCCGGTAGATCATAAAAACGCTTCTTGACCAAACCGTTGATCGAATAATGCTTTATCGCGTCGACGACTTTTTCGCTGGCGCCCCCCTCCCCGTAGGGGTTACGCACATGCCTGAGGCTTCCCTGAAAATCAGCGCTATAAAGCCTTTTCAAGGCAGCTATGACGCTCAGCCGATTCGGTTCGCAATTGATCACGCTTTCGGCATGCAGCCGGCCCCGTTGGCGATCACCGATGTTGACCGTTCCCTTCTTGAAGCTAGGCACTTCCGCCAGCCCGCTGGAAGAATTGCCCACAACACCATCAACCTGAGCAATGCAAGATAAATAACGCAATTGGCCAAGCGAAGTATAAGCCCGTGCATTCGCATGCTGCGCCACGAATTGATCGACCATCTTTATGAGTGCGCGGCCCTCGGTATCAGCGTTCGGCATGGTAAAAATAAGCTGCGTATTCCGCAGCTCGGCCAATGCAGCCAACAGTTCTGTCATCTGGTCTGTAGCGGTCCCTGTCTCAAGCGTGACGGGGTGAAAGGTAATCATCAAGTTTTGCTGACGTAGCTTGACTCCAAGTGAGACCTCCAATTCTGCGCGATTGAGAAGTTTCAAGCGTTTGATGTTGTCGATACCCAGCCCACCTACCAGGAAAACACGTTCAGGCTGCTCGCCTAACTGGATCACGCGCTGCCGGTATTCTTCCGCTGCCACGAAATGCAGGTGCGACATCTTGGTGATCGAGTGCCGAAGCCCCTCATCAAAAGCGCCCTCCGTAGTCTCGCCGCCGTGCAAATGAGCAACTGGTATGCGGGCAACCAACGCGGCGGCCACTGCAGAGAAGATCTCGAAGCGGTCGCCGAGCACCACGATGAGATTGGGCTGCAGTTCCGCCAAGGCATCGGCAAAGCCGATCAACCCCAGACCCATAGATTTGGCAATGCCCGCGGGTGTGTCGGAGCTGACCAGCATTTCCACCTTGCGGTCGATGCGGAAGCTATCTTCCTCAATCTGGTGGTAGGTCAAGCCGAATTCGGGGGACAGATGCATGCCCGTGGCGATGATTTGTAGCGTCAGATCTGGATCATCCTTGATGCCTTGCATGACCCAGCGCAGCAAGCCATATTCGGCACGGGTACCGGTGATGACGCAAATCTTGCGCGTCATAGTTCGATCAACTCATCTGCCGCAAAAGCGCGGGGCGCGCGACGGCCAATGACTTCATCCCAGCGCATAGGGGAGATGCCAGTGCCGGGTCGCTTGGCGGTAACGTTCTCGGCACTGAATGCTTCTCCAGCATGAATCGCCTGGCTGGCTACCAGTGATTTTCGGGCAACGGGTTTGTTCATGGCTTCACTCGGGGTTAGACGTTTGATGCCATCACCCAATGCGACTTCTGTGTTCCGGATGGCTGCCACCATGGCCTTGAGTTCAGCAGGCTCGAGACTGGCCTTGTGGTCCGGGCCGGGCAGGTTGCGGTCCAGCGTGAAGTGCTTTTCGATGACGGAAGCGCCCATGGCCACAGCGGCAATCGCCACCTCGATTCCGGGCGTATGGTCGGAATAGCCTACGCGCACCCCGAAGGCCTGACCAATGCTTTGCATGGCGCGCAGGTTGACCTCGTTCATGGGGGTGGGATATTCCGTGGTGCAATGCAACACCGTGAGCCTGGAACGAGGGGTGCCCGCCCGTTCTAGCGCCTCGATAGCCGCTTCGATGTCGGCTAGGGTGGCCATGCCGGTAGAAAGAATGATCTCCTTTCCGTAGTGGCCCATGTTACGCAGGTAGGGCAGATTGGTGATCTCGCCTGAGGGAATCTTGAATTTGTCCTGGCCCAGGCTGGCCAGGAAATCGACGCTTTCGTTGTCGAAGCCGGTGGAGAAGAAGCCGATCCCCCGCGCCTGGCAATGAGCGATGAGTTCATGGTGCGCTTCGGCGTCCAGTTGCAGGCGATGCAGCATTTCATACTGGGTTTCACCGCCGCCGCTGTTGCGGGTCTGGTAATCAGCCTTCCGTGCCGTTGCGGTGACCAGGCGGTTGGCATTGAAGGTCTGGAACTTGACCAGATCGGCGCCGGCTTCTCCCGCCACGTCGATCAGGCGTTTGGCTATGGCGAGGTCGCCGTTATGGTTGACGCCTGCTTCGGCGATGATGAGTACGTGCTCGTTCATTGAGTGATCCGGGTATGGGCGGTGTGGCTTGTTCGCACGGCCATCCCCATGCCGACCAAGCAGTGCTCACCAAGTTGGATGCCTTCGCGCAGCACACTGCCGCTGCCGACGAAACAGCCCGTGCCGACCCGCACGCAGCCATTCACCAGTACGCCGGTGGAAATGTGGCAGTGGTCTTCGACAACGGCGTCGTGTTCGATGAGCACCTGGCTGTTGAGAATGCAGTTCCGTCCAATTCGGGCGCCGGCATTGACGATGACGCCGTGCATGACAATGCTAGCGGTTCCCAGGCTGGCATGGCGCGATACATGGGCCCGCGGGGAGACGATGTGGGGCAGGACAAAGCCGAGACCGGTCAGCAGGTCGAAGAGGCGCATGCGTGGCTCCGGCGACTTGATCTGGCCGACCGTGACCAAGGCGTTGGGACAGGTGGTCCTGAGTTCCGCCAGTTGCGCATTCGTGCCCAGAATCGGATAACCGAGAACCTCGCCGCCCATTTCTTCGGGTAGTCCGACTAGGCCGCTGATGGCATAGCACCCTTCCTGTTCGATGACGTCGATACAGGCACGCGCATGGCCCCCCGCTCCAACCAGGAGAATGGGCGGCCGTTTCATGCGCTGGTCTCCGCCAGATGCGCGCTGCTCGGCACGTTGATGATGCGCCGGGCCAACGATTCGGCCGTTTCCAGGCCCATCGCCGGGCAGTCCTGATAAGGCTGCAAGCGGTTCATCAATGTCCACGCCGGCCGCGTCATAAGCCCGGAATAATTGCTGGCTTCCAGGATGGCCGCCTGCTGGTCTGACTGCTCCGGGGAGAGCAGCAACGTTTGCAGCCAGTAGTTGCTCTGGCAGCCCTCGGGTTCCTGGAAGATGGTCGCTCCCTGGATCGGTGCGAAGGCTTCCTGGTAACGCTCGAATAAGTGGCGCTTGGCTGCCAGGAAGCCTGGCAGTTGTTCCAGTTGGGCACACCCCAGCGCCGCATTGATATTGGGCAGGCGGTAGTTGTAAGCGATCCGGTCATGCTCAAAGGCCCAGCGGTGCGGCAGCTTGGCGGTGGTGGTAAGGTGTTTGGCTGTGCGCGCCAGTTCCGAGTCGTTGGTGAGAATCGCGCCGCCACCGCCAGTGGTGATGGTCTTGTTGCCGTTGAAACTGAGCGTTCCCATCAGGCCGAAGGTGCCGGTGTGGCGGCCGTAGTAATAGCTGCCGAGCGACTCCGCCGCGTCTTCGACCAGAGCAAGCTTGAAGTCGTGTGCCAGGGCCATCATCCCATTCAGATCGACCGGGTGGCCGAAGGTATGCATCGGCACCAGGGCGCGGATGACGCGGCCGCTGGCGCGGTTGATGCACTGGCCGTTGCGCTGTTCCGTGGTCGCCACGAGATGCTCGCGCAGCTTGCGGGGGTCGACACCCAAGGTGCCTTCCTCACTGTCCACGAAGTGGCAGTTCGCGCCGCAATAAGCCACGGCATTGGCTGTGGCGACGAAGGTCAGGGCAGGAATCAGGACTTCGTCACCGGCTTCGACGCCGGCCAGTTTCAGGGCGATGTGCAGGGCGGCGGTGCCGTTGACCACGGCTACGGCATGTTTGGTGCCGGTGAAGGCGGCCAGATCGGCCTCGAAGCGATCCACGAACTTGCCGACGGAGGAAACAAAAGTGCTGTCCAGACATTCCTTCAGGTAGGCCCATTCCTTGCCGGCGAAACGCGGTTCATGGAGGGCGACGGGGGCGGGGCCAGCCACCTGGCGGATGGCCTCGACGACCTGTTCGACGAAAGCGGATTCAGCCACGGTCGCGCTCAAAGGTTGTAAATGTCGGATTTGTAGCCGCGTAGGTTCTCGGGCTGAGTAAACCATTCCGCGGTTTCCGCCAAGCCACGTTTGAAACCTTCGCGACCGCCATAGCGGGGCTGCCAGCCGAAAAGTTCCCTGGCTTTGGCGTTATCTGCCCAGAGGCGCTCGACCTCGGATTTTTCCGGACGCAGGCGCGCTTCGTCGGTGATGATTTCGATATCGGTGTTCATGGCTTCGGCGATCAATCGCGCCGTGTCGCCGATGTTGATCTCGAAATTGCTGCCAAAGTTGACCACCTCGCCCAGGCCTTGGTCGGAGTTCAGTGCGGCAATAAAGCCCGCCACAGTATCCTTCACGAAGTTGAAATCGCGTGTGGGTGAGACCGCGCCCAGCTTGATCTGGCGTTTGCCGTTGGCGATCTGCGTGATGATGGTCGGGATCACGGCGCGCGCGGATTGACGCGGACCGTAGGTGTTAAAGGGGCGGGCGATGACCACCGGCAGGCCGAAAGCGGCATAGAACGAATAGGCCAGTTGGTCCGCCGCGATCTTGGTGGCCGAATAGGGCGACTGGCCCTGCAAGGGATGTTCTTCAGTGATGGGGACGAAGCGCGCTGTGCCGTAGACCTCACTGGTAGAGGTATGGATCACCCGTTTCACACCCAACTCGCGTGCCGCCTGCAACACGTTCAGGGTACCTTTGACATTAGTGTCGACATAGGTGTCTGGGGAGTGGTAGGAGTAAGGAATCGCGATCAGTGCGGCTAGGTGCAGCACGGCATCGCACCCTTTCATCGCTTCCTTCACTCCGTGCGGGTCGCGGATATCGCCGGCGAACACATCCAGATTAGCGCGAATATCCTTGGGTGCACGATCAAGCCAACCCCAGGAGTTGAAGGAGTTATAGAGCACAAAGGGACGCGCATTGTATCCCTCGCGGACGAGGGCTTCAGTGAGATGCGAGCCGATGAAGCCATCGGCACCAGTAATGAGTACTTTCATTTGCGTTTCAACCAATGATTAATTCTGTAAAGCGTAATCGGAAACCCAGCGGCGTTCTTCCCAAGCTCAGAGGTGGCCCAGGGCCTCGTCACTTGGCTGTCATAGGTGGTTATCGCCCGATAAATCGCGCTCCTACAGGTGAGGTTCGGGGGTCATCGCTACAACTGGCGTGGGAGGCTCGACGGCTCATGAGCGTTGTGGGCGGCGCATCGGCATTCTGGCCAACGCTGGCCCGTCCGGAGGAGCCGGATTCATCTGGCAACCTTTTTTGGGCGCCTGCGCCTCATCCAGACACGCTACCGCCATACCAGAATGCTTGGGCATTCAGCATGTTGCACGGCTTCGCCGGTGGGCACTGCGCTCACCCGGGTTCGACCGATTACGGCGGGGTTCTGATCTTCTTGTTGGCTTGGGCATCAGTATCCACGAGGGCGCCCGGATGGGCTGTGACATTGAGCACGATTCTTGCGATCTGGCTGACGGCGTGCGACGGGACGGCGTTGGTGGCGTTGTACCGGGCGATGGTACCTGATTTGCTGGCGAGTGGTTTGTCGCCCGATTCATCGAGCGACCCTCTATTCACCAGACTGCGCAACATCCAGGCACGCTACCGCCATGCCAGAATGCCTGGGCATTCAGCAGATGGTGCGCCTTGCAGGTGAGCACAGCCCTCCCCGGGGTTTGGCCGCCTCCGGCGCTTCGCCGGAGCGGCGGTTTTTTCGTGCCTTGCCGCTGTTTACTTTTTCGGGCAGCCTGGCGGCTTCTTCAAGTTGGCACTACGGTTTGTCGCGGTTCAGCCTTGATCGTCCTGCGCGGCCAGCTCGGCGCGCATACCTTCGATTTCCACTTTCATCGCGACATACTCCTCTTCCTTGCGGGCAAGGTAGTCGCGGGTCAGGCACAGCCTGGCGCGGATGCCTTCGGGGGTCAGCAGGTACGCGTATTTCAGCTTGTCTTCGGCGCGAAGGAAGCTGCCGGCTTTGATGTAGCCTTTTTCGAGCAGCGCCTTGAGCAGGTAATTGGTCTTGCCCAAACTGGCGCCAAGCCGTTCAGCAAGCTGCCGCTGGCTGATCTGTGGCTCTTCCTCGACGATTCGGAGGATACGCAGGTGCACTTGCTCGGCCGGGGTCATGGTTTCTTGTTCAACAAATGAACGCGGATGATAGGGGATGTTGGCGCAAGGGGCAAGGGCGATTGCGGTTTCATGTAGGAGCCCGATTCATCGGGCGATTGGCGGGTGGGTGACCTCGGGGCGCTTCGACGGGGTGGCAGGTCGTCATCGCCCGATAAATCGGGCTCCTACAGGGGGGAGCGTGACGGCGGATCGCGCGATGACGGCGCTCGTGGCGGCTTACAGCTGGCGGGTTTTGCGATGCTGGGCTACGCACTCTGGCTCGACTAGACTCATCTCGTCATTCAACGGAGGTAGCCATGGCGACCGTGAACATGCTGGAGGCGAAGTCGAACTTGTCGCGCCTTGTTGAAGCCATCGAACAGGGCAAGGAACGGGAAATCGTCATTGCCCGGAACGGACGACCAGCAGCGCGCCTGCTTCCGCTCGCGGAGCAACCGCCAGAGCAGCGCATTGGCGTGCAAGGGGCGCTTTCGACGTCCCGGACGATATCGACGCGAACAATGAAGACGTGGCTCGGCTGTTTCTGCAGAGGATTGGATCTTGAAGCTTCTGCTCGACACCCATGTCGCATAGTAGGCTGTTGCCGATCATCCCGGCTTGTCGGCAAAAGCTCGCGAACTGATCCTCGCGCCAAAAAACACGATCTGGGTCAGTGCTGTGACGATATGGGAAATCAGCATCAAACACAGCCTGGGACGAGGTGACATGCCGGTGTCTGGAAAGCTTGCGCTGGAATATTTTCGCCAGGCGAGATACCGCCTGCTTCCTGTAGAACCCGAACATGCTGCTGCGATCGAAGGGCTCCCCGCACACCACCAGGATCCCTTTGACCGCCTTCTTGTGGCGCAGGCCCTGACCGAAACGATGCGACGGGTCACGCACGATGGCCTGGTCGCTCGTTTCAGTGATGGTTTTCTTTGCATCCGAGTTGAGAGGCAACGCCGCTGGTGGCGGCCGCCGCCGCGCTTGAGCTGACCTGGAAGCGTTGGCGGAACACCTGCCGACATGTAGGAGCCCGATTCATCGGGCGATTGGCGGGTGGGTGATCGCGGGCGCTTCGACGAAGCGACACGTCGTCATCGCCCGACAAGTCGGGCTCCTACAGGGGGATGGTCGGCTATAGCGAAGCGGGCAGGTCAGAGATCCAGCCGCGCCGCCCGGCTTCGGCAAGAGCCAACATGTAGGAGCCCGATTCATCGGGCGATTGGGCGGCTGGGTGACCTCGGGCGCTTCGACGGAGCGACGCGTCGTCATCGCCCGATGAATCGGGCTCCTACAGGGGGTGAGGTGCGTGGATGTTTTCGCCTGACGGATTGGGCGGTGGCGGTGTTTGTCTGCTTCAACCCTGATCGAAAATTTCGTCCAGCGATCGCGCGTCGAGCACCTTGATGGCCCAGCTTTCGAGCTGCTCGACGGTGGCCCCGCCCAGTCGGATGCGTACAGAGTCGGGCAGCGCACCGAAGCGACGGGCGAGAAGGCTCTGCAGGAGTGCGGCCTCGCCTTCCTGGCGGCCTTCCTGGCGACCTTCCTGGCGACCTTCCTGGCGGCCTTCCTGGCGACCTTGTTGCAATCCTTGCTGCAAGCCTTTTTCGATTCCGAAGCGTTCGGCAGAGGTGACGTAAGGCATGGTGACGTTCCTTTCCAATGTGTAGACTTCGTCCATCAGCCGCTTCTCGGGCTCGGTCGGCAACGCGCCTGCCAACATGTAGGAGCCCGATTCATCGGGCGATTGGGCGGCTGGGTGACCTCGGGCGCTTCGACGGAGCGACGCGTCGTCATCGCCCGATGAATCGGGCTCCTACAGGGGGCGAGGTGCGTGGATGTTTTCGCCTGACGGACTGGGCGGTGGCGGTGTTTGTCTGCTTCAACCCTGATCGAAAATTTCGTCCAGCGATTGTGCGTCGAGCACCTTGATGGCCCAGCTTTCGAGCTGCTCGACGGTGGCCCCGCCCAGTCGGATGCGTACAGAGTCGGGCAGCGCACCGAAGCGACGGGCGAGAAGGCTCTGCAGGAGTGCGGCCTCGCCTTCCTGGCGGCCTTGCTGGCGACCTTCCTGGCGACCTTGCTGCAAGCCTTGTTGCAAGCCTTGCTGCAAGCCTTTTTCAATTCCGAAGCGTTCGGCAGAGGTGACGTAAGGCATGGTGACGTTCCTTTCCAATGTGTAGACTTCGTCCATCAGCCGCTTCTCGAGTTCGGTCGGCAAGCGCATCAGCCAGTCGATGACGCTGAACA
>Ga0209368_1000815_pt1 | contig 18824 bp, 13 predicted proteins | sample EBPBio242008_DNA_FD_185862 | JGI IMG/M metagenome (GOLD analysis project Ga0209368, IMG submission 185862) | Wastewater treatment Type I Accumulibacter community from EBPR Bioreactor in Madison, WI, USA - Reactor 1_4/24/2008_ DNA (SPAdes)... | ecosystem: Engineered > Bioreactor > EBPR >...
AGCATGATCTTCGATGAAAGGGACGAGTGCCCCGCCGTGGGGTCGGGAAGATCGGTCCGCACCCCGGTTCGGCATGGAATCCATGGTCGTCCAAGTGCCGCGGAGGGTTCAAAGGCGACGCGGGGGCAGTTTCGTCACGGGCCGGCGGCTTTTCTACCGGAACGTCGTCATTTCTTCAGGGCTGTGAACAAATCTTCACAACCTGGCCGTGAACTTGCCCGTCAAGCGGGAGAGCTGCGACGTGTGCAGGCGGTTGGCCGCTGAAGAGCCCTTCCCTGCCTCGGCGAAATGCGTCCTCCGTGGTCTCTTTTCGAATGCCGCTGGGCCGGTCGTTTCCATAGCATGCGGTGCACTGGCGGCGCACTGAGCGCGCGAAGGAACGTTGAACGCTCCTCATGTGTGCCAGCAGGTTTACTGCAGTGCGTCTGCCAGGCTTCGCTGCCCACTCCCGGGTGCGGCGGTCAATGACGTGACTCAGGAGAAAACCTGACATGACAGTTCTCGGAATCGATATCGGCTATTCCAACCTCAAGTTGGCCTGCGGTGACCCCGGTGGCGAACCGCGAGTTCTGCTGCGACCCGCCGGCGCTGCGCCGGCCGATCGGCTCGGAGAAAAGATTGCCACCAACGGCGAGGAAGATTTCTTGCGTGTGCTGGTGAGCGGGGAACCGTTTGTCGCCGGTCTATCGCCGGATCGTGCCGAGCTCTGGAGTCGCGAGTTGCACGAGGACTACCCGTCGACGGACTCTTATCGCGCCCTCTTCCATGCAGGGCTTCTGCTTGCCGAATTGGACCAGATCGACCGGCTTGTGACCGGACTTCCGGTCACTCAATATCTCAACCCTGAGTTGCGCCAGCGCTTGGCCGGGCAGATGCGGGGAGAGCACCAGATCACGCCGCGGCGGAAGGTCACGGTGAGCGAGGTCAAGGTCGTCCCGCAGCCCGTGGGAGGCTTCGTCGACTACGTCTGGGGATTGCCGGATGCCACGGAAATCGAAGACAGCCGGGTGCTGGTGGTCGACCCCGGCTTTTTCTCGGTCGACTGGGTCCTGATCAGTAACGGCGAACTGCGGCGCCAGTCGTGTGGCACGAGCCTGGAGGCGTCTTCGGTGATCCTGGATGAAGCCGTTCGCCTGATCGCGCAGGATTTTGGCGGCAATGTCGGCAGAGAACGTCTGGAGCACACGCTCCGCAAGGGACACCCACAGGTCCGTCTTCTCGGCGAGCGGGTCGAAGTCGCGCCCTACCTGAAGAAGGCTGCCGACAAGGTCGGGCCGATCGTCACCACCCGCTTGCGAGAATCCCTGCGCAAGGAGAACGCGAATGCTGACCTGGTGCTGCTGGTGGGCGGCGGCGCGGGGTTCTTTGAGGAGGCGATCAAGGACGCGTTCCCGCAGCTCAAGGTGTCGACGCCGGAGGCGTCGGTTTTTGCGAACGTGCGCGGGTTCTGGCGGATGGGCGCTTGAGATGTCGTCGCTGCGCATCGTGGTGAAGATCCCGACGGGCACCTACCCGGAGTTGCTTGCCGATCTTGACAACGTCGCGACACGAGCGCGGGCGGAACGGCTCAGAGTGCTGGCGATGATCGGCTTGCGGGATTTGCGTCAGGGACCGTCGCGAGATCAGGCGTCATCGGATTTGCACAACGCGACCAAGGACGGAGCAGCCGATCGGAAGCAGTCAGCGAAGACAATCATTGGCAAGCTGACTCAGGGACTGTAATCCCGAAGAACATCAAGGCGTTCTGCCGCTGTGATCTGCCGACAGAAGGCCTCAATGCGGCCGTCGGCGCCCCACCTGCACCGTGCTCCCGCAAGCCTTCGAGCAGAGGGGAAGGACGTTGCCCGCACCTCCCGACCGAGTCCGCGCGCTGCCCTGCTCGCTGCTGGCAACGCCTAATTCTTGGGCAGCGGAGAGTTTCCCTTGCCGGAGGCCCGTCGAAGGCAGTTTTCCACCGTTTGTCCACTGCTTACCCACAGGGTTGCCAGTACATTCTGTGGGCAGAGAGAGATGGCCACCAAGGCAGAAGTCGTCTCCGTTGAAATCCCAATGACCTTCAAGAAGCGAGGCGGGCGCAAGGTGATCGTTCTACCTGATGGCACGCACTGCAACCCGGCGCCGATGGCGACCATCGACAACACCATGATCAAAGCGGTCGCGCGGGCATTTCGTTGGCAGAGATTTCTGGAGAACGCTACCTACGGCTGTCTGGACGAGATCGCCAAGGCGGAAAAGATCGGGCCTTCCTTCGTGAGTCGCGTGGTGCGTCTCGCGCTGCTCGCGCCGGACATCGTGGAAGCCATTCTCGCAGGCAAGCAACCTGCACATCTGACGTTGAAGGATCTGATGCAGCCATTTCCGGTGGAATGGGCGGGGCAGCGGTTGCAGTTCGGTATTCTGGGGAGGCAGTGAAGAAGCGCTCGCAACAGAAAAATTGTCGCTTACAATCCTCAGAAGCTCTGCCCATTTCGCGCTTCAGTCCAACTCGGCTTATCATTTGTCGCTGCTATGCCACCAATAAAAGCTATACGTTTTGGAGATTACAATGGGATCTCAGGTTAACGCGACTTGCCGGTGCGGCGTGGATACTAGCATCCTGATAGGTGGCGGAATGGACGATTTTTTGAGCACCTGCTTGTTCCCCTGCCTTTGTGGACACTGCCATAGCGTTGTGCAGGTCAACCTTCTCGCCAAGCCCTTGCAATGCCCCCAATGCAAGACGGCGACAGTAATTCCGTATGACGATCCGGCACTCACAGAGTACTCAGCAGAGCCTAGTTCAGCTACTTGGAAGTCGGTCTTCCGCTGGGGCGGTGGAAAAAACAAGAGTCCCGAACAGCGGATTGTTGCAAGCTGGAACGTGAAGGAGCCACTCGGAAGGAGCCTTGATATAACTGACGGGAACTACCGATGCCCAAGGTGCGGACAGATGACCCTGCAATTTTCCGATACAGGCTTACGCTGGGACTAATAGCAAATAGCTGCAAACATCACACCCATCAAGCTGGACTATCGCCAAGCGGATGTTAGAGGTCACATTCGACCACAGCGGGCATTCGCGGTGATGACGGTAGCAATTCCAGCTGTCGCTGGGCTTTGACAACGTGCAACTGACGAGCTTGCTGAAACGACAAACCGAGACCAACAAGGGCGGCTGGCGTGCTCTTCGTGCCGAGTAGGCCAGGCAGAGTGACGTTGGTGCGCCTGATTTCGGCGCGAGACTCGCCAATCGGGGCGTGGCGACATGAATAGAGGAGCAGTCGCTCTACGTAGCTTTCTTCTATCTCCGGAAATCCCGGGACTCAATACTTTTTGGCGGGCGCACAACCTATCCTGGTGATGCCATCTGGGATAATATTCAACGGTGCGGGAGTGTCGTCAAGACAGGGTGGGACATGGAACACGGACAAGAAACTGGCGATTACCAAGCCAACGACCCGGACGCCCTGGTAGGCGAGCTTTTTTCGGGGAGACTCACCGTTGGCGAAGCCATTGAAACGCTCCGCACCCGCCTGTTAGATCTTTCCGCCCGCAACCGGCTGCTGAACTATCGCCATCCCAAGGGCCGGTGCGTCCAGATTGCCGACGAGCCGAACATCAATCTTGTTTTTGACCGCCTGTATGGTGACGCTAGGGCTGTCCCGTTCAAGTACGTTCCGGAACCTTCCCCGGATTCCTACGAGGGAAGACGGCCTGAGGCGCGTCTCTACGCCCCGCGTCTCGGCGTCTCGACAGCATTCGAGTTCGCTCCAAATCGCGGCGGCGCGAACGGTCGGCGCTTGCATGGCATTCAGACCCTGCTCTACCCCGCGGAGCTTGAGCGCCAGCTTCGGAAGATGGCAGGCGAAGCCAAGACCGCTGTTGAGGAGACGGGCACCAATATGCTCTTCCTCGTTTTTGGCTTTCTCGAATTCTACGACAGCGAGGACTCCGAGAGGGGTATGCTCGCCCCGCTACTCTCCCTGCCGGTTACTCTCGTCCGGGGTGAGATTGACAAGGATACAAGGACGTACCAATACACCGCCCAGCACAACGGCGAGGATCTGGCGGAGAACTACACCCTTCGGGAGAAACTGCGCCGAGACTTCATGCTCTCCGTGCCGGAGTTCGGCGAAGAGGATGAGCCGGAAACCTATTTCACGAGGATCGAGCAGGCCGTCCAGAACAAGCGGCGGTGGAAGGTGCGCAGGCAGATCACGCTCGGTATGCTCTCCTTCGGGAAGCTGGCCATGTGGGCCGATCTTGACACGAAAAAGAATGCCGGACTTGCCGAGCATGAGCTTGTCAAGTCGGTGTTTTCCGGCGGATCGGGCGGTGGCGACGGGTCGCTTCACGCCGAGGACTACCTCATCGACGAGAGGCCCGAGGCGTTGCAGCCCCTGATCTACGATGCAGACTCCTCGCAGCATAGCGCGATTCTCGACGTGCTTTCCGGGAAAAATCTGGTGATCAACGGGCCCCCGGGCACCGGTAAATCGCAGACGATCACCAATGTCATTGCAGCCGCTCTCGCCAAGGGCAAAAAAGTGCTCTTCGTCTCCGAGAAACTCGCCGCCCTCGAGGTCGTTCGACGGCGTCTAAACCATGTTGGTCTTGGGCATTTCTGCCTGGAGTTGCATTCGCACAAAACGCAAAAGAAGAAGTTCCTGGAGGACATCCAAGCCAGACTTGAGGAGCGCTTCCCGGGCCCAGCTCAGTTCCAGGCCAAGCTGGCTATCCTCCAACGACAAAGGGTCGAGCTGAGGAGATATGCAGAGCTGATGGGCAGCAAGGTCGGCAACGCTCTGGGCATGACCGTCAACGAAGTGTTTTGGGCGGCCGAACGCCGCCGCCAGGAGTTGGGCGATCTTGCTGCCCAAGTCAACGCCATCGGGTTCCCCGACGCGTCGCAATGGGCACACGACGACATCGCGTTCCGCAGATCGAGGTTGGCAGGTCTGGCCGGGATATACCACGCCATAGGCAAATATGGGCTTGGGCATCCATGGTGGGGATTTCGGCCCGAGCCGCTGGCGCCATCCGACGATGAGGCCATCGCGAGAGTTACTCTACATGCCCTTGATCATGCCCGATTAGCCTCGGAAGGGGCCGATGAGGCTGTAGCCTATTTCGGGTTCACGGCGCAGCCCGACGTGGCATCTGCGGCAAGAATTAGGAACGTTCTCGATTCGGCCCCGGCGGTTCCGGATGGAACGTCGCCCTCGCTACTGTCGAAGATGTTCGATCCCGATCTCGACCCCAAGGGGCTGCGGAGTTCGCGGCTACTCTCGGACGTGGCGAAAGGGGTGATGGAGAGCCGCGCCCTGTTTGAATCGGCAGCACGGGTTTTGGCCGACGGAGCGAGAATAGCCCAAAACGAGATGGAGGCAGCGCGCAGGCTTGCCGAACAAGAGCATCTGTCCGTTCCATTCCTGTCCGCTGACATCGCTTTGTCAATGGACGCGGTGCGCAGATTGGAGAGGGCGTTAGAGTCCTTCGACACTGTCGTCCGCGTTGCCTCCCCGGCATACGCTCCGCTCGGTGCCACGGCGACGGCGGCATTCATCACGACCCTTGAGTCCCGCAGTGTCTCGACATTGGCCTCGTTCCCGATCCGCATCGTCTCGGAACGGACGGCCACCGTGTTGGAGGCGGTCGAACGTCTTTCGGGGGCCCTGTCACGCATTGACGGCATTGCGACGCGTCGCGGCCTACCTTTCGACTCGACCCCCGAGTCGGTTGCCAAGCTGGCGAATCAGGGCGGTCTCACCGGGTTGATCAGCGGCGTCCCTGTGGACGAGGCAGCGCTGGCTAAGGCACGTCGCTACGCCGCTTTCCCCTTGGCCGACAAGCCCGTCTCGGAAATGGCCCGGTTAAGGGTCCTCCTTGAGGCACAGATCGCATCATGGATGGAGGCGATTGAACGCTGCAGCACTGCTGCGGAGAAGGTCGGCCTCGGATTTGACTCAACTGCGGCAGCGGTTGCCGAGATTTTGGCGCTGTCCAAGGTGGCGGTAGACGCCCCCAACGAGTTGCTTGAATACCGCGGCGCGTCTTTTGGCCATCCAAGGATGGCGGATCTGATCGACAAGACCACGTCGGCCCGTACGGTTGAGCGCGATGGCCGTGCCTCCCTTGGGCAAATCTTTTATCTTGATGCCTTGCCAGCGGTCGATAACATCAAGTCCGCAGTGGCTGCCCTACGCTCCAAGGACGGTTTGTTGTCTTGGTTCGATAGCGATTGGCGGAAAGCCAAGCGACTGCATGCCGGTCTCTGCAGGGAAAAGCGAAAGCTTGGCGGCCGCGAACGGGCCGAGGAGCTGGCTGCTTTGGCGTCGTGGATCAAGGCCAGGGAGGCGTTCGCCTCCGATGACGAGGTCAAGGCAGCTTTCGGTGGACTGTTCCGCGGCTTGGACACCGACCCCGATGCAATCGCCCGGCTCCATAGTTGGTATCAGACATCCCGCGCGACAATGGTGGTTTGCCCGGGCCTGACGGATAAAATCGACTTGACATCGATTCCGGCCGTGCGTGTTGCCGAGCTGGCGGCAAAGGCCGGACCAATCGCCGCCGACGCTGAGCACTTGGCGGGCGCCGAGGCGGCGGTGCGTTCAATCTTCGGAGCCGGCGTCGCTGGATTCCACGACGCCCTATCCAAGGGTTGGGAGAACGCGCTCGGCGTTCTCGTGAAGGCTGCGGAGAGCCTCGGGATCGTGGTGGGCTTCTTCGCAACCAGGGTCGATTCCAGCCTTTCCCCGAGGGACGCCCTCCGTCTCATGGAGGCAAGGGCAGAACTGACGGCAGCTGGACTCGATTTGGCGACACTCATTTCGGGCGAGCAGGTCATCAGGGTAGCCGGAGGCGACGAGTTGGGGGACCTTGCAAGCTTGGCCGGTGGGCCTTGGCGGGAAGCGCTGTCGGCGATATCTCGGTGCGCCATGGAGGCATCCGAGGCAGCAACGCAAGCCACCGTGTTCGCCGTGCCCGAATCACCCATGGCGGTAGCCGGCGCGTTTGCGAAGGCCAAGCGAGAGCTTGATTCCGCTTGGGGGGCGCTCGTCTCTTTACCGGCTTGGGATAGTTTCAAGAACTGGCAGGATCTTGCCGGGGCTGCGCGAGAGGACGCGGGAGCAGCTAAGGAGATATTGGAGAAGTTTGCCCCCATTGCGAGAAACGGAGTGTCCGCCAGCCAGGTCTTCGCGGCTGCCGCCGACGAGGCGGAGGCCAACGCCGTCCTTGAACGTCTTGCCACATCCGCCGACGTCAGACGCGTATTGGACGATATGTTCTCAGGTGCCGAAACCGATCTTGATGGGCTTGCCATGACCCATGGCTGGGGTGCTGCTATATGCGCGCTCGATCTCCCCAAGGTGGTTAGACGACAACTACTATCGGAGGATGCAAAGACCGTCCTGGAGCACTCCAAGCGCATCTATCGGCTGATCGACGATGGATGCCGAGGGACCAGGGATTCGATGGAGCGCCTGTCTTCCTTTGGCGCCTTTTCGTGGACGGATTGGCAGGCACCGTCTCGCTCTACCCAAGGACGGGATCTGCCATCGGAGCTTGCCGCGAGGTTGTATGCTCCCGTAGGCGATCCAGGATCTGTGCTTCCATGGTCAAAATACCTATCACTCCGAACGCAGGCAAAGCAGGAAGGGTTGGGGGATTTCGTAGCGGCCCTCGAAGCCGAGAATATGCCGGCATCGGCGCTTTCTGCCGCTTTTGATCTGGCGGCATATCAATCCATCGGACGCTCGATTTACCGAGCATTCCCTGAGCTGTCGCGTTTCAACGGGGCTGCTCACGAGAAGATCCGCTCTGACTATCGCGCCCTGGATGCGGAAATCGTTTCCCTTACTGGCCAGGATTTCGCCAGCCAGATTGCTCGCCAGACCCGCGCTCCCGAAGGGCAGCGGGGTGCAACGGTCGGCGACTACACAGAAATGCATCTCCTGCGTCGCGAGATTAACAAGCGTCGCAGGCACATTCCCATCCGCCAACTGGTCACGAGAGCAGGCAGGGCTTTGCAGGAGCTCAAGCCGTGCTTCATGATGGGCCCACTTTCAGTTGCTCAATATCTCGATCAGGGTGCCCTCAGATTTGATCTGGTGGTGATGGACGAAGCGTCACAGTTGCGACCGGAGGAGGCGCTTGGCGCTGTCGCTCGAGGAGCGCAGCTCGTGGTTGTGGGCGACCCGAAGCAGTTGCCGCCGACCAGCTTCTTCGACCGCATGTTGGACGCCGGTGACGACGAGGACGAGGATGACGCGCCCGCCGCAATTACGGGAATGGAAAGCATCCTCGACATCTGCCAGCAACTGTTTACCCCGGTTCGCAGCCTTCGCTGGCACTACCGTTCCCACCACGAGTCGCTGATCGCGTTCTCGAATCACCATTTCTATAAGAACCTGATCGTCTTCCCTTCCCCCTACGCAAAGAGCCCAGGCCTCGGGGTGAAATACCGCTACGTTCGCGGCGGGCTCTACAAGGATAGGCAGAACGTCCCCGAGGCACACAGATTGGTCGACGCGGTACTGGAGCACATGCTCAAGCGGCCTGACGAGTCGCTCGGCGTGGTCACGCTAAACCAGACCCAGCGCGAACTGATTGAGGAGCTACTCGAAAAAAAACTGAAAACCTTCGCCGAGGGAGATACGTTCCTGGAGCGTTGGGTGGCCGCAGGTTGGCCCTTCTTCATCAAGAACCTTGAGAACGTCCAGGGCGACGAGCGCGATGTCATCTTTATTTCGACCACTTTTGGGAAGGCTGCTGGTACCGACAGGGTCAGGCAAAACTTCGGCCCGATCAGCAGACCTGACGGATGGCGCCGACTGAACGTGCTCTTTACCCGTGCCAAGCGCAGGATTGAGCTGTTCACATCGATGGGGCCCGAGGACATTGTGGTCGAGGAGAGCACCCCGCTTGGGACCAAGGCATTGCGAGACTATCTGGACTTCGCCAAGCGGGGCGTCCTCGTGACCACTGACGAGGGTGAGCGGGAGCCAGACAGCGATTTCGAGATCTCGGTGGCAAACGTTGTCTCAGCACTTGGGTTCAAGGTGAAGCCGCAGTTGGGTGTTGCTGGCTTCTTCATCGACATGGCTGTACGGAACCCGGATCGTCCCGGCGAGTTCTTGGCGGGGATTGAGTGCGACGGGGCGACGTACCACAGCGGCTTCTCTGTCCGCGACAGGGATCGCATCAGGCAGGAAATTTTGGAGTCCCTCGGCTGGAAGGGTCGCATCTATCGGATCTGGTCGACCGACTGGTTCTACAACCCGAGGCGCGAAACCGGGCGCCTTAGGGAATTCCTGGAGGAACGAAGGCACCTGTCGTCTCTTGAATGTCCGGTTGAATCGGAAGACGATCTCGATCCAAGCGACGACGGCCTTGCTGAGGAGATGGTTGACGATGAGCTTGTCCAGAGCATAGGTGAGGAAATCGTCGAAACATCAGGCGTTGGAGACGACCTATTCGTCGAGGTTGGTGATCGCGTCACGTATTGCCCCGTTGACGATCCGGCTGATCGCCACAGCATATTGATTGTAGACAGTGAGAGCAACGTGAGAATGGGCATTGTTAATGAAAATGCCGGCCTGGCCCAAGCCCTGATCGGGCTTTCCTCTGGCGAGGAGGGGGTGATGGAGATTCAGGGGCAAAAAAGCAGGAGGTTACGCGTCATCAAGGTACAGCGCCAAGAGCAGCTGTTTGCCTAACTGCCTAAACCTACGTGTTACCCAAGCGCGCTTAGCCTATTGCACGCGGCGACCGAATCGATTGCCAACTGGTCCTTTCGGTCCAGACATCAGGCTGCCTGCTGAATCGGTACGTCTTTGACTGACGCTTGTACGCGTTCCCGTAATTCCTTGCCAGCAGTGAAATGGGGCACATACTTTTCGGGGACCGGAACGGCGACTCCGGTTCGTGGATTGCGGCCCGTCCTCGCTGGATGGTAGTTCAGCCGAAAACCTCCGAAAGCACGGATGTCGACTCGATCACCTTGCGCAAGGGAGCAGCCGATGGCGTCGAGGATTTCCTTTACAGCGATGTCAGCGTCTTTCACTGTCAGTGAGGGAAAGCGGGATGCGATGGCAGCGATCAGATCAGCGCGTGTCATAGTCTTGCATTCTACCGTCTAAGGCTGGTGTTGCCTGTCCCAGCAGGAAAGGCACCAGAGGCAACGAGAATTGTGGGTGCCGACCTATACAACCCGTTTGAGGTCTGTCTCGTGAACGGAAGCACAAAGAAAAAACATGCGACCGCCGCTGTCACCTTGCCCCGATTGACCGTTAGGCGCCCAGAGTGAATGCTCATGATTGTTGATCAGCGCTCTGCTTGGTTGGCATGCTCCCGTTGTACCATTGCATCAACATACTCGTTGTTGAACCATGCTTCGCGTTCGGTGCCAGGCTCCAAGCCCATCCGAGCCTTCTCGAACAGAGCGATAGCGGTCGCCTCGTAAGCCCTGATCGCCCGCCCCCATCCCAGAAGTCTAGCGACCTCCTTGATCGCTACCTGGTCTTCGGGTCCGCCGAGGTCGCCTGCAAGACCACGATGAAGGGCCGTCCAGAACGAACACCAGAGCCGACTCACCACCTCCTTTTCGGACTTTAGATGCTCTAGGATGAGGCGGAAAGCGGATAGCATCTTCTTCAGCGGCGAAATGCTCGGCTCTGTTTGAAAGCGAACAGTCTCTAGCCAGCGAAGCCATAGGCTCACAAGCACTTCCTCGCTCGCTTCTGTATCGTTCAAGAGATAACTCATGTTCACTGCGAAGTGAGTTTGCAGAGCTGGAAATGGTTTGAGGTGATGCCAAAGCCCGTCCAAGATCGATTTAAACGTCTGCGCGTTGCGTAGAACGACTTCGGCTTGCTCTTGGCTGGTCGCGTCACTCAGGGCGTCAGGAATTGCAGCAATAAAGTAACGCTGTTCAACGGGGACCGCCAGAACTCGGAGCCGGGTCATGTGGCCGATGGCGTCGGCCACTTGGCGTGGAGAAACAATGCCGGCCGCTTCGTCTGCCCAAGCCAGAAAATTGACTGTGGAAACGCTCGCCCTAGGGGGTGATTTCTCATCAACGCAACAGACGAGGTACGTCTCGACGATGTCGTCGGAGAAGTAGACTCGCCCCGCCTGCTCCATAGCTCGCTTTTCTTCGTGGTACCAGTCTGGAGCACCGGGTTGAGACGTTTCCAACACGTAGGGCGGATGACCGATCTTGAAAAAGCTCCTTTGCAGTTGTTCCATGATGCGCGTTGCCCGCTCTCGCCCCCAAACACTGGTGAACATATTCCGGCCTTCTTGTAAGGCAATCAATGTTGCACGGGCGACGACCACACGTGGGAACGTTTCGAGTACCAGCGAAAGTAGTTCAAGTTCATCCAGTAGCAGTAGCGACGTCAGACTGAGAACAGCTTCGCAAGCACCAATATCCTTAGGCACTTGACGTTCATGGCCAGCGATGCTGCTCCTGAAATGCAGAGCAGCCCGCTCCACTGGTGCTCGCTTGCGAATTTCCCATAGCATAAAGATGTCTGAAATGTTGCGTAGAAACCGGCGGGGCCGCCATGAGAACGGGACCTCAAGCGCACCGCGGTCCATCTTCCGTTCCGTGGCATTACCCTCTTCGATGTCCCGATCTGTAAGCCCAACAGCTTCCTGAAGAGCCGCAAGCATGGTTTCTGGCGGCCCTCCCGTCGGGAGTTCAGCCCGCCAGAGAAACTTCGAGTTGGGGAACCTCTCGCTATAAGTATCAATCCGCCGTCGGAGTTCTTCGGAACGCTCCGGTTGTATCGTCAGGTCGTCCCGCAGGGTGGCGAGCACGTACTCCTGCAAGAATATGCCTTCCTCGTGCTCGTCGGATTGGTTGGCTTGTCTGCCGTACTCCCAAGCGACCTCTTCTATCTGCTCTGGGCGCTTGCCTTCGGCGATGAGGATCTGGAACAGAGTATTGAGAAGTTGCAACTTGCGACTATGTGTTGTTGCTTTCGCGTAAGCTGCCCGAACCTGCTGCTCGGCGCGATTAAAGAAACCCATACGCGCTGCGATTTCGACAAAATAGCGCCGTGCAGTGTCCGAAGCTCTTCCCTCGTTCAATAGCTGCTCGAACATTTTGAACGCTTCAGGCGACTGGCCGTCGACCTCCAAAGCGACCCCCAGCATCGACTGAATCTTCGGGTCATCTGGGAATCGAGCCGAAGCGGCCCGGAGTTTCGTGACGGCGTCGCCGACCCGGTCTATGGTCAGGAGCGCCTGACCATAGTCGGCCAGTTGCTCGTTACCGAGCGAGTGTTCTACCTCAAGATTTGAAGCAACGTCAACGAACAGCCGGGCTTCGTCCATCGAGCGGGGGTCGGTATTTGTCAGGAGGTGATATCCGATGACGGTTGGTTGACCATTTTTGGACCAAAATGCATAGAGCTTTTGAATTGCCTCCGGGCGTTGAAGGAGGCTTTGCTGAACCGATATGGCCGAATCGAGAATTGCTCCCCAATTGCGCGCCTCAGCATTCGAATCGAGACGCGCTCGGATCTTTTCGACTAGGTCGGTTCGCAAGGTGGAATTGGCAGCCATCCCCAGCATCAACAGGGAGGTCAGGTAAACATCCTTTGACGAGGGGTCCGCCAGGAAATCGTCAGTCACAAATTTCAGAGCCTTGTCCATCTGCCCTGCCTTCACAGCGGCAACGGCCATTACAGACGGCTCATGTTCGAAGCGGGGCGACGCACCGGCAAGCTCGCCTAACCGCAGCGCGATTTCGGGCTGGTCGAACTGCACGGCCATCTTCGCTACCGCCTCCCGGATCGGCGTTACCGTAGCGCGTGCTAACCCCAACGCAGCCATCAAAGGTATCGCCTCCGCCGCGTAACCAAGAAGCATGGTGGATACTGGAAAGACATCAAGGATGTAGGTGATGTCAGCTGGCCAGTTCAACCGCTGCGCAGCCAGCATGGCGCGTCGACTTGTCTGATAGGCTAAGCGCAGGCTGTTGTAGTCGACCTGAGGCAGTCCGGTCGACGGGACGATAAAGTCGCCCTTCGCGAAGCTTGGCACAGCGCGGAAGGCGAACTCGAATCGAGCCCGAGCTTCAAAAATGTCCAACCACAGGCGCTGCTTAGGCCTCATGGAGGGCAGATTCCTTGCGACCTCGATCTCAGCTAAGACCCGGTCCCATGCCCGTTCAAGAATCGAGATCACAGTTGCCGTCGTGGCGGTCTTCTCTGGCGGAAACGGTTTCAAGATCTCCCTGGCTCTATCGAAGTCGTCGTTGAGGGCAAGGATCTTTGACTTTACGCTCGTGGCGCATAGGCCGCTGTACGGCTCCAATGACTTAAGCAGCTCTTCACGGGCGTGTTGCCCTTTGCTTCCAAACTGAATTGCGTTTAGCTGGTTCTGCGCAGCCGCACCAACGATGCCATCGAAGTTTGGCAGGAGCGACAATGCCAAGGTTGTCAGTTCATTAGCGCTTTTCGAGTCTCCAACAGCCTCGAGGGCCATAGACCGGAGATGCGCCGCGACTGCAGTATCCTGTGGAGCTACCTTGCAAGCATCCTCTGTCGGGTGTGGACAAAGCTCAAGCACACGTTCGTGCTCGCCCTCCCTTAGTGCGGTTAAGGCTGCTTGTAGCTCACTCTTCTTGAGAGAAGTGGCGATGAAGCGTTCGAGCTCGTCGTCCCCCGAGTCTTGGCTCAGGCGCGCGCTGGCATTGGGGTCGGCGGCCCCAAACAACACCCGGTCGGGTGTCGCTGCGCCTCCTGCACGGCGCCGCTCACGAGTGAGTCGCCGCGCATCCGCAATGTCATCGAGGTACGACAATACGAGCGGAAGAACATCAAGCTTCTTGTGCACCATCTGGTTGATGGGGACGTGCAGTCGCACCGTCTTCTGATTCAGAGGTAGCGAAGGAAGGATACCTTCTAGGTCGTCATTCGCAAGGTGGTAGTGGACCGTGGCTGCCTTTTGGTCTTGTGTATCAATCAGGTCGACAATCACCACCAGAACAGCGAATCCGCTTCGATGCCACAGGTTCAGCGTGGAACGGTCGAACGGATATGAGAGGACTTTTCCATCGGCCAGTCTCGCCTTTTTCTTCGTTGTGCCCTTCAGTTGGATGTTGAAGACGCACCGTGCGTCTTCTCCGACGGGATCGAAGGCGTGAGCTTGGAAGTCATACCCGAAGTCATCCCCGCTCAACTCTCCGAGAACCCAATTGTCTGGTTTATTAGCGTGCAAGGCGGATCGTGCCAGGTCACCGATTCTCTGGGCCCGCGATAGCCCTGGCCCCTTTCTAGTGCTTACTCCAGTCACCTTGCACCACCGTATGTAGTTTCGTCATCGACGCCTAAGCGGCGATCTTACAGCAGCTACCGAAGAGGCTACTGGAATCAGAGCGGTCATGCTGCCATAGCAGGGCTTGCTTCCCACCTAGACCAGGGGGGCGTGTGACTCCGACTGGGAACGGTCGAATTCGGCACTACAGGATGCCCTCCACAAGGGCTCTATGGCACAGTCACTGCGTTCAGCTGTGGCTGGCAGTGCGACCTAGCAACGGAAAATGGCTTTGTCCCCGCGGACGATGACAATGTGGATTGTTGCTGGCATTCATCCACCAACTTTGGCGACGATTTCCCCTTGCCCTGAGCGCACAGCGCGTGGTGTCGGACCGCTACGGCGCAACACAATGCCATTCCTGGACCACGCTGTAGAACCCCTCGGGCTCCTTCATACGCTCGAAGCCACGGAGTTGGATCGCCATCGGCGCGATTGTCACCAACACCGGTTCGTAGAGGGCGGGTAACTGGCGTTGGGCCAATGCCCCGGCGCTGACGAGCAGTGCTTGGGTGTAGACGGCATCGCCACGTTTTTCGGTCACCGTGCGCAGGTCGCCAACGTAGGCAGGGCTGTTCAGGATGTCGCGCCAAGGGCGACGCCGACGACCGATACGCATCAGATAGACCTTGAAAATCATGGGAGGGGAGGACTGAAGAGGAAGCGGCGTGAATCGGCAATAAGCTGTATATATGCACAGTATATTGCATGTTGGCGAGGCGACGTTTCGCACGCGCAAGCGAGCGGATGAAGACGTTGGGCTACGAGAGTGTTGAACCCGCGTCGTGGCACCGGCGCAAGAGGCCAACGGGGGCATACGTAAGCACCTGACGGGGCACGGTATTTACGCTAGGCAGCAACCTCTTCGTGCCCTTGATCGCCCGTCACCAACCAGAAAGTTCGCGTTGGCGTATCTGTCTGAACCAAGACGAACGTCGGAAAACTCCCCGTTTGACCATCGCTAAAAACACCGCAAAAACCACGGCTTAAAAGGGATGCGAAAACCTGGCGCGACATCACCCTCACCCACCCGATGCTTTACCTTGAAGAGAAAGCCTCAGCAGCGCGCCCTCGCCAGCCGGCAAAACGGGCACGATCGCGCATGCGACACATTCGGCTCGTAGATGTACATGGCCTGGCACCTTGCACAACGCTGCCAGCCGACGATCCTCGATCGCACATCCCTGATCGCGTACCACGCGGCATTGATGTCCAGGCCAGCGCTGCCGACACGACCATGCACTTCCCACGCCGACAACAGCATCGCTGCGGTGACCGACCGACCATCCCCCTCGTCAAGACGGTTGTAGAGGGCAACGAAACTGGAGAGCTTGGCCAGCATCATCGGGTTGGTGATGAAGGGTCTGACAGAATCCGGCAGCTTCCCGTTGTGCGGACTTTCACCGTGGACCTGCCGCCAGCGCAGGCGCAACGGCTTCGGATGGATGCTCGTCAGGTAATGAACGATCGGCACGCGCAGGCGCAAACGGATCAGCTCGTGGGCCACCCGGCTGTTTTCCAACTCATCAAGGGCAAGCAGCGCCGACATGACCGTTAGAGCAGCGTCGCTTCGGCGTAGGTGCTTTTCGCATCCCTGGGCATCTGCAACAGCCGCTCAAGCGCCGAGTCCGTCAATCGGAAGGTGTAGAGCGACACGGGGACTGTCTCCGCCAGCTCGTCGATTTCGTCCATGTCGAGCGAGGCCACCTTCTCGATCACGGCACGGGGTAAGCCGGTCATGATCTCTGCCGCCCTTCCCTCCCGCGCCAGCTGGCGCGTGAGCAACAGGAACTGCCTGTTGATTTTGAGTACGTCGCGCTTTTCCATGATAGACAATCAAGAAGTTGCCACATGCACGCATTATATATTACACTTAAAGCATAGCACAACCACAAATCGGATGATCTATGATGAATATCGACTCCACAGCAGCCGCCAGCGGAAACCCGGTGGCAGAAATCCTTGAAGCGCTGATGAGCAAACATCGCCTGACTCAGACCGAGTTGGCCCATCGTTCCGGTGTCTCTCAGCCGGCCATCAACCGGATTCTCAGGGAGCGCTCGAAGGCCAAGAATCCGCGGCAGGACACGCTCGAAAAGCTCGCCGCCGAGCTCGGCGTCACGCCGGATCAGTTGGCTGGCCGGGAGCCGATCTCAGCCCACATGCTCGCCAGTGGCGTGGTGCCGGTGCTGAGGTGGGAACAGCTCTTGCCCACCGACTCATCGGGAGACGGCGGTCAGAGTGCGTGGCTGGCCTGCCCCGTTGAGCACAGCGACGAGACTTTCGCCCTCCCGGTGCTCGGCGAGGCGATGAATGGAAATGATGGCTACCGCGAAGGCGAGATTCTCTTCGTCGACCCGCGCGTTCCCGCGGCGCACGGTAAGGATGTCGTGGTGCTCCATGGCGAAACCGCTCTCTTCCGACGGCTGGTGCTCACGCCGGAAGGCCGTTTTCTTCAGACGCTCAATCCCAACTGGCCGACACCGATCATGCGTCTGCCAGACGACGCCGTTGTTCGCGGCACGGTGGTCTTCTCCGGTCGGCTTCGCTGATCATTACGTTCTTCGAGACGTCTTGTAATTAGCAATTACATTTCGCCGTTCGTCGCCGGCCTTCTACAGACAAAAAAATACCCGCCGCGGTGGCGGGTATTTTTTTTCAGATCAGCCCCCGCTCAGCGAAGGACATGACCGCGGTATCGGCCACGATGAAGTGGTCGAGCACCCGGATGTCGACGAGCGCCAAGGCGTTCTTGAGCTCGCTGGTCAGCAGCTCGTCGGCGCGTGACGGCTCGGGATGCCCCGAGGGATGGTTATGCGCCAGGATGACAGCACAGGCATTGTGTTTCAGGCCGGCCTTGACGACTTCCCTGGGATAGACCGACGTCTGGGTCACCGTCCCGCGAAAGAGCTCGATCCCGGCGATCAGCCGGTTCTGCCCATCGAGCCACAGCGCGACGAAACTCTCGTACTCCTGCCCGCCGAGAAACAGACGCAGGTAATCGCGAACCGCCGTTGGTGAAGTCAGGCTGACCGCCGATTCTGCAAGCTCTTCCGCCAGGGCGCGCCGAAGGAGTTCCCGGGCCGCCATCAGTCGGTCGGGCGCGGCATACGGAAGAAGCTCCTGTGCCGTGCCAAGGGTAGTGGTCTGCCGAGGCGCGCGCAGCCCGAAAAGCTCGGCCAGCGAGCGGGTGGCGAGCAATGCTGCCTCGTCGCCGAGCACGATCGAAAGGAGTTCGCGGTTGCTTGAATGGATCATCTGGGGTGCCTCCAATAGAAAAACGGGGCGGCACCCTCCCCTTGCGGGACGATGCGCGCCCCGCGGGGTTCAAAGATTGCGGCTTAATGCGTTACGGTTGGCTGGCTAACGGGTCTACCGGCTTCGAGGATCTTCTGGCTGGCGCTGAAGATCCGCTGTGCCGATCTTTCCGGGAGCTGACCGTTTTTGAGCCACGACTGGATATAACCTCGCGACTCATCACGGCCTGGCAACTCAAGGATCGAACACAGGAGAAAGGCCACGCCTTCGGCCTCAGCTTCGCGAACACTTCGTGGCGTCGACGGGGCGTCATGGCAGTCGCCTTCCAGGGTGTGCCCGAGAACGACGTGAGCCATCTCGTGAAAACGCGTCGAGTGGGGATGCTCGGCCAACTGACTGACCGCGACGCGGCGCTGAACCGCATAGCCCTCGACGTTGCCGTCCAGGTAATCGAAGTGCTCCTGCGTGATGTCCAGCGCGACCAAAGCCGCTTCGGCATCCCAATGAGGCGATTCGACAGGCTCGGCGTAGGCCTCACCTTCGGTCTGCTCCAGGCTGAACCAGCGCGGCGCGAGTTTGAAGCGCGTAAATACTTCTTCGCTTCTGCCGGAATCGCCGGAGTCGTCAGAAACCGCGTTCGTGCCGCGACGTTTGACGGTGATCGGCATCCACAGCGAGAGTGCTTTCTGTCCCTTGCAGACGGACCGTCCCAGGGCTTTCCAGCGACTGAAGCTCGCGATGGGCGACAGGGGCAGGCACTTTTGACGGAGCTGGACGGCCGCCAGGATCTGGTTGCCGACGCTGAAGCGGTGAAACCGGCGGAATGCCTGACTGACAATCCCGGGCTCGGTGAGAGCCTGTTCGAGAAGAGGTGCGAATTTGTCGTACATGGTGCCTCCAGTGAAAAACGGGAAGGCACCGTCCCCGTCGGGGAGCGATACACTCCCCGTGGGATGGAAAAACCGGCCAAGGCCGGGAAAGTCTGCTGCGTTAGCAGCGGCTGATTGATGAGCCTGCGAAAAGGGCAAATTTCCGTGCCTCGACGGCATGCGGGCCGAGAAACCTGGTGCGAGTACCGTCCGGTTGACGAACGAGGATTCGGCCGACGACGAGGATCTGTTGTCGCACACCGATGTCCCCTTCGAAGCGGGTTTGCAGGTATTGCCGGTAGTCGCCCTGCCATCCGACTGGCGGTGCGAAAGGCCCGAAACCGCCTGGCTGGGTAGTGATCCGGCTGAAGTCGATGACGCCGTACA
>Ga0209368_1000820_pt1 | contig 18732 bp, 20 predicted proteins | sample EBPBio242008_DNA_FD_185862 | JGI IMG/M metagenome (GOLD analysis project Ga0209368, IMG submission 185862) | Wastewater treatment Type I Accumulibacter community from EBPR Bioreactor in Madison, WI, USA - Reactor 1_4/24/2008_ DNA (SPAdes)... | ecosystem: Engineered > Bioreactor > EBPR >...
TCGACTTTGCGGCCCATGCCGCGGCGATGGGCGCGACGGCGGTGAAGGTCGGCAACATCGCCGAGCTGGAAGCCGCCCTTGCCCGGCGGACCGAGGTTCGCGGCCCCTATGTCATCGTCATCGACACCGATCCCTACCCCTCCACGCCGCATGGCGGGCATTGGTGGGATGTGGCCGTGCCTGAGGTTTCCACCCGTCCGCAGGTGCGGGATGCGCGCGCCACCTACATGAAGAAACGCAAGGACCAATCATGATCCGTTTTGGGACCAACCCCATTGCCTGGGCCAACGACGACGACCAGTCGATTGGTGCCGACATTTCAACGGCGCGCATCCTGGACGAGGCCGGGCGCCAGATCGGCTTTGATGGCATCGAGAACGGCCATCGCTGGCCGGACGAGCCGGAAGCGCTGCGTGCGCTTCTGGCCGAATACGGGCTGGTCTTCATCTCGGGCTGGTATTCGACGAACCTGCTGGTGCAGTCCGTCGAGGACGAGATCGCGGCCTGCCAGCACCACCTGGCCAAGCTGAAGCATAACGGCTGCAAGGTGATGATCGTCTGCGAAACCTCGAACGCCATCCATGGCGATGCGGCCAAGCCGGTGAACGAACGCCCGCGCCTGAACGCGGCCGAAATGGCCGGGTTCTGCGAGAAGCTCGAGGCGTTTGCGACCTATCTGGCCGGCCAGGGCGTAACGCTCGTCTATCACCACCACATGGGCACGATCATCGAAAGCCCCGAGGAGATCGACGCGCTGATGGCCGGGACCGGGCCGCACACGCATCTCTTGTTCGATGCCGGCCATTGCGCCTTTGGCGGGGGCGACCCCGTTGCGGTGCTGACCCGTCATGTCGGCCGCGTGCGCCATTTCCACGCCAAGAACATCCGCCCCCCGGTCGTGGCGCGGGTGCGGACAGAGGGCCTTTCCTTCCTGCAGGGCGTCGTCGCCGGGGCCTTCACCGTGCCGGGCGACCAGGAGGGGGGCATCGATTTTGGCTCGCTTCTGAAGGTTCTGGCCGGTGCGGGCTATGACGGCTGGATCGTGATCGAGGCGGAACAGGACCCCAAGGTACGCAACCCGCTTTTGTACCAGACGCTCGGGCTGGCCACGCTGAAGCGACTTTCCCGGGATGCCGGGCTGATCTGAGGGAGAGACCGATGAGCCAGTTGCTTGTGAAACCGCTGGGCACCACGGGGCTGGTGCATGACATAACGCCGGAAAGCGCCGGCTGGGGCTATGTGGGCTTCCAGCTTTGGCGTCTGGCCCCCGGCGAGGTGGCCAACGGCTCTTTGGGTGACCGTGAGGCGATCCTCGTCCTGGTCGAAGGCAAGGGCCAGGTTACCGGCGCCGGCAAGGATTGGGGCGAGATGGGCGAACGGATGGATGTCTTCGAGAAGACGCCGCCGCATTGCCTGTATCTGCCAGACGGCAGCGATTGGGAGGCGCGCGCCACCACCTCCCTGACGCTGGCGGTCTGCACGGCACCCGGCAAGAGCGGCCACGCCGCGGCACGGCTTGGGCCAGACGGAATTGCACTCACACCGCGCGGAAAGGGCACCAACACCCGCTACATCAACAACATCGCCATGGAAGCGCTGGACGTGGCCGACAGCCTTCTGGTGACCGAGGTCTTCACGCCGGCGGGACACTGGTCCTCCTACCCGCCGCACCGGCACGATGAAGACCGTTTCCCGGACATGACCTATCTGGAAGAGACCTATTACCACCGCCTGAACCCGGCCCAGGGCTTCGGCATCCAGCGCGTCTTCACCGAGGACGGTAGCCTGGACGAAACCATGGCGGTATCGAACCACGATGTCGTCCTGGTTCCCAAGGGCCACCACCCCTGCGGTGCGCCCTACGGCTATGAGATGTACTATCTGAACGTCATGGCCGGCCCCCTGCGGAAATGGCGCTTCGCCAATCACCCTGATCACGACTGGATTGCGCGCCGCGATGCCTGAGGCTCAAGGCGGGAATCACGGGCGCCAGAGGTGAGTAGGCCTTGGCGTCCGGATTGCTGGCCAAGCCGCATGAAGCCATGGCGTTTTTCCTGGTTGCAGCCTAAGGAAGGTCACCCCTGAACGGACGCCCGACCATGGCAGACCAAGACAAACCGCAACTGTACCTGATCACGCCCCCCACCTTCGATCTGGAGACCTTCCCGGATCGTATCGCGCGGGTCCTGGACGACCACGAGATCGCCTGCCTCCGCTTGTCGCTCGCCACCTCGGACGAGGATTTCGTGGCGCGCGCCGCGGATGCGTTGCGCGAAATCGCGCACCGGCGAGATGTCCCGATCGTCATCGAACGCCATGTCCTTCTGGTCGAGCGCCTTGGGCTGGACGGTGTGCACCTGACAGATGGCGCGCGCTCCGTCCGCAAGGTCCGCAAGGATCTTGGGGGCGACGCCATCATCGGCGCTTTCTGCGGAAGTTCGCGTCATGAGGGTTTGTCCGCCGGGGAAGCCGGCGCCGACTATGTGGCGTTCGGCCCGGTTGGAGCCTCTCCCCTTGGCGACGGTACCCGTGCCGAGACCGATCTGTTCGCCTGGTGGTCCGAGATGATCGAGGTTCCCGTGGTTGCCGAAGGCGCCCTGACACCGGAACTGGTCGCGGCTCTTGCTCCCGTCGCGGATTTCCTGGCCATCGGCGAGGAAATCTGGTGCGATGAAGAACCGTCAGGCGCCCTGCGTGCACTGATAGGCAACTGGGCCTGATACTGTTCGTCCCCCCTTGCATTCTGCTCAGCCCCGGCTATAGACCGCTGCGACGGACAGATGGCCGAGTGGTCGAAGGCGCACGCCTGGAAAGTGTGTAGGCGGGGAACCGTCTCGAGGGTTCGAATCCCTCTCTGTCCGCCACAATAACCGCACAACACCTTGAAATCGCTCGCATTTCTGCGCAGATCGGCGCACGCTTCCCCCATTATCTCGGCGCACGTTGTCTCAAGGCGCTTGGCGTTGCCCAGTTTGGGCGACTGTTGAGGCCAGTCTCCCTCGGGACTTCACCGCGTAGTGCAGTTAACGCTGTTCCCATAGCCGTTGCAGGTCGTCGTGGTCGGCGGGCTATAGGTGTATGCGACTACCGGTTCGAAATAGCCCGGCCCTCCAAGCGGAAACTGCGGCAGCTTCCCATCCGACTTCCCGCAACTGTAGGTCATGTAGAACCAGGGGACCGGGCCGGGGAGGATGTCGGCGGCAATGCCTCCGGCTTTGCTGTAACTGTCTATAGGCGATGGTTTCGGCGTAGATGTCGGCAAAGTCTTCCAGGCTGATGTCGTGGATCAGGTGTTCCTTGAAGGCCTTATCCTGGCTTGCCAGATCGGTCTGGAGGTCTTTGTCCTGTCGAAGGGTCTGGAAGTTCGTGGTGCGGTAGGTCGAGGGCTTCGGCCTACTCATGCAGACCAGCTACCATGTTGGATTCACAAAGTGAATCCTTCAGCGCGTTTGCGCAACAAAGCCGTGCCCACCCGTCAATGTGCTCGGGACGCTAGGCCGACCGGTCACCAGCTCAGTGCGGTCGGCCAGCTGTTTGCTGCGATACATGTCCGTCTTCCAGGGTGCATCTGGTTGCCACCTGCGGCTGTCACGGCCCCCAAGTTGAAGGACCATTTCATTCGCCCGGATAACGCAGCCCAATCTGCGCCCTCACCTCGTCAAGCGTGCGCATGATCGCGACTGATTCCGACGGCGGCAGGATCTCGCCTTCCGTCAATCCGGCCGCGATCAGGCGTTCGATCTCATCGGCCTGAAACTGCATCCCCCGACCTTCGACCGCACCGTCAAAGGTCTCGATCACGGTGTTGGCGCTGTCGTAGACGCGAAAGGTCGTAGGCGAATACCAGACGCGGTCGATCTCGATCCGGCCCTTCGTGCCGACGACGCAGGCCCGGTTCGGCCCGGCGCTGTCGAGAGCGGACAGCGTGGTGGCGATCGCACCGGAGGCATAGTGGAAGATCGTCGCCACTTGCGCGTCGGCACCGGTGTCCCGGAACGTGGCCGAGGCCTTGATGGAGACGGGCTTTCCCAAGATGTCCCAGGTGAACGAGATCGGGTAAATCCCGAGGTCGAGCAACGCCCCGCCGCCGAGTTCCAGGGCGTTCAGACGGTGCGCCGGATCGTCGGGCAGCTTCTGGCGATGGTCGGCGGTGATCGAGCGGACCTCGCCGATCACGCCCGCCGCGATGATCTCGCGGAGCCGGCGCATGTGCGGCAGGAACCGCGTCCACATCGCTTCAAGCACGACCAGATTCTTCGTGGCGGCGAGGTCCACGATCTCTGCTGCCTCGGTCGCGTTGATGGTGAAGGACTTCTCCACCAGAATGTGCTTGCCGGCATTCAGCGCGAGCCTGGCGCTCGCGGCATGCTGGGCATGCGGCGTCGCGATGTAGATGATGTCGACGTCCGGGTCGGCCACCAGCGCCTCGTAGCTTCCATGCGCACTTGCGATGCCGAAGGCCTTGGCAAAGCAGTCTGCCTTGGCCTGCGTGCGCGAGCCCACCGCAGTAACCGCGCGGCCCGTCAACAACAGATCTTTGACGAACAGCTCGGCAATCCAGCCGGTCGCAAGGATGCCCCACCGTGGTTTCTTAACCAATCCTGTTCTCCCCGTGTGTCCGCCTTCAAATGCAGTCGGTCGCTCTAGCGGCCGCCCTCGATCTTGCGGAAGCGTTGCTGCTTGCCCGCGGTACCGTAGGGATAGTCACTGACGTAGGGCGCGCTCACCTCGCCAAGCGCGGCCAGTTCGGCCAGCGCAAGCACGAGCTTTGCCGCGCCGAGATTGTCGGCCAACTGCGCCCGGGTCCGTGCCCCGAGGATGACGGAAGTCACAGCCGGTTGCGCCGCGACCCATGCCAGGGCGACCTGCGCCATGCTGGCGCCGCGCGCCTTTGCCAGATCCTCCACCGCGCCGATGATGGCCCAGGTCCGTTCCTGAGCGTTCCGCGCCTCGTAGGCTTCCATGCCGCGCTTGGGGTTCTCGCCAAGCCGGGTCGCGCCTTTCGGCATCTGGTCGCGTTGATACTTGCCCGACAGCCAGCCGCCGCCCAGTGGCGACCATGGCATAAGCCCCATACCGGCATCCTGGCAGGCCGCGACGATCTCCAGTTCGATCTCGCGCACGAGGAGGCTGTATTGTGGCTGAAGGGTCACCGGCCGGGCATAGCCCCGAGCCTTGGCGATTTCGGAGGCCTTTGCGATGTGCCAGCCGACGAAGTTGGAAAAGCCGTAATAGGCAATCTTGCCCGCGCGGACAGCATCATCGAGGAAGCGCAGCGTTTCCTCGATCGGGGTAAGCGCATCCCAGGCATGCATCTGATAAAGGTCGATCTGTTCGACCCCCAACCGGCGGAGGGAGGCATTCAGCGCCTGGGTCAGGTGCCGCCGCGACAGGCCAAGGTCGTTCGGGCCGGGGCCCATCGGGAAGCGCCCCTTGGTCGCGATCACCGCCTGCGCTGCCTCGGTCGGATGCGCCTTCAGCCAGCGCCCGACGATCTCTTCCGACGCGCCGGCGGAATAGACATCTGCGGTATCGATGAAGTTGCCGCCCGCTGCGAAGTAGTCATCCAGCAGCTGATGCGACGTCGCCTCGTCGGCTTCGGCCCCGAAGGTCATCGTGCCGAGGCAATAGGCCGAGACGATTGCCCCGCTGGGACCGAGCTTGCGATATTCCAATGTAGTCTCTCCTGGTTCTCGGGCCGTCGCCGGATTGCCCATCCAGAGCTGCCCGTGCGCCGACGGGCATCGCTCGCGCGCATGTCCGCTCAGCTCTTCCCATCCAGCTGCCTGGAGTCAACTGCCGTCGCGGGGCAAACCGAGGCACTGGTGCGCCTGCCGGTTCTGGCAGAGCGGCATTGGCTCCAGCAACGGGATGCATCCTCATTTGGAGGAAGCCGCATCGGCCGGCAGAGTCCGACTAGCTCACCGGTTCTCAGTCACCGGCTCAGGCGACGCGATTTCCGCGAGACCAGGTTCCCTTCACGATCGCAGCCGGGCCAAGAGGCGCGACCCGGACCACATCAGCGCGCAGTCCCACCGCAAGGGTACCGCGGTCACCAAGACCGGTGGCACGCGCGGGATGCGCGGTGACGCAGGCGACCGCGCGCGGCAAGTCATCCCAGATCGCACCCAACCGAAGGGCCGCCGTCAACAAAGCGGCAGGGACATAGTCCGATGAAAGGATGTCCAGAAGGCCCGACTGGGCCAGGTCGGCAGCGGCGACATTGCCCGAATGCGAACCGCCCCGGATCAGGTTGGGTGCCCCCATCATCACCTGGATCGAGGCGTCACGGCAGGCAACGGCGGCGGCGAGAGTGGTCGGGAACTCTGCAAAGGTCACGCCCTGGGCCGCTGACAGCAGCACCTGCTCGGGCGTCGTGTCATCGTGACTTGCCAGAGCCGCTCCGCAACGGGTGGCCGCCCGAAGCGCAGCAGCCTCGTGCGCGGCTCGGACCCGGTCGCCCATCTCGCGCTGCTCGGCCACGAAGGCCAGGAACTCGGCATCGGACATGCCGTGCTTTCCCTGCATGTAGGTACGAAGTTGCGCCACGTCGCGAAACTGACGCTGGCCCGGTGTGTGATCCATCAAGGAGATGATGCCAACATCGTCTTCCGGGCCGAAGCGGTCGAGTTCATCCGCAAGGGTTTCCGAACATAGCTCGGCGCGCAGGTGAAGCCGGTGGTCGATGCGCAGATGACCGGCATGGCGCAGGTCGATGATCTCGGTCGCAAGCGCCCGTGCATACTCGCTCATCCTGCCGCGGGGCCCGGTCACCACCGAGCCAACGCGCAGGGCATCGAAGACGGTTGTGATGCCGGTTCCCGCCAGTTCGGCGTCGTGTGCGAGGATTGCGGCGGCATGGGGCCAGTCCACGCCCGGCCGGGGCTGGATGTGGCGCTCCAGATTGTCCGTGTGCAACTCGATCAATCCGGGCAGCACCAGGTCGCCTTCGCAGTCTATGGCGCCCGGCGGCACGCGGCCGCCCGTTTCGATCGACCGGATCAGGCCATCGCGCAGCCCCAGGCTGCCGAGGATGACCGCGTCGGGCAGCACCAGTCGGGCATTCGCAAGGACTGTGTCGGACATTCAGGTGGACCTTTCCGCAACCGGGACAGCCTGGGCCAGTGCGGCCAGCAGACGCGCCACGCCCTCGGCGGGCGTGGCGCCGTTGTCGATCTGCACGCAGGGCAGGTCGGCGGGCAGATCGGGCACCTCGCGGCCCAGCCGGCTGGCGATATCAGACCCGGCCTCGCGTCCCCGGGCGGCCAGGCGCGCGGCGCGAATGGCGGGGGACGCCGTCACCAGCACCACGATCAATCCGGGCACAACCCGGGCTGCCTGGGTCAGGGCCGCGCGCGAGCCGTTGAAGATCACGTCCCGACCTTCGGCCAGGGGCGCAAACTCCGTTGCCGGAATCCCGTAGGCAAGCCCATGCGCCTCCCAATGCAACAGGAACTCGCCCCGCCCCAGTCGCGCGTCGAACGCCTCGCGTGTGGCAGGCTCGAAAGGTTCATCACCTTCACGGGCAGGACGAGTGATCACCCGTCGCGCCCAGTGCAGGGATGGCGACCGGGCGACTGCACCGGCGATCAGCGTATCCTTGCCCGCCCCAGAAGGGCCTACCACAGCGACGGCGCGCCCGCTCATGCCGCGCGCCCCGGTGTGAAGGCAGCGACATCGACCAGCCGGTCGCAGACCCGGTCCCGCGCCGCTTGGTCATGGAAGATGCCCAGGATCGCAGCCCCCCGCGTCTTGGCTTCGGCGATCAGGTCCAGCACAACCTCCCGATTGGCCGCATCAAGGCTGGCCGTGGGCTCGTCCAGCAGCAGGACCGGAAAGGCGTGGGCGAAGCCGCGCGCGATGTTCACCCGCTGTTGCTCGCCGCCAGAAAAGGTGGTGGGCGACAGGGTCCAAAGCCGCTGCGGGATATTCAAGCGCGCCAACAGAACGGCGGCCCGCTCACGCGCCGCCTCTTCGCCATGACCCAGCAACAGCAGCGGTTCCGCAACGACGTCCAGCGTTGGCACCCGGGGCACGACGCGCAGGAACTGGCTGACATAGCCCAGTGTCGCCCGTCGGATCGACAGGATCTCGCGCGGATCGGCGCCCACGATCTCGTGCCCCGCGATCCGGATCGACCCGGTGGTCGCCAGGTAGTTGCCCCAGATCATCCGCATCAGCGTGGACTTGCCTGCACCCGAAGACCCTGCCAGCCCCACGCATTCGCCCGAACGTACCGCCAGCGCGGCACCGTCCAGGACGGGAATCCGGGCACCGCCCTGTGTGTGCAGCGTGAAGGATTTCGAGAGGTTCGAAACGTGAAGCATGGGTCAGACCTGCAGCACAGAGGAAACCAGCAACTGGGTGTACCCGTGCTGCGGATCGTCCAGGACCTGATCCGTCAGCCCCTGTTCGACCACCCGCCCGCCCTGCATTACCATCAGCCGGTCCGCAAGCAGCCGCACCACCGCAAGGTCATGGGTGACGATCACCGCGCTCAACCCCATCTGCCGCACCAGTCCGCGCAAAAGGTCCAGCAGCCGCGCCTGAACGCTGACGTCCAGGCCGCCGGTCGGCTCATCCATGAACACCAGTCGTGGCCCGGTCACCAGGTTCCGCGCGATCTGCAGCCGTTGCTGCATGCCGCCCGAAAAGGCTCCCGGTCGATCGTCGATGCGGTCCGGTGCGATTTCGACGCGAGCCAGCCAGTCCAGGGCCTGTCCGCGGATGCTGCCATAATGCCGTGCACCCACCGCCATCAGCCGCTCTCCGACATTGCCACCTGCGCTGACCCCCATGCGCAGGCCGTCGCGCGGATTCTGGTGGACGAAAGCCCAGTCGGTTCGCATCAGCCGCCGCCGTTCGGCTTCGGTCAGACCCAGCACATCGCGGGGACCGTCGCGCGTGTCAAAGATCACCTGCCCGCCGTCTGGCCGCAGATGGCCGGCGAGGCAGGCCAGCAGAGTGGACTTGCCCGACCCGCTTTCGCCCACGATACCAAGAACTTCGCCAGGCCAGAGATCAAAGCCGATCCCGCTGCAGCCAATCCGGGTGCCATAGCGCTTTTCCAGCCCCCGCACCGAAAGCAAGGGATGGACCATGCGCCGCTGCGTCGCCGCGGAAACGTCTTCTCTTTGGCGTGCCGCCCCGGCCGTCATTCCGCAGCCTCCACCGCCCCGATCTCCTGCTCCGTCCGGCCGCGGCAATAATCCGTGTCCGAACAGACGAAGACACGTCCGCCCAGGTCGTCGGTGATCACCTCGTCCAGATAGCTGCCCGTCGCACCGCAGATCGCGCAGGCATGATCGGTCTTCGAGGCGACGAAGGGATGGTCCTCGAAGTCGAGGCTCACCACGTCGCTGTAGGGCGGCACGGCATAGATGCGCTGCTCGCGCCCGGCGCCGAACAGCAACAGGGCCGGGTTGCCCGACAGCTTGGGGTTGTCGAACTTCGGGATGGGAGACGGATCCATGACATAGCGCCCCTCGACCTTCACCGGATAGGCGTAGGATGTCGCGATGGTGCCGTGCCGGGCGATGTCCTCGTACAACTTCACATGCATCAGACCATAGTCTTCCAGTTCGTGCATGCGGCGTGTCTCGGTCTCGCGCGGCTCGAGAAAGCGCAGCGGTTCCGGGATGGGCACCTGGAATACAAGGATCTGCTCCTCGGACAGAGGTTCTTCCGGAATGCGGTGGCGGGTCTGGATCACCGTTGCCTCGGTCGTGCGCTCGGTGGTCGCAACGCCCGAGGTTCGCTGGAAGAAGCGGCGGATCGACACCGCATTGGTGGTGTCGTCTGCGCCCTGGTCGATCACCTTCAGGCGGTCCTCCGGCACAAGGCAAGCCGCCGTCACCTGCACGCCCCCAGTGCCCCAGCCATAGGGCATCGGCATCTCCCGGCTGGCGAAGGGCACTTGATAGCCGGGAATGGCAACGGCCTTCAGGATGGCCCGGCGGATCATCCGCTTGGTGTCCTCGTCGAGATAAGCGAAGTTGTAGACATCCTTGGTCATTCCGCCGCCCGTCCCTGCATCGCCTCGGACCGCAGGCGCCGGATCAGTTCAAGCTCCGCCTGGAAATCCACGTAGTGCGGCAGCTTGATGTGCTCCAGAAAGCCCGTGGCCTGCACGTTGTCGGCGTGAGCCAGTACGAATTCCTCGTCCTGCGCCGGGGCGCCGACGAAATCCTCGCCCAGATCCTTCCATCGCAGCGACCGGTCCACCAGGCTGACCGCCAGCGCCTTGCGCTCGGACTGGCCGAAGACCAGCCCGTAGCCTCGGGTGAACTGCGCGGGTTCGCTGGCCGAGCCCTTGAACTGGTTCACCGTCTCGCACTCGGTGACTTCGATTGCCCCGATCTCGACCGCGAAGCCCAACTCGGCCAGATCAAACTCGACAGCGACCCGGCCGATCCGCAGCTCTCCGACAAAGGCATGTGTCCGCCCATAGCCGCGCTGCGTCGAATAGGCGAGCGACAGAAGGAACCCCTCGTCGCCGCGCGTCAGGGCCTGCAGCCGCAAAGCACGGTCGGCGGGCAACTCCAGCGGCGCGCGGGTCAGGTCGGCCGGATCGCCCGTGCCCATCGGGGCAGGCTCGATCAGGCCGTCCTTGTCCAGAAGGCCCATGACATGCGGTACTGCATCGGGCTGCGCCTCGGCCTGCGGGGCGGCGGGGGGCGCCTCGCCCTCGGCGGCAAGGGCAAAGTCCAGAAGCCTGTGCGTGTAGTCGAAGGTTGGCCCAAGCACCTGGCCGCCCGGTAGATCCTTGAAGGTTGCCGAAACCCGGCGTGCGATCTCCATCCGCGTGGTGTCCACGGGAAGCGATGCACCAAAGCGGGGCAGCGTGGTGCGATAGGCGCGGATCAGGAAGATTGCCTCGATCAGGTCCCCTCTCGCCTGCTTGATCGCCAGTGCCGCCAGATCGGGGTCGAACAGCGACCCCTCGGCCATCACCCGGTTGACCGCCAGCGTCAGTTGCTCGCGGATCTGGTCCACCGAGAGTTCGGGCACGGCAGGGTCGCCGCGCCGCGCTTCGGCCAGCCAGGCGTGAGCATTCTCGATGGCGCGCTCGCCCCCCTTCACGGCCACATACATCAGGCCGCCTCCACCCGTGTAGACCGAGGCAGGGCCGCAACACGGTCGCCACAGGTCAGGATGCAGTCAAAGCCCATCGGGAAAAGCGCCCGGTTGGCCTGGAACGCCTCGGTCTCGGGCAGCGAAAGCCACGCGCTGCCCAGTATGCCAGGGCCGGAAAGCCGGGGGCCTTCGCTGTCCAGCCGATCGGTCTCGACGATCAGCGTGGTCGAGCGGTCGGGATAGTCGGGCTGGCCGATGGGAAACCTGGTCACCGGCTGAAGGGCGGACCAGCGGCCCAGGGCCAGAACGGCCTGCTCCGGGCCGCAGAGCGGCGCGCCGGTATGGAAGGTCAGCCAGGCGCGCAGAGCCGTGGTGTCATGCGACGGGGCAAGGTGCAGGGGAGTCGTCGTGTCTGCCAGGACCAGCACCACCGCCGCAGCGGCCGGAGAGAGTGGCGCGGGGGGCGACAGGCGCGGCAGTTCTTCAATGCGGCCGGGACGGGCCATCGCCTGCAGCAAGGACCGGAAGGCGATGGCGGATTGGCGCGGCGGGTCGGTGAAGCCGCCGTCGAGTGCAAGGGTCATGCGTCCTCTCCCCGGACCAGCGTGAAGAACTCGACCTTGGTCGCCGCCGCGCGACGGGCCAGCGCGGTGCGGCGGTCGGCTTCGGCGCTGGCGATCGGTTTCAGGACCGTTTCGGCAAGTCGTTCCGCCTGGGGGGTCTGCATCAGCGCGTCCAGGACGGCGGCGTGGCGGGCATGGGCCTTGTTGCGGCCCTGCACCACGGCGTGGCCGATGATCCCGTCCTCAAGCCGGATCGAGCAGCGGGTCACGGTCATCTCGCCCAGGTTGAACGGCCCGCCGGTCGCCCCGATGCGTCCACGGACCATGACCGTCCCGGTCTCGGGGCCGCGCAGCAGGTGGTGGTCGGGCAGGCCATCGGGATGGAGACGGATCAGATCCTCTGGCCGGGCGCGGGCGAGAAGGCCCATCCAGGTGCGGCGGTCGGGAAGCGGGACGTGGTCGGTCATGCGGGTCTGGTGCCTGAGGCGGGCGACATACGGGTGACGGGACGGCGAAGCTTTCGTGATGGTCAGCCGCCGTGGGCGTCGAGGAAGGCTTCGGCGGGCAGGCGGCGGAAATCCTCGAGCGCGGCGCGCAGGCGGTCGTGGGGCCAGTCCCACCAGGCGAGCGCCAGCAGTCGTTCCGAGATGGCGTCGGGGAAGCGGGCGCGCAGCGGCCGGGCGGGGTTGCCGGCGACGATGAGGAAGGGGGCCACGTCCTTGGTGACCACCGCGCCGGAGGCCACCACGGCGCCGGCGCCGATGGTGACCTCGGGCTTCACGATGGCGGCGTGGCCGATCCAGCAATCGGGGCCCAGCACGGTGCGGCGGGCGTGGCGGGCGGCGAAGAAGACCTCGTCGTCGGGGGTGTCGTCCCAGTAGGAGGCCGAGCGGTAGTGGAAGTGGTGGAGGGCGGCGGAGGTGAGGGGGTGGTCGGTGGGGCCGATGCGGGTGAGGGCCGCGATGTTGGAGAAGGGCCCGACCGTGGTGTTGGCGATGTCGGCCAGGCGGTCGCAGTAGGCGTAGGCCCCGAAGCTGGAGTTCTGGATGCGGGAGCCGGCCCCTACCTCGCAGTAGGGGCCGAAGGTCGAGGCCACGACCTCGGCGCCGGGGTGGAGGAAGGGGGTGTCGGGCGAGAGACGGGGCATGGGGTGTTCCGGGTGTCCGAGCTCGGACGCCTGGCCCGAGTCAATGATTTCAGTGTGTTGCGAGGTCGAATTAACTTGGACTTAACAATTTCCCGAAGGCGACGCGTTTTCTGCGGGACCGCGGCTTACGAATTTTCTGCGAAAATTCGGTTCCTTTGCGAGACAGGATCGTTCTTCAGAGTTTTCGCAGAAAACTCTGACTTGCTCCGGTCAGTGCCCCCCGGCATGGCCGCCCTGCGGATTGCCCTTGATCAGCCGCCGCCGCAGCCAGCCCGAGAGGCTGTCCATTGCCATGACCATCAGCACGATCAGCGTGATGTAATAGGCCACTTCTTCCCAGTCCTTCTGGGTGATGATGGCCTGGGTCAGAAGAAGGCCGATGCCGCCGCCGACGATGGCGCCAATGACGGTGGCCGAGCGCACGTTGGATTCGAAGGCGTAAAGCACCTGCGACATCAGGATCGGCACGATCTGCGGGATCACCCCGAAGCGGGCGCGCTGAAGCGCGTTGGCGCCGGTGGAGCGGATGCCTTCCACCTGCTTTTCGTCGATGTTCTCGAGCGCCTCGGAGAAGGTCTTGCCGAAGCCGCCCATGTCGGTGACGAGCATGGCCAGGGCGCCGGTCAAGGGGCCGGGACCGAAGGCGCGGCTGAGAAGGATGGTGAAGATCAGCGCGTCCACGCCGCGGACGAAATCGAAGAGCCGCCGGATGCCGAAGCGCAGCACGCGCGAGGGCGTGGTGTTGGCCGCGGCGAAGAAGGCCAGCGGCAGCGCCACAAGCGCCCCGGCGAATGTGCCGAGAAAGGCCATCAGGATGGTCTCGAAGATCGCCCCGGCCACATCGGCATGGTGCCACATCTTGTTGCCCCAGACCGCGTTGGCCATGAGTTCCAGGTTCGAGCGCACCGGGTCGATGCGCGGCTCCCACAGGGCAAGGGCCGCCAGTTCGGTCGGGGACTTGCCGTGGAACGGGCTGTCGAGGGTAAAGAAGAACAGCTCCCACCCCGGCTGGTAGCGGAAGGTTTCCACCTTGGACCGCGAATAGGAGAAGCGCCCGGCCGAGGTGGTGACCGAAATCCGGTTGTCGGAGACGCTGATCCAGTCGGGCAACGGTTCAGGCGCGGTCAGGACCGGGCGGCCCCCCTCTTCGGTGATCTCGATGGCGCCATAGCCCGGCACGTCATAGCGGGCGCCGCCGGGGAAATAGGTGACGACATGGCCCTGACCGAGGTCGATGGTGGTGACATCGCCCTGCACCGTGACCCAGTCGGGCAACTGGCCAGGGGCATAGGTGCCCTTGGCCTCGCCCTCGATGGCGACGGTGAGCTTGTCAGACCGGTTGTCGCGGGTGACATGGGTCTTGTGGGACCAGAAATCCGACAGCAGCACCTGCGCATTGTCCCACCGCGCGCGTTGCGCGAGGCTGGCGACATCGAAGGCCACGAAGGCATAGGCGAGGTAGGCGAGGATCGCCACCGGAACGGCCAGTGCCAGAAGCCGGGTGCGGCGGAAGCGGGCGGTGACATCGGCAACCAGTGCGACGTCAGCCATGATGCGCCCCCTTCACGATGCGCTGGCGCAGCGCGCCGGATATCTGGTCGATCACCACGATGGTCAGGAAGAGGAGCAGGAAGATCGCCGCGACCTCGTCATAGCGGCCCTGTCCCCATTGCATCGCGATCTTGAGGTCGTGGCCGATGCCGCCTTCGCCCACGAAGCCGAGGATCGCCGAGGCGCGGACCGAGATTTCCAGCCGTAGCAGGGTGTAGCTGAGCCAGTTCGGCGCGACCTGCGGGATGACGCCCAGCCACATGCGCTGGCCCCAGGTGGCGCCGACCGAGGCCAGCCCCTCCACCGGTTTGCGGTCGGCGTTTTCGGCCGCTTCCGAGAAGAGCTTGCCAAGCGCCCCGGCGATGTGGATGGCGATGGCGATGACGGCAGGCACCGGGCCGCCGCCCAGGATGTAGATCAGCACCAGCGCGATGACGATTTCGGGAATGGCGCGGCAGATGTCCATCAGGCGGCGGAACAGCCAGACCAGCCGCGGCCAGGGCGCAAGGCCGGTGGTAGAAAGAAGCGCCAGCACCGCGCCTGCCACGCTGCCGATCAGCGTGGCGACCAGCGCGATGTTCACGGTTTCCACCAGCGAGGGCAGGAAATGCCACAGGAGCCCCGGCAGGTTGGCGCGGTCGCGCCAGGCTTCGGACAGAAGTTCGGCCGGAAAGGCGCCCAGCATCGGCAGACCTTCCCAGAAGCCGCCGGCGTTGCGCGCATCGGCCAGGCGGAAGCCCGAGACCATGAGCGCGAGGAAGATCAGCAGAAGGATGGCGCCATAAAGCCGGCGCCTGCGCACCAGCGCCATATAGGCGCCGTGGCGGCTGGACGGGTCGGGGCGCGGCCCCTCGTTTGGTCCGAAGGCGATGTCGACCATGAGGCCTCGCAATGAAATTGCCGGGCCCCCTGCGGGGCCCGGCGGAGGTTGGCCTTAAATCACATGCCTTCCTGAAGCTTCCGGGCGGCGATGATGCCGGTGTAGGCGTCCTGGGTGACGGGCACGAAGTCCTTGGCCTCGCCGGAGGCAACGCCATAGGCGCATTCCGGATCGGTTTCCCACAGGTCGGCGGTGACCTGGGTGACCTTGTCCTTCACGTCCTGCGGCAGCGCGGCGCGCACCACCATCGGGCCTTCGGGGATCAGCGCCGAGCGCCAGATTTCCACGAGATCGTTCATCTCGACCAGGCCCGCATCGGCGGCCTTGCGGAAGGCGCCCGAGTTGTAGCCGTCTTCCCAGTTGCCCTGGCCATCGGCCCAGCTGACGCCGGCCGCGAAATCGCCGTTGGCGACGCCAACGATGGTCTGTTCATGGCCGCCAGAGAACTTCACTTCGGCGAAGTAGTCTTCCAGCTTGCCGTATTTCGCCTGCAGTTCGGCGCCCGGCACCAGGTAGCCCGAGGTCGAGTTCGGCTCGCCGAAAGCGAAAACCTTGCCCTTGGCATCCTCGATGGTGGTGATGCCGCTGTCCTTGCGGGCGAAGCCGATCGAGTAGTAGCCGGTCGAGCCGTCGGCGTTCTGCTTGGTCAGCGCGAGGGAGACGGCATTCGGGTCGGTCAGGTAGATCTTGGCATAGGCCGAGGCGCCGAGCCAGGCCATGTCGAGCGTGCCGCCCAGCAGGCCCTGGATCACGCCGTCATAGTCGGCCGGGGTGAACAGCTTCACCGGGACGCCCAGGGCTTCCTCGATCTTGACGCGGTAGCATTCGTTCGAGGTCATGCGGTCCTGGGCGTTTTCGCCGCCGAGGATGCCGATGTTGAATTCCTTGATCTCCTGCGCCGAGGCGGCGGCGGTCAGGGCGGTGGTGGCGGCAAGGGCGAGGACGAGCGTCTTCATGGTCTCTCCGTGGGTTGCGTTTCAGGTTTCCAGCATCGTGCTGGCGTAGGCCGTATCGGGGGGCAGGCCGTCGAGCGTGGTCGAGGTGGCCTTTTCCGAGAAGCTGGCGTCGGCGCCGTAGATCTCGCGCGCGGCGCCGGTGGTGAGCTGGTCGGGCGTGCCGTCAAAGACGATGCGGCCGTCGCGCATGCCGATGACGCGGTCGCAGTAGCGGCGCGCGGTATCGAGCGTGTGCAGGTTGGCGATGACGGTGCGGCCGTCCTCGTCATGGATGCGGCGCAGCGTGTCCATGACAAGCTGGGCGTTCATCGGGTCGAGGCTGGCGATGGGTTCGTCGGCCAGGATGATCGCGGGGTCCTGCATCAGCGCGCGGGCGATGGCGACGCGCTGCTGCTGGCCGCCCGACAGCGCCTCGGCGCGCTTGGGCGCCTGGTCGGCGATGCCGAGGCGGTCGAGGATGTCGAGCGCGCGGGCGATGTCGGTCTCGGGCCAGAGGTTGAACATCGTGGCGAGCGTGGAGCGGCGCGACAGGGTGCCGTGCAGCACGTTCGAGGCGACGTCGAGGCGGGGCACGAGGTTGAATTGCTGGAAGATCATGGCGCAGCGGCCCTGCCAGTCGCGTTTGGCGCGGCCGGTGAGGCGCAGGATGTCGGTGCCCTGGAACAGCACCTCGCCGGAGGTGGCGTCGGTCAGCCGGTTCAGCATCCGCAGGAGCGTGGACTTGCCGGCGCCCGAGCGGCCGATCACGCCAAGGAACATCGGCCGGTCCAGCGCGAAGCTGGCGCGGTCCACCGCGGTGCGCTGGCCGAAACGGCAGGTGAGGTCGCGGAACTGAAGCAGCATCGGTCACCCGTCTGGTGTCCGCGCCGACATAGGGGCCAATTGTGACAGACGGTTTGCACCGGTGCGAAGGTTTCGTCGTGGAGCGCCGGTGCGTTGGGGGAGTGAAGGGTTCTGTTGCACGGATTGGTTGAGAGGAAGGGGGCCCATTTCCCCGGACAGACCTATTCTGCGGCCTTCCGTGACGGGTGTGCCGGGCGGGGCGACGCCGTTCGGAGCCGCGCCGCGGATCTGGAACTCTGCGGCCTGACGCTTGAAGTCTGTTGGCTCAGGCGCTGGTCGCGCAGTTCGCGCGGTGCATCCTGGTTTCTGCACGGACGGCCGCTTCATCGGCGCCAGACGGCCCTGCCGCCGCGCTTCGATGTGCGCTTGAGGGCCATTTCGGCTTCAAGCGGTGCCAACCCTGCCTTGGCCCGCCGCCCCCAGGTTGCGGATGACCGCCCTTGCAGCCGTCCTTACAGCGGGCTCGGTCTCGCCAAGGATGGCGATCCGGTCGAACCGGGCCGCATCGCGGGCAACGGCTTCGCGCAGCGCCTTGCCGAAGGCCATGCGCAGTTCGGTTCCGATGTTGAACTTGGCGATCCGGCTCGTAGCGGCGAGGCGAGCCCTTTCCGCCAGCGGAACCCCTGATCCGCCGTGGATGACAAGTGGTACTGTCGTCATCGCCTCGATTGCCCGAAGCCGTTCATGATCAAGGCCGTTTCGCGCGGTTTGCTGCAAGTGCAGGTTGCCGATGGAGATCGCCATCGCGTCGATGCCTGTGTCACGGGCAAAGCGGCCAGCTTCGTCGGGGTCGGTTCCGGTGGAAGGCGCCCCGCCTGCATAGCCGACAACCCCGATTTCGCCTTCACAGGATGCGCCTGCCGCGTGGGCCATTTCAGCGACAGCGGCCGTCAGGTCGATATTCTGCTGTAGCGGCAGTTTCGATCCATCGACCATGACCGAGGAAAAGCCTGCATCCAGTCCCGCGCGGCACTCGTCCAGCGTAAACCCATGGTCGAGATGCACGACAACGGGCACGGATGCCTCTTCGGCCAGATAACGAAGCATGCGGCCCAGAATGGGCAGGGGGGTATGCGCCCGGCAACCTGGGCCGGCCTGCAGGATGATCGGGGCTTGTTCGTCCTCGGCCGCGGCGACATAGGCCCTCATGTCCTCCCAGCCAAGACAGACCAGGCCCGGCACCGCGTAGCCGCCCTTGATGGCCGGTTGCAGCACCTGGGCCAGTGTCGCGAGGGTCATTTGAACTTGGCCACCATGTCCATGATGCCGGGGATCGTGTGGAGCTGAGCGGCATGGGTCGGCTGGAAGTACTGCTTCAGGCTGCGCTGGCTTTGGCCGCCCAGGATGGTGAAGTAATACATCTCGTAGCCGGGCAGGACACAGCAAGGGTGATAGCCCTTGTCGATCAGTACGGTCGACCGGTTCATGATGTGATAGGCGTCGCCCGGCTGATTATCGACCCGCTGAAGCATCTGGAGGCCCGAGCCGTAGTCGGGCCGAAACCGGAAGTTGTAGCATTCGTCGTGCCGGGTTTCCGCTGGCAGGCGGTCGGTGTCGTGCTTGTGGCTGGGAAAGCCCGACCAGCCGCCCGCACCCACGGTGAACAACTCGCTGACCAGAAGGCGGCCCACGCGGTCATGATAGGCCGCGCCCAGGATGTGCTTGATCTTGCGGTGGGTCTTGGTGTCGTCGGAGCCATATTGCACAAGGTCGATA
>Ga0209368_1000821_pt1 | contig 18713 bp, 18 predicted proteins | sample EBPBio242008_DNA_FD_185862 | JGI IMG/M metagenome (GOLD analysis project Ga0209368, IMG submission 185862) | Wastewater treatment Type I Accumulibacter community from EBPR Bioreactor in Madison, WI, USA - Reactor 1_4/24/2008_ DNA (SPAdes)... | ecosystem: Engineered > Bioreactor > EBPR >...
CGAGAGCGACGACGAGGGCCGCCTGCCGCAGATCATGGCTGGCGAGGCCGCCGAGAAGAAGGCTGTCACGCCAGACCAGCATTTCACGCAACCCCCGCCGCGCTATACCGAGGCGTCGCTGGTCAAGCGCATGGAAGAACTGGGGATCGGGCGGCCATCGACCTATGCCTCGATCCTGGCCACCCTGGTGGAGCGGGACTATGTGGCCAAGGACAAGAACCGGCTGATCCCGCAGGACAAGGGGCGGCTGGTGACGGCCTTCCTGACCAACTTCTTCCGCCGCTATGTGGAGTATGATTTCACCGCTGACCTGGAAGAAGAACTGGACGACGTCTCGGCCGGGGCGCGCGATTACAAGGATGTGCTGGCGCGGTTCTGGCGCGACTTCTCGGCCGCGGTGGCCGAGACGGCCGACCTGCGCATCGGCGAGGTGCTGGACAAGATCGACGCCTTCCTTGCGCCGCACCTCTACCCGGCGCGGGCCGACGGGTCGGACCCGCGCATCTGCCCGACCTGTGGCACGGGGCGGCTGCACCTGAAGACGGCGCGGTCGGGCGGCGCCTTCATCGGCTGCGGCAACTACCCGGAATGCCGGTATACCCGCCCGATTTCAGGCGGTGAGGATGGCGCGGGCGGTGAACGGGTGCTGGGCACCGATGAGGCGGGCAACGAGATTGCGCTGAAGGATGGGCGGTTCGGTCCTTACGTCCAGCGCGGCGAGGCCACCGAGGAGCGGCCGAAGCCGGACCGGGCAAGCCTGCCCAAGGGCTGGGCGCCGGCGGAGCTGACGCTGGAGCGGGCGCTGGAGCTGTTGTCGCTGCCGCGCAAGGTCGGGCCTCATCCCGAGGACGGCGAGATGGTCGAGGCCGGGATCGGTCGGTTCGGGCCATATGTGAAGCATGGTTCCACCTATGCCAACCTGCCCGAGGTGGAAGAGGTCTTCACCATCGGCATGAACCGGGCGGTCGAGGTGCTGGCGCAGAAGGCCAGCCGGGGGCGCGGCGCGCGCACCGTGGCGGGCCCGCTGAAGGTGCTGGGCGCGCATCCCGATGGTGGCGAGGTGCAGGTGATGCCGGGCCGCTATGGGCCTTACGTCAAGTGGGAGAAGGTCAACGCCACGCTGCCCAAGGGCATGGAACCCGAGGCGGTGACGCTGGAGGAGGCGCTGGCGCTGATCGCCGAGAAGGCTGGCAAGTCGGGCAAGAAGGCGCCGGCGAAGAAAGCCGCGGCAAAGCCTGCGGCCGATAAGGCGGCGAAACCGGCGGCGAAGAAGGCCCCGGCCAAGAAGGCTCCGGCAAAGGCGGCGGGCGCGAAGAAGGCACCTGCAAGGGCGGCGAAGTCAGAGGAGTAGGGGAACATGCGGCTCGTGGGTCTGTCGGCGGGGCTGGTTCTGGTGGCAACCGCGGCGCAGGCCGACCTGACCGCCTGCAACCGCACCGATGCGGTGCAGAAGCTGGCCATCGCCTACAGCGATGGCAGCCAGTGGGTTTCGGAAGGCTGGTGGGGCCTTCAGCCCGGCGAGTGCAAGCTGGTGTTGCCCGGGCCTTTGGCGCAGCGGCACTACTATTACACGCTGTCGGACGATCCGGGTTTCGCGGGCGAGGGCTATGCCTTCTGCGTGACCTCAGAGCCGTTCACGCTGCCGGGTGCGGATGGCGATTGCGCGTCATTGGGGGGCGAGCAGCGGCCCTTTGCGCATGTGGACACCGGGACCACGGCGGAGAACTTCACCTTCGAGGTGACAGGTCCGCGCGCGCCTGTGGTGAAGGGCGAGATCGAGGCGCCGATGATCGGCGTGCCGGATCATGCGGCGGACATGGGCGGCGATGAAGCGGCGATCGCCGCTTTCGAGCCGGGCACGCATGGCGAGCCCTTCACGGTGCTGGGCCTGATGCAGGGGTGTTCGGCAGAGGGGGAGGTGCCGGGCTGCACCTTCTATGCCGAGGGTTGGCGCTGGATCGCTGCGGCGGACGGGGTCAGCAATGCGGCCGCGCTGGCGGCGATGGCGGATCTGCCGGTGAATGCGCCGGTGATCGTGACGGGCGACATGGTCAGCATGGGCGACATCACCGTTGATGCGGCGGTGTCGAAGATCGAGCCGGGCGAGCCTGATCCCTGGGCGGGCCTGCGCGATGCGGTGCAGGGCGACTGGGTTTCGGCCGAGGATCCCAAGGCGGCATTGCGCGTGGACGGGTCGGAGCAGACCGACATCTACGACGGCGAGGTGCTGTCGGTTTCGGTGATGACCTTCGCGGATGCCTGCCCGGAGGGAGAGCCGATCGGGCCGGTGTTCTTTACCCAGGTCATGGGCGGCGATCCGGAGGATCTGTTCTGCTATGCCGTGGTGGAGATCACGCCCGACCGGATGGAACTGTCCTACATCGGGCGTGGCAACACGCTGGTCTATCGGCGGCCCTAGCCGCGCGGGTTCACGAGCCGGCCCATGAGGTGGCCGGGCCGGACCACGCCGACGCGAGTGCCGGCCTCTGTCACCGCCATTTCGGTGACGCCGTCGCGCATCGCCTCCATGATCTGCCTGACCGGGGTTTCCACGTCCACCGCCAGCAGGGCCGAAGTCTCTCCCTTGTCCATCACGTCGCGCGCGGTCAGCACGCCAAGCGGGTTCATGTGGGCCACGAAGTCGGCGACGTAGTCGCTGACCGGGTTGGCGATGATCTCGCGCGCGGTGCCGCATTGCACGATGCGCCCGCCTTCCATCAGCGCAATGCGGTTGCCGATCTTGAAGGCCTCGTCGAGGTCGTGGGAGACGAAGACGATGGTGCGCTTCAAGCGGGCCTGAAGCTCCAGCAACTCGTCTTGCAGGCGGGCGCGGATCAGCGGGTCCAGCGCCGAGAAGGGTTCGTCCATCAACAGGATCGGCGCCTGGGTGGCGAAGGCGCGGGCAAGGCCAACGCGCTGCTGCATGCCGCCCGAAAGCTCGCCCACGCGGCGGTCGGCCCATTGCGTGAGGTTCACAAGGGCGAGTTGCTCATCGACCTTGGGCTTGCGTTCGGCGGGCGACTGGCCGGCGAGTTCGAGGCCGAGGCCCACGTTCTCGCGCACGGTGCGCCAGGGCAGGAGGCCGAACTGCTGGAACACCATGGCGATCTTGGTCGCGCGCAGGCGGCGCAGCGTGGCGGGATCGGATTTTGTAACCGAGGCCATGCGGTCGCCGTCAAGCACCCGCACTTCGCCCCGCACCACGGGGTTCAGAGCGTTCACCCCACGCAGGAGCGTGGACTTGCCCGAGCCGGACAGGCCCATCAGTACGAGGATCTCGCCCTCGCCGACCGAAAGCGAACAGTCATGCACGCCCAGGACCTGGCCGCAGCGTTCCTGCACTTCGGCGCGGCTGAGGCCCTTGTCCATGTGGGGCAGGGCCTCCAGCGGGCGTTCGCCGAAGACGATGGAGACCTTGTCGAATTCGACCGCGTTGCGAGTCATTTGCGCGTCACCCTCAGCATGCGGTCAAGGACGATGGCCACCACGACGATGATGAAGCCGGATTCGAAGCCGAGCGCGGTGTTGACCGAGTTCAGCGCGCGCACGACCGGCACGCCAAGTCCGTTGGCGCCGACCAACGCCGCGATCACGACCATGGACAGCGAGAGCATGATGGTCTGGTTCAGGCCCGCCATGATCTGCGGGAAGGCCCAGGGCAGTTCGACCTTCCACAGACGCTGGCTGTCGGTGGCGCCGAAGGCGGTGGCGGCCTCCATCAGCGAGACGGGGGTGGAAGAGACGCCGAGGTGGGTCAGACGGATCGGCGCGGGCAGAACGAAGATCACGGTGGCGATGAGGCCGGGCACCATGCCGAGGCCGAAGAACACGATGGCCGGGATGAGGTAGACGAAGGTTGGCAGGGTCTGCATCAGGTCGAGGATCGGCGACATCCCGGCATAGAGCTTGGGCCTGTGCGCGGCGGCGATGCCGATCGGCACGCCAAGACCCATGCAGACGATGCAGGAGGTGAGGATCAGCGTGAGGCTTTCGGTGGTTTCCTCCCAGTAGCCCTGGTTCAGGATGAAGAGGAAGCCGAGAAACACGCCGAGGCAGATCTTCCAGTTGCGCTGCAACACCCAGGTCAGGGCGACGAACAGCGCCACGACGACCAGCGCGGGCGGCGCCTGCAGCAGCCAGAGGATGCCGTTGATCAGCGCTTCCAGCGTGTTCGAGATTGCCTCGAACAGCCAGCCCAGGTTGTCGTTCATCCAGTCGAAGATGCGCTTCGAGGCCTTGCCGACGGGGATCTTGGCGTCGCCGTTGAACCAGTCGGATGGGGGCGGGAAGAAGGGCGCATCCTGGGCGCTGACTTGACCGGCCAGGCCGGTCAGCATCGCCGCCATTGCTGCGACCCTCGTCTGGAATGACCTCAACGCCTCTCTCCTTCCGGGACTGGCTGCCATGCGCGGAGATGGGGAAGGCCCGCGCGCCTTGCGACAAGCGGGCCTTTGGATGCGGTTACTGCAGTGCCGCGGTGACGGCAGCCACGGCGTCGCCGCCGTCCTTGGTGGTCACGCCGTCCAGCCAGGGCTTCCAGGCATCGGGGTTGGCGGCGAGCCAGGCCTTGGCGGCATCGCGCGGGTCTTCGCCGTCGTTCAGGATGGCGCCCATGATCTCGTTCTCCATCGGCAGCGAGAAGACGAGGTTCTGCAGGAGCTTGCCCTGGTTCGGACATTCGGCGACGTAGCCCGCGCGCACATTGGTCGCCACGATGGCGCCGCCGAAGTTCGGGCCGAAGTAATCGTCGCCGCCGGTCAGATAGGTCATCTTGAAGTTGGCGTTCATCGGGTGGGGTTCCCAGCCAAGGAAGACGATCGGCTTGCCGTCCTTGTCGGCGCGGGCGACCTCGGCCAGCATGCCCTGTTCGGAGCTTTCCACCACCTCGAACCCGTCCAGGCCGAAGGGACCGGAGGCGATCATGTCCATGATCAGGCGGTTGCCGTCATTGCCCGGCTCGATGCCGTAGATCTGCGCGCCGAGCGCATCCTTGGCGTCCTTGATGTTGCCGAAGTCGGTGATGCCGGCGGCGGCGCCCGCCTCGTTGGTGGCCAGCGTGTACTTGGCGCCTTCCAGGTTGGTGCGAACGGTGTCGACCTTGCCGGCGTCGCGGTAGGGGGCGATGTCGGCCTCCATCGTGGGCATCCAGTTGCCGAGGAAGACGTCGATGTCGCCCTGGGCAAGGCCGGTATAGGTGACGGGCACCGACAGCACCTTGGTTTCGGTCTCGTAGCCAAGCGCCTCCAGCACCAGGGTGGTGGCGGCGGTGGTGGCGGTGATGTCGGTCCAGCCGACATCGGAGAAGATCACCTTGTCGCAGCCCGCGGCATGGGCCGAGCCCGCGAGGGCGAAGGCCGTGGCCGAAGCCAGGAGGACGGAACGGAAGGTCATCGGGGGCTCCCTGTCTTTTTGTTGATTGACGGCTCAATAAACATCGGGCTAGCTCGGTCTGGCAAGCATTTTCTGTGCAGGTTTTGCGACAATGCCCAAGCTGGGGATGGAGCCTATCCGGAAGGCGGCGCTGGTCAAGGCGACGATCCTCGAGATCGGGCGCGTGGGCTCGCTTGACGTGACGGTCAGCCAGATCGCCAAGCGTGCAGGCGTGTCGGCGGCGCTGGCGCATCACTACTTTGGCGCGAAGGAAGACATGTTCCTGGCCGCGATGCGCCATATCCTGGCGCTGTACGGGGCCGAAGTGCGGGGCGCGCTGGCGGTGGCGCATGGCCCCGAGGACCGGTTGCGAGCGATTCTGACGGCCAGTTTCAGTCCGGCCAACTTCCGGCGCGACGTGATCGGGGCCTGGCTGAACTTCTGGGTGCTGGCGCAGAGCCAGCCGCAGGCGAAGCGGCTTCTGGCGGTCTATCAGCGGCGGCTGAGGTCGAACCTGCTGACCTGCCTTCGGCCGCTGGCCGGGGATCGGGCGGAAGAGGTGGCGGATGGCCTGGGCGCGCTGATCGACGGGCTGTACCTGCGCGAGGTGCTGAAGGAAGGCGCACCGGACGGCAAGGCGGCGGTGCGCATGGGGCTGGATTATCTGTCCAACGCGCTGAAGGACGGGGCGCGATGACCCCCGAGACGGAAGGTGTGCCCTCGCAAGCGCGGCTGGCAGAGGCCTATGCCGTGACGCGCGGCGCCACCCGGCGGACGCCGCTGCTGGACTCCGAGGCGCTGGCGCTGGCCACGGGCGCGGCGCGGGTCTTCGTGAAGGCCGAGAACCTGCAGCGGGCGGGCAGTTTCAAGCTGCGCGGCGCGTTCTGGCGGCTGTCGGTGCTGGATGCGGCTGCGCGGGCAAGGGGCGTGGTGGCCTATTCCTCGGGCAATTTCGCGCAAGGGCTGGCGGCGGCGGGGCGCGATCTGGGCGTGCCGGTCACCATTGTCATGCCGGTGGACGCGCCAGAGGTGAAGCGGCGCGCGACCGAAGGGTTCGGGGCGCGGGTGGTGCTGTCGCATCATGGCGACCGTCCACGGGAAGAGGTGGCGTCTGAGTTGGCGAAGCGGCTGGCGGCGGAGGAGGGGCTGGTCTTGCTGCATCCCTTCGACGATCCCGAGATTGTCGCCGGGCAGGCGGGTGCCGGGCTGGAGGCGCTGGAGCAGCTGGCCGAAGCCGGGGCCTTGCCCGACGTGGTGCTGTGTCCGGCAGGCGGGGGTGGGCTGATGGGCGGTGTGGCGCTGGCACTGCGCGCCGCACGGCCCGAGGTGCGGCTGATCGCGGTCGAGCCCGCGGGATATGACGGCATGGGCGAAAGCCTGCGCCGCGGAGAGCGGGTCCGTGTGACGGGCGGCGCCACGATCTGCGATGCGCTTCAGGCCACCATGCCGGGCGAGGCCACCCTGGCCGCCTGCCGCGCCGCCGGGGTGGAGGGGGTGGCGGTCAGCGATGCCGAGGCTTCCGCCGGGATGCGCGCGGGCTTCGAGGCGCTGAAGCTGGTGCTGGAGCCGTCGGGGGCCGTGGCGATTGGCGCGGCGCTGTCGGGCCGCCTTTCCTTGACCGGCGCCACTGTCCTGATCTTCGCCACGGGCGGCAACATTCCCTTCGACCGCTTCGCGGTTCATCTGCAGAGAGAAGAATGACTTCGGAATTCGTCATCGTCGGCGCCGGTTCCGCCGGGTGCGCCATGGCCTACCGGCTGGCCGAGGCCGGGCGCTCTGTCACCGTGATCGAACACGGCGGTTCGGATGCCGGGCCCTTCATCCAGATGCCTGCGGCGCTGTCCTACCCCATGAACATGGGGCTCTACGACTGGGGCTTTCAGACCGAGCCCGAGCCGCATCTGGGCGGGCGCAGGCTGGCCACGCCGCGCGGCAAGGTGATCGGCGGGTCGTCCAGCATCAACGGCATGGTCTATGTGCGCGGCCATGCGAAGGATTTCGACACCTGGGCCGAGATGGGCGCGCAGGGCTGGGCCTATGCCGATGTGCTGCCCTATTTCCAGCGACAGGAGCATTGGCACGGCCATCATGACGGGGGCGAGCCCGATTGGCGCGGCCACAAGGGGCCGCTGCACATCACCCGCGGCCCCCGGTCGAACCCGTTGTTCCACGCCTTCATCGAGGCCGGGCGCCAGGCGGGATATCCGGTCACGATGGACTACAACGGTCGGAGCCAAGAGGGTTTCGGCCCGATGGAAGCGACGATCTGGAAGGGGCGGCGCTGGTCGGCAGCCAACGCCTATCTGAAGCCCGCCATCGCCACGGGCCGCGTGACGGTGGTGCGCGCCTTTGCGCGCCGCGTGGTCATCGAAAACGGCCGGGCGACGGGGGTTGAGGTCATGCGCGGCGGTGCGGTCGAGGTGATTCCGGCAAGCCGCGAAGTTGTGATCGCTGCCTCGTCGATCAACTCGCCCAAGCTTCTGATGCTGTCGGGCATCGGGCCGGGGGCCCACCTGGCCGAGCACGGTATCCCCGTGGTGGCCGACCGGGCCGGGGTGGGGCAGAACCTGCAGGATCACCTGGAAATCTACATGCAGTTCGCCGCGGCGCAGCCGGTGACGCTGTACAAGTACTGGAACCTCTGGGGCAAGGCGATGGTGGGCGCGCAGTGGCTCTTCACCGGCAAGGGGCTGGGGGCATCCAACCAGTTCGAGGCCTGCGCCTTCATCCGGTCGAAGGCCGGCGTGGAATACCCTGATATCCAGTACCATTTCCTGCCCATCGCGGTGCGCTACGATGGCAAGGCGGCGGCGGGCGGTCACGGGTTCCAGGCCCATGTCGGCCCGATGCGGTCGAAGTCGCGCGGCGCGGTCACGCTGCGGTCTGGCCGGCCAGAAGATGCGCCGGTGATCCGCTTCAACTACATGTCGCACCCCGATGACTGGGAGGACTTCCGCACCTGCATCCGTCTGACGCGCGAGATTTTCGGGCAAGAGGCGTTCAAACCCTTCGTGAAATCCGAAATCCAGCCGGGCGGCGCCTTGCAGTCGGACGACGATCTGGACGGGTTCCTGCGCGAGCATGTGGAAAGCGCCTATCACCCCTGCGGCACGGTGCGCATGGGGCGTCGGGACGATCCGATGGCCGTGGTGGATCCCGAGGCGCGGGTGATCGGGGTCGAGGGGCTGCGCGTGGCCGACAGTTCGATCTTCCCGCAGGTGACGAACGGCAACCTGAACGGTCCCTCGATCATGGTGGGCGAAAAGGTGTCGGACCACCTTCTGGGGCGCACGCCGCTGGCGCCTTCCAACGCCGAGCCCTGGATCAACCCGAACTGGCGGACCAGCCAGCGCTAGGAGACCGATCCTTGTGTGAAAAGCCCGAACCTGCCCCGGCACGGGTGAAGGGTGAGCGGAGTTAACGCTTTTTCAACCTTTGGCTTGATTGAAGGGTGAATCTGCCCCATTTCGGGGCCATGTTAACACATCGTTCAAGTATTGTTCTTCTTTCGGTTGTGCTGGCGATGCCTGTTCACGCGGCGGATCCGGCGCAGTTGGCTGGTCCTGCCCGGGCGGTGGACGGCGACACGCTGGAAATCGGCGCGGAGCGGGTCCGGATCTTCGGCGTGGATGCCCCGGAGCATGACCAGACCTGCCTTGCCGCGGGTGCAGCCTGGGATTGCGGCGCCTATGCGCGCAAGGCCCTGGCCAAGCTTGTCGCGGGGCAGCAGGTGGCCTGCACCGGCACCGGGCGTGACCGCTATGACCGGCTGCTTGCGCGGTGCGAGGTCGGGGGAGCGGATGTCGGCGCCTCGCTCGTGGCCTCGGGGGCCGCCATGGCCTATGTGCGATACTCCCGCGATTACCTGGGTGAAGAGAAGGCGGCTCGCGCTGCGGGCCTGGGCATCTGGCGCGGCACGCTGGAAGCGCCCGAGAGCTTTCGCCATGACCACCAGGCGGTTGTTGCGCAAGCGGCGCCGGGGGACTGCGTGATCAAGGGCAACATCTCGGGCAACGGGCACATCTACCATGTGCCGGGGCAGGAGCACTATGCCGACACCCGTATTGATCCCAAGCGCGGCGAGGCCTGGTTCTGCACCGAGGCCGATGCCCGTGCCGCGGGGTTTCGCAAGGCGCGGCAGTGATTTGATCCGCGTCAAGGAGGGCAGCGCTGCGCCCCGCTAGGGTCTTCTCATCTGAAGACGAAGAAGGAGACCGCGATGTCCAACACGCCGCACACCCTGCAGGAAGAATTCCCGGCGGATGCCGAACGGATAACCGCGCTGAAAGGCGCCAACGCTCATTTCGCCCGGCTGCTTGATGACTATGACGCGGTCAATGACAAGGTACACCGCGCAGAAACCCGGCTGGAAGCCGTCAGCGAGGATGTCGAGCAAGACCTGCGCCGCCGGCGTTCGAACCTGAAGGATGAAATCGCGCGGATGCTGCGCGCGGCCTGACGGCCCTCAGGCGGCTCCCGGTGTGGGGGCCGCCTTTTCGATCTTGGCGCCGAGTTCGCTGAACATCCGGTTCGCCCGTGCCACGACGGCTTCGTCCCTGCCCGCAATCAGACGCCCCGCCAGTCCGCTCGCGGCAAGGGAACCGTCCCAGGACAGACGGCAGCCGCCGGCCTCGCCAGACAGGGTAAGCTCGGTCCGGCTGCTCAGACGGCCGGTCACGACATTGCCCGCCTTCATCACCACAACGGCCCCGCTGCGCAGGGGCTCAAGCTTCATCTCCACGTCCATGCCGATCGGCACGGGACCGGCATATTCGATGCGCAGGAGATAGCTGTCGGGTCCGGTGCTCTGAACGCCACGGCAGGCAGGAACGACCGAAGCGATCATGTTCGGATCACGAAGCGCGGCAGCAACCTTGGATGACGGGGCGCGGACGAATACGGAACCGGCGACCTGCATTCACTTCTCCTCGTTTGCGTTCGCCTAGCGAAAACGTCGCGCGGTGGCAAGGCCCCGAGCTTGACTACTCTGCCATCTCATAGGGCAAGAGCCCTCGGCGGTCTGGATCGACCTTCAGGCGCCGTTCAAGAGGCGGAACCGAACGCTGGTGGCAATCGCGCCGGTCGCAGATGCGGCACGAGATGCCGATGGGTTCGAACAGGCCCTTCAGGTCCAGACCGTCGGAGTAGACCAGTTGAGGCGCGTGCTGCACCTCGCAGCCAAGCCCGATGGCATAGCGGCGCACGGGCGCGTGGAAGGATCCGCCCGGTTTCGAGACGTCGCGGGCAAGGCAGAGGTAGCGCACGCCATCGGGTGTTTCGGCCAGCTGCCGCAGGAACTGGCCCGGCGTCTCGAACGCGCGGTGCACGTTCCACAGCGGGCAGGCCCCGCCGAACCGGGCGAATTGCAGCCGTGTGGCGGAATGGCGCTTGGTGATGGTGCCGGCCTGGTCCACGCGCACGAAGAAGAACGGGATGCCCTTGGCGCCGGGTCGTTGCAGCGTGGACAGCCGGTGCGCGACCTGTTCGATCGAGGCGCCGAAGAGGTCGGCGAGTTGTTCGAGGTCGTGGCGCGTTTCGCCCGCGGCGGCGAGGAAGGCGCGGTAGGGCATGAGCGCGGCGCCGGCGAAATAGTTGGCCAGGCCGATCTTGGCGATGTCGCGCGCCTCTGGCGTGGCAAAACGGGCAAGGTCCAGCGTCGCCTCGATCAGTTCGTTCTGCGTGAGAAGCGCCACCTGGGTCAGAAGCTGGAACCGCTGCGTCGAGCCAGAGATGCGCGCTGATATGTCGAGCCGCCGGGTGGCCGGATCATAGCGGCGGATCAGCGCCATATCGGTGAGGTGCAGGGTGATGCCGCGTCGGGCCAGCGCCTCGCGAACGGCCTGGATCAGATCTTTCTGGCCGGAAAGCCCGCTGGCGAAATGTTCTGCCGCGCGGTCCACGGCATCGATGTAGTTGTCGCAGTAGTGGAAGAAGTCGCGCACCTCTTCCCAGGGGCTGGGGCGCAGCGCCGCGTCCTCGCGGCCAAGCGCCTCGTCCAGCGAGGCCAGGCGTTCATGCGTCTGGCGATAGGCGCGGTGCAGGTCGAGGAAGGCCCGCGCCAGAGCCGGGGCGTTCGACGCGGCAAGGCGCAGGTCGGCTATGGGCGGGGTGGATTTGGCGAAGACCGGGTCGGCCAGTGCCTCGCGCATGTCGCTGACCAGTCGCTCGCTTTCGCCCACCGTCAGTTCCGTCACGTCCAGCCCGAACTCTTGCGCCAGAGCCAGAACCACCGCGGCCGAGACCGGGCGGTGGTTGTTTTCCATCTGGTTCAGGTAGGGCAGGGACACCGACAGCTTGTCGGCAAAGACCTTCTGGGTCAGGCCGAGCCGGCTGCGCATCTCGCGCAGCTTGGCTCCGGCATAGAGTTTCTGCGTGGCCATGATCCCCTCGGGTTTGCAAAGCCAAGGATGCCTTTGCAAACAGGCCGAAGGCAAGTGTCACCCCTGTCGCAGCCTGCGCTCGCGCGCCATGACCCAGAAGATCGACACCAGAGACAGGGCAGAAGAGGCAACCATCAGCATCACCAGCGCCAATGCACTGCCGCCCGTCTGCAGCACCCACCCCGCCAGGGCCGACAGCGCCGCACCGCCGCCGATGGTGATGGCGCCGCCAAGCCCGGCGGCCGATCCGGCCAGTTGCGGGCGAACCGAAAGCATGCCGGAGTTTGCCGAAGGCAGCATGATGCCGTTGCCAAGGCCGACCGAGACGGTCAGGCCGAAGAACAGGGCCGGATGCGAGAGGCCTGCGAATTCCAGCGCTGCCAGCAAGAGAAGGCCGAGGGTCGTTGTCCAGGCGCCGGCCAGGATCATGCGGTTGATGCCCACACGCATGGCAAAGCGGCCCGACAGGAAATTGCCGATCAGGTAGCCCACCGCCGGCGCACCGAAGTAGAAGCCGAGCGTTGCCGCATCCAGCCCGAAGATCTGCGTGCCGACATAGGGCGATCCGCCAAGATAGGCGAAGAATGCCCCGGACGCGAAGGTCGATGCGCCGACATAGCCCCAGAACCGCCGCGAGCGCAGAAGCTCTGGATACTGTCGCACCTGCGCCCCGAAACTGGCTGACCGGCTCTTTGCCGTCTCGCCCTGATCCGCCCAGATCAGCGCCAGAAGACCGGCGCCCCCGACAGCCAGCACCCAGAAGCTGGCCTTCCAGCCAAAGACCTGGTCCAGCGCGCCGCCGATCACGGGTCCGACCATCGGCACCACGGACATGCCCATGGTGACATAGCCGATCATCGATGCAGCCTCGTCCTGCGAGACGATGTCCCGCACCACGGCGCGGCTGAGCGTAAAGGCGGTCGCCACGGCTGCCTGCACCATGCGGGCCACGATGAACACAGCGAAACTCGGCGCATAAAGCGCCGCAATCGTCGCGGCCAGAAACACCCCGACTGCGCCCAGCATGACCGGCCGACGGCCAAAGCGGTCCGAGACCGGGCCGATCACCAGCTGGATCGCCGCCGTCATCGCCAGATACAGCGACACGGAAAGCTGCATCAGCGCGTAGTCCACACCGAAATACGCAGCCATCGAGGGCAAGGAGGGCAGGAAGATGTTGAGCGACAGGGCCGCCAGTCCCGACACGAGGACCAAGGTCAGGATGTGCGGGGGGGTCCGGCGGTCAAGCAACCGGATCTCGGGGCGGGGCTGGATAGACATGCGAACGGGCTATCCTTCAGCGCCGCGAATGTCCATGCCAGCCTCGCGCGGCCCTGTGGCATGCTGTCGCCCCGGTCTGCGCCGACAGCCGGGTTTCACGACCACTTGTGGAAGATGAAGAAGCCGCCGGCTGCAATGCAGGCGAAGCCGACCAGATGGTTCCAGTGCATCGGCTCCTTGAGGTAGAGGGTCGAGAAGCCGGCGAAGATCGTGAGCGTGATGATCTCCTGGATGGTCTTCAGTTCGGCAGCCGAGAAGTGGCCGTAACCGATGCGGTTGGCCGGAACCATAAGACAATACTCGAAAAAAGCGATGCCCCAGCTGATCAGGACGGTCTGTGGAAGCGGCGAGTGGACGTTCTTCAGGTGGCCATACCAGGCAAAGGTCATGAACAGGTTCGAGGCGATCAGCAGTCCGATCGTGATGAAGGGGACGGGCAGGTTGGGCATCGCGGTCTCCGGAAAAGGTGCCTTGGAATAGACCCGCCCAACGTGCTGAACCATGCTTTGCCATTATTCATTATTCAGCTTGCAAGCTGCCAACAGTTTGCAAATTAGCCCCAATCTGCTTCCGGGGTCTCTGCTGCACCGCTATGCTGCGCGTGCATCAGGGGAGGACGCCATGAAGGACATCCTGCAGGAGCTGGAAAAGCGCCGCGACGTGGCTCGCATCGGCGGAGGCCAGCGCCGGATCGACGCACAGCACGCCAAGGGCAAGCTGACGGCGCGCGAGCGCATCGAGCTTCTGCTGGACGAGGGTTCGTTCGAAGAGTTCGACATGTTCGTGGCCCATCGCTGTACCGATTTCGGCATGGAAGAGACCCGCACGCCGGGCGATGGCGTCGTGACCGGCTGGGGCACGATCAATGGCCGGCAGGTCTATGTGTTCAGCCAGGACTTCACCGTCCTTGGCGGCTCGGTCAGCGAAACCCATGCCGCGAAGATCTGCAAGATCATGGACATGGCGATCCAGAACGGCGCGCCTGTGATCGGCATCAACGATTCCGGCGGCGCCCGCATCCAGGAGGGCGTAGGGTCGCTGGCGGCCTATGGCGAAGTGTTCCAGCGCAACATCCTGGCTTCGGGCGTCGTGCCGCAGATCAGCCTGATCATGGGGCCCTGCGCCGGCGGTGCCGTCTACTCGCCCGCGATGACCGACTTCATCTTCATGGTGAAGGATTCCTCCTACATGTTCGTCACCGGACCCGACGTGGTGAAGACGGTGACGAATGAACATGTCACCGCCGAAGAACTGGGAGGCGCCTCGACGCATACCCGCAAGTCCAGCGTGGCCGACGGCGCCTACGAAAACGATGTCGAAGCGCTGGCCGAGACTCGCAGGCTGTTCGACTTCCTTCCCCTGAACAATCGTGAAAAGGCGCCCGTGCGGCCCTTCTTCGATGATCCGGCGCGGATCGAGAAGAGCCTGGACACGCTGGTGCCGGACAATCCGAACCAGCCCTATGACATGAAGGAACTGATCGTGAAGATCGCCGACGAGGGCGATTTCTTCGAGATCCAGAAGGACTTTGCCGGCAACATCATCATCGGCTTCATCCGCATCGAGGGGCAGTCGGTCGGTGTGGTCGCGAACCAGCCCATGGTGCTGGCGGGATGCCTGGACATCGACGCCAGCCGGAAGGCCGCGCGTTTCGTTCGGTTCTGCGATGCCTTCGAGATCCCGATCCTGACGCTGGTGGATGTGCCCGGCTTCCTGCCTGGCACCTCGCAGGAATATGGCGGGGTCATCAAGCATGGCGCGAAGCTGCTGTTCGCCTACGGCGAGGCGACGGTGCCGAAAGTCACCGTGCTGACGCGGAAGACCTATGGCGGGGCCTATGTGGTGATGTCGTCCAAGCACCTGCGCGGCGATTTCAACTATGCCTGGCCCACGGCGGAAGTGGCGGTCATGGGCGCGAAGGGCGCGGTCGAGATCCTGTACCGCAGCGAACTGGGTGACGCCGAAAGGATCGCCGGCCGCGTGAAGGACTATGAGGACCGGTTCGCCAATCCCTTCGTCGCCGCCGAACGCGGTTTCATCGACGAGGTGATCATGCCCGCCTCGACCCGGCGGCGCGTGGCCCGCGCCTTTGCCTCGCTGCGCGGAAAGAAGCTGTCGAATCCCTGGAAGAAGCACGACAACATTCCCCTATAGAACCGGCCAAGGGGGAAGCGGCGATGGGAAGTGGAAGCGAAGCAGGGACGGGTGACCCGGAAGGGGGCCCCATCTCGGTGAAGGCAGGGGAGACGATTGTCGTTCCCTCGGGCCAGCCGATCACGTTGCAGGACGTGATCTGGAACGAGCCCGGCCCATCCGGCCTGACCTTCCGGTTCCGCTTTGTCGCGCCGCAGATCGCCCGAGGCGGCGGCAGCATCGACCCCGAGACTGCCTCGGCCGACATGGCCGCGTTGTGCCAGACTTTCGCCCTGCCGCGCATCGACCCGAACGGGCCTCAGCCGGCCCAGATCATCATTTCGCTATCGGATCGCCCCGTGCCTTTTGGAGAAGCCCAACCCGACGTGACCCAGTTCTTCGAAGCCTATCGCGTCGAGAACGGCGCCTGCATCTGGGAGATGTTCTGATGCGCACAACCTGCGGCAGACTGTCATTGCGACCTGAGGCAATGCCGGTCTATCCTTTCCTCAGGACAAGTAAATGGAGGTCCGAATGCGTCTTTCTGCCGTGCTACTCTCGACCGTGCTGCTGGCCGTCCTCGCGGGATGCGTCAACACCGATACCGGCCCTTCGCCGAACGCCGACGACGACCCCTCGGCGATCGGTGCCGGCGAGGCGGCTGACGCGGATACCCAGGGCCGCGCGGCCCGCTGAGTTCCGCTCGCTCTGCCTGCCCGCGCTTGCCGCTCAGGCGGCGCGGGCAGGACGGACGCAATGGGAACCGGCCCTGCTTGAAAGGGCCGCCCCCAGGCGAACCGCTGCGAATGGGGGGCTGCCATGCTGAAGCATCGCGGCTTCCCCGGTCGACTTCCAAGCAGCGACTTCCAGTTCACGATCCGCCGCGCCAACAAGGCGGGCGCGACCAAGATCTTCAAGCGCGAGCGTTTCAAGGATCGCAAGGCCGTGGACCGCCGGGCGGACGAGGCCTTCATGGCCGCGCTCTGGCAGTATTTCGGCGAAGAACCTTTCGAACGCGGCAACCTGGATGCCGGTCGCCTGTCCTGGCTCTTTGGCCGCGAGGTCGTGCCGGCCGAGGATCCCTTCGATCCCGAAAGCTATGAAGCCTTGCTGCGCATCGACCGTCGCCGGGCCGAGGCGTCTTTCCCCCAGGTCTTCGCACCCGAGGCGCCGCCCGTCGTGTTCGACGACTGGGAGGACGACGACGAATGACCTTCGCCCGCGCCCCGCACGTTGTTGCCACTTTGTCCGTGTCACGGGTTTTGCCCTTTGACACCATTGTGACCTGCGGCGATAGTGCGCGGCGAAGAATTGCACTAGGAGGCAGAGCAACATGCGTATTCTCACCGTTTCGGCCCTTCTGGCCGTACTGGCAGCAGCCGGCTGCACCAACCAGACGGTTGGTGAGCGCGCCCTCATGGGTGGCATCGCCGGCGGTCTTGTCGCGGGCGCGACCGGCAACAACGTGGCGGGTGGCGCCGCCATCGGCGCGCTTGGCAACGTGGCTGCGGCCTGTATCGCCGACGCCAACGCGCCGGGCTGCTGATCCTGCACCTGCATCCGTCTGGTCGCTGACCGGACAACATCACTTTTCGCGCGCCGCCGGGCAGTCCCCGGCGGCGCGTTCACGTTTGCGCATGGCCCACCGCGCACCAGAGGGACGGAAGTGAAATGTTCAAGAAGATCCTGATCGCCAACCGGGGAGAGATCGCCTGCCGCGTCATCAAGTCGGCCCGCAAGATGGGCATCAAGACCGTGGCGGTTTACTCTGACGCCGACCGCAACGCTCTGCACGTAAGAATGGCCGACGAGGCGGTGCACATCGGTCCGCCGCCCGCCGCGCAAAGCTACATCGTGATCGACAAGATCATGGCCGCGATCAAGGCGATAGGGGCCGAGGCGGTGCACCCCGGCTACGGGTTCCTGTCTGAAAACATGCACTTCGCCGCCGAACTTGAGAAGGCAGGTGTTGTCTTCATCGGCCCGCCCAGCCCCGCGATCGAGGCGATGGGTGACAAGATCACCTCGAAGAAGATCGCCAAGGAGGCCGGCGTCTCCACCGTGCCGGGCTACATGGGCCTGATCGCCGATGCCGAGGAAGCGGTGAAGATCGCGCGCGAGGTCGGCTATCCGGTGATGATCAAGGCCAGTGCCGGCGGCGGCGGCAAGGGCATGCGCATCGCCTGGAACGACGACGAGGCGCGCGAGGGTTTCCAGTCCTCGAAGAACGAGGCGGCGGCGAGCTTCGGTGACGACCGGATCTTCATCGAGAAGTTCGTGACACAGCCCCGGCACATCGAGATCCAGGTCCTTGCCGACAAGCACGGCAACTGCGTCTACCTGAACGAACGCGAGTGCTCGATCCAGCGCCGCAACCAGAAGGTCATCGAAGAGGCGCCCTCGTCCTTCCTGGATGCGGCCACCCGCAAGGCGATGGGCGAACAGGCCTGCGCGCTGGCCCGTGCCGTGGGCTATACCAGCGCCGGCACGGTGGAATTCATCGTGGATGCGCAGCGCAACTTCTACTTCCTGGAAATGAACACCCGCCTGCAGGTGGAACACCCGGTCACGGAACTCATCACCGGCGTGGACCTCGTGGAACAGATGATCCGCGTCGCGAACGGAGAGCCGCTGCCCTTCACGCAGGCCGATGTGAAGATCAACGGCTGGGCCATGGAAAGCCGGCTTTATGCGGAAGATCCCTACCGCAAGTTCCTGCCCTCCATCGGCCGGCTGACCCGCTACCGCCCCCCGGTGGAAGGCGCTACCCCGTCAGGCGGCATCGTGCGCAACGATACCGGCGTCTACGAGGGCGGCGAGATCAGCATGTACTACGACCCGATGATCGCCAAGCTCTGCACCTGGGGCCCGACTCGTGACGCGGCGATCGAGGAGATGCGCCTGGCGCTGGATACCTTCGAGGTCGAGGGCATCGGCCACAACCTGCCGTTCTGCGCGGCGGTGATGGACCATCCGCGGTTCATCTCGGGCGACATCTCCACCGCCTTCATCGCCGAGGAATATCCCGAGGGCTTCCAGGGCACGACCCTGGCGCCGGACCTGATGCGCCGGGTGGCGGCCGCTGCTGCGGCGATGAACCGCGTGGCGGAAATCCGGCGCACCCGCATTTCCGGCACGATGGACAACCACCGCCGCAAGGTCGGCGACGACTGGGTGGTGGCGCTGAACGGCGACACCTTCCGCGTGGCCATCGCGGCCGACCCGGAAGGCTCCACCGTCACCTTCGAGAACGGCACGGCGCACCGCGTCACGTCCGACTGGACGCCGGGCCAGCATCTCGCCCGGGTGTTGGTGGATGGCACGCCCCTGGTGATGAAGGTGGCCAAGATCCCCATGGGCTTCCGCCTGCGCCTGCGCGGGGCCGACCTGAAGTGCCACATCCAGACCCCGCGCCAGGCCCGGCTTGCCGCGCTCATGCCCGAGAAGCTGCCGCCCGACACGTCGAAATACCTGCTGTGCCCGATGCCGGGTCTGGTGGTGAAGATCGCGGTCGAGGTCGGCCAGGAAGTGCAGGAAGGTCAGGCGCTT
>Ga0209368_1000822_pt1 | contig 18623 bp, 17 predicted proteins | sample EBPBio242008_DNA_FD_185862 | JGI IMG/M metagenome (GOLD analysis project Ga0209368, IMG submission 185862) | Wastewater treatment Type I Accumulibacter community from EBPR Bioreactor in Madison, WI, USA - Reactor 1_4/24/2008_ DNA (SPAdes)... | ecosystem: Engineered > Bioreactor > EBPR >...
CGACCATGATCCAGGCCCGGCGACCGAAGATTTCGCCTGCGGGCCGCTGACCTATGATGGCCATGACGGAACCGACATCGCGCTTGCCTCGCTTGCGGCGATGCAGGCCGGGGTCGAGGTGCGCGCGGCGGCGGCGGGCACCGTCAAGGGTGTGCGCGACGGGATGCCCGACATCTCGATCCGCGACCCGGCCGCCCCGGCGCTGAACGGCAAGGACTGCGGCAACGGCGTTGTGATCGACCACGGCAACGGCTGGGAGACCCAGTACTGCCACATGAAGCTGGGCTCCATCGCCGTGAAGGCGGGACAGGTGGTCGAGGCAGGGGCACCGCTTGGGCAGGTGGGCCTGTCGGGCAATACCGAGTTTCCCCACCTGCACCTGTCGGTGCGCCAGAACGGGGAGAAGATCGACCCGTTCGACTCGGCGGCAGAGCCCGTCTGCGGCGGGGATGCCCCGTCGATCTGGGCCGCGCCCGTGGCCTATGAGGCGGGCGGCATGATTGCGGCCGGCTTTTCCACCCAAGTGCCCGACTATGGCGCGGTGCAGGCCGGAACGGCGAGCGAGTCGATCGCGGCAGACGCCCCGGCGCTTGTGTTCTGGGCCTATTACTTCGGGCCAAGGGCGGGCGACCAGGTGCTGCTGGCGATTGCCGGGCCGGAGGGCACTTTCTTCGAAGACACCTATCTCGTCGAAAAGACCCAGGCACAGGCCTACCGGGCCGGGGGCAAGAAGCTGCGCGCCCCCCTGGCCGCCGGGACATGGACCGGAACCGCCACGCTGATCCGGGACGGCAAGGCCCTGGACCAGATCAAGACCAGCTTCGCCCTGCCCTGACCTCCCGGCCTCCCGATGACCTCGACCGAAGACAGGATGCGTCTGTGGCGCCTGGCCGACATCCGGCCGCTGGCCCAGACGCCAACCAGCCGGCTGTGGCGCGCCCGCTCGCCCGACCATGGCGAGGTGGTGCTCAAGGTGCTGACCCCTTACGGCAGCGAAGAGCGCCACGGCTTCCGCCTGATGGCGGCCTCTGCCGGCCGGGGTATGGCGCGGGTCTTCGAATGCGACGACGAAACCTGCCTGATGGAATATCTGCCCGGCCCCAGCCTGGGTGAGCTGGTGCGACAGGACCGCGACGAAGAGGCCACGCGGCGGCTTGCCCAGGTCGCGGCGGAGATTCGCGGCGTGCCGGTGCCCAAAGGGCTGATCCCGCTGGAAAGCTATCTCGCCGCGCTGGTCCGCACCGACCTGTGCCTGCTGCCGGTCGCCGCGCGCCCCCACCTGGCCGAAGCGCGCGCGGTGGCTGCGGCGCTTTTTGCCGATGCGCCGCAACCCGTGGCCCTGCACGGCGACCTGCACCACGACAACATCCTGCACGCCCCCGACGGCTGGCGTGCCATCGACGCCAAGGGGCTGGTGGGCGATGCCGCCTTTGAACCCGCCAACAGCTTCCGCAACCCCTGGGACCGGCAGGACCTTGCGCGCGACCCGGCGCGCGCCCTGCGGCTGGCGGAGATCTACGCCGAAGGACTGGCGCTGGATCGCGGGCGCCTTCTTGACTGGGCCTTCGTTCAGGTCGCCGTGTCGCTGATGTGGTTCGCAGAAGACCAGGGCAAGCTGGAGGACGACCTTGCGCTGCTGCCGGTCATGGCCGCGGCCCGGCAGATCGCGCGCGCACTCGCCGTCAGATGAACCCGCGCCAGCGCAGGATCAGCACGACCGCCACCGCCAGCACCAGAACCCCAAAGGCGACCGAGGCCAGAAATCCCACCAGCGCCCCGATCCGCCGCTCCCGCCGGTTGATCGCGCCGAGGTGGCGCACGCACAGGTCATAGGCCTCGGCCAGTTCGCCTTCGTCCAGCTGCATCACCAGCTTGGGGTTCTTCGACATCTCGGCCGCCTTGGCGAGCTTGCCCGCCGCCACACGCACCTTGTGCGGCAGAAGCCGGCCGCCCTTCTTCAACTTCGCCGAAAGGTCCGCGCCGCGCACGCCCAGCTTCTCGTCCATAAGCGCCGCCACGCGGTTCGCCATCTGCTGGATCGTGCCTGCGCCCATCTGCGGTTCAGTCTGCCATTTCCATTTTCTGTCCCCAGATATCCCACGGGGGTCCGGGGGTGTGAAACCCCCGGCGCAAACAGCCCGCGCGACTGTTGCCCGCCTGCCGCCCCCTCTGGCCCCGCGCCGCCGCCCGCGCTATTGCGGACCCATGCTGCATATCGACCGCCATCCCGCCGCCAGCCCCTCGGGCGCCCCGCCGCTTCTGATCGTGCACGGGCTCTTCGGCTCGGCGCGCAACTGGGGCGTCATCGCGCGGCGTCTGGCCGACACGCGCGACACGCTGGCGGTGGACATGCGCAACCACGGCACCTCGCCGCGCTTTCCCACGCAATCCTACCCCGAAATGGCCGCCGACCTGGCCGAGGTGATCCAGGCGGAAGGCGCGCCGATGGATGTGCTGGGCCATAGCATGGGCGGCAAGGCCGCGATGGTGCTGGCCCTGACGCAGCCCGCCCTGGTGCGCCGTATGGTCGTGGCCGACATCGCGCCCGTGGCCTATACCCATGACCAGACCCGCAACGTCGCCGCCATGCAGGCCATGGACCTGACGATGCCCGACAGCGGCCATTTCACCCGGGCCGAGGCCGATGCCCGGCTGGCGCAAACGGTGGCCGACCCCGGCCTGCGCGCCTTCTTCCTGCAATCGCTGGACCTGCGCAGCCATCCGCCGCACTGGCGGCTGAACCTCGACGTGCTGGAAACCGAAATGCCGAAGATCGTGGGCTGGCCCGGCACCGAAGGCCGCTTCGACGGCCCAACCCTCTTCCTGACCGGGGCGCTGTCACCCTATGTGAAGCCCGAGCACCGCCCGCTGATCCGCGAGCTGTTCCCGAGGGCGCACTTCGCGAAAATCCCCGAGGCCGGGCACTGGCTTCACGCCGACAAACCGCGCGCCTTCGAGGATACCGTCCGGATCTTCCTGACCGCCTGACCGGCGGCCGTCATCCGGCGATCTGGCGGGCCACCAGCCAGCTGACCGGAATGGCCAGCACGAATCCGATGACCGCAGCCGCGATGATCGACGACCCGTCGACGCGGCCCATGGTCAAGGCGATCACGATGCCAACGCCCATCAGCGTCGTCGCGATCATCGAAAACAGCATCATCATCACCCGTGTCATGGCCATCCGCCTTTCCGTCCGGTTCGCCCCCTGCCCTGCCACGGATCGCACGCCTTCACCTTGATCCCGGTCAAACCCATTCACCTCCCTGCATGAGACAAGGAGGTGCCGCCGGACAAGACAGAGGCCGAGGCGGCTGCTAACCTGCCCTCCATCGGTCCACCAAGGACCCGTCGCACCCGACCCGGACGGCCCGCGGCGGCAGAAAGGCGGGACAGGACCGACACATGAATCCGGGGGAGGACATCATGACCGACCATGCCAGGGGACCACGTTGCGCCGCGATTGTCGGCGCCCATGCGAGCGGCAAGACCACGCTGTTCGAAGAGTTGCTCTTTGCCGCCGGCGCGACCGACCGACGCGGTTCGGTGCACGAGGGGAGTTCGGTGGGCGACAGCGCCCCGGAAGCCCGCGCGCGCGGCATCTCGACCGAGCTTTCCGTGGCCTCGTTCCGCTATCTGGACGAGCCCTGGACGCTGATCGACACCCCCGGATCGGTGGAACTGGGGCAGGACGCGCTTGGCGCGATGATGGTGGCCGATGTGGTGGTTGTGGTCGCCGAACCGATGCCCGACCGCGCGGCCACGGTCTCGGGCTTCCTGAAGTTCCTCGATGACCGCAACATCCCGCATGTGATCTTCATCAACAAGATGGACCAGGCAAAGGGCGCCGTCCGCGCCACGCTCGAGGCGCTGCAGGGCTTTTCCGCCCGCCCGCTGGTCCTGCGCGAGATTCCCATCCGCGACGGCGACGGCCAGGTCACGGGTTTCGTGGACCTGGTGAGCGAGCGCGCCTGGCGCTGGAACCCGCACAAGCAGTCGGAACTGGTCACGCTGCCCGAATCGCTGCGCCCCGACGAGGCGCGGGCGCGCGAAAGCCTTCTGGAAACCCTGGCCGACCATGACGACCACATCATGGAGGAACTGCTGGAAGATGTGGCGCCGCCGACATCGGAAATCTACGACAGCCTGGCCCGCGACCTGCGCGCCGACCTGGTGGTGCCGGTGTTCTTCGGATCGGCCGAAAACGGCAACGGGATGCAGCGGCTCCTGAAGGCGCTGCGTCACGAGGCGCCGGGCCCGCAGGACACCGCCGCCCGCCTGGGGATCGAGCCGGGCAGCGGCCCCGTGGCGCAGGTGTTCCGCACGCTCTACTACGGCCAGTTCGGCAAGCTGTCTCTGGTGCGCGTCTGGGACGGCGAGGTGAAGGACGGCCTGACGCTTGGCCGCGACCGCGTGGGCAGCGTGAACACGCTCTTCGGCCGCAAGCCCTCGGCCCATGGCACCGCCGGCCCGGGCGAGGTGGTGGCGCTTGGCCGCATGACCACGGCGCAGACCGGCGAGTTGCTGATGGCCGACAGGGTGGGCACGGTGGACTGGCCGGCCCCGCCCGCGCCCGTGATGGCGCTGGCGATCCGGGCCGAAAAGCAGTCGGACGAGGTGAAGCTCGCCACGGCGCTTGGGCGCCTGATGGAAGAGGACGCCTCGCTTCGGCTGGACCAGGTGGCCGAGACGGGCGAGATGGTGCTTTCGGGCCAGGGCGAGTTGCACCTGCACATCGCCCTGTCGCGGCTGAAGGCGGAACAGGGGCTGACCGTGCTGACCTCGCGCCCGGTCGTTCCCTACAAGGAAACGATCACGCGAGGCGCCAAGGTCCGCTCGCGCCACAAGAAGCAGTCCGGCGGACACGGCGAATTCGCCGATGTGGAGCTGGAGATCGCGCCCTTGCCGCGCGGCGAAGGCTTCCGCTTCGGCGACCGCATCACCGGCGGGGTGGTCCCCAAGCAGTACATCCCGGCAGTCGAACGCGGCGTCGCGGCCTGGCTGGAAAAGGGCTCGCTCGGCTTCCCGGTGGTGGATGTCGCGGTCACTCTGACCGATGGCGGGTTCCACACGGTGGACAGTTCGGAAATGGCCTTCCAGAAGGCCGCCGCCAAGGCAATGAACAATGCCATGCCCGATTGCGCCCCGGTCCTGCTGGAGCCCATCCTCCGCGTTACCGTCACCGTGCCAGCCGAGGCCACCTCGCGCGCGCAACGCATCCTGACAGGCCGGCGTGGGCAGCTTCTGGGCTTCGATGCGCGGCCGGGCTGGCTGGGCTGGGACGAGGTAATGGCGCTGGTGCCCCAGTCCGAAACCCAGGAACTGATCGGCGAGTTGCGCTCGCAAAGCCTGGGCATGGGCAGTTTCACCGCCGAATTCGACCACCTGCAGGAACTGCAGGGGCGCGATGCCGAACGTGTCGTCCAGGCCCGGTCGGCGGCACGTTAGGGGCATGGCGGTCCGTCGCAGGAAACCCGGCGGTCGGACCGCCTTCGGCCTTGCCCTGGCCCTGGCTTTGGTCTCGGCCGGGCTGGTGGTCTGGTGGGGCGGCGCGCTCTGGCCCGCCGCCTCGATCCAGGTCACGGATCCGGGCACGCTGATCCTCGACTCCGGTGCACTGCCCACCGGCGTCACGGCCGTTCTTGCCGAGCCCGCCGACCCGGCCGCTCCACCCGCGCCGCTGCGCCTGACCGGCCGCTTTGCCCGGCCCATGACCGAAGGCGGCGCGCCACGCCATGAGTGGCCCGCCGTCCACGCAGTCGCCCTGATCGAAGGGCCGGACGTGACCCTGTCCTTCGACGACGACGAGAACCGCTACCGGCTGACCGTCGACAGCCCGGCCCTGTCGGTGGTGCTGGACCGGCCCGGCCGCCGCGACCTCAACCTCAGCGGGCTTGGTCCCGGCCAGCACGGGGTCAGGCTGGAAAAGATCAGCGAATCCTCGGCCCCCCGCCCCTTTCCGGTCATCCGTCCTGGCCCCGGCGCGACGGCGCTGCCCGTGCCGCCCCTGAAGCGGCAGATCGAGGTGATCGGCGATTCCGAGGCGGTGGGCTATGGCGTGACCTCGCCGCGCCGCGATTGCAGCGCCGAAGAGCAGTTCGCCACCACCGACACCAGCCTCTCCTTCGGCCCGGCGCTGGCCCGGGCGCTGAATGCCGACTACCAGTTGGTGGCAAGGTCGGGCATGGGGCTGGTGCGCAACTATGGCGGCGCCGATGCCGGTCGCAGCCTCACCGCGCTCTACCCCCTCCCCCTGCCCTCCGACCCGGATGCCATCGCCCTGCCCGATGCCTGGTCGCCCCGGCTTGTCGTGCTGCAACTGGGCACGAACGACGTGATCGATACCGAACAGCCGCACCTGCCACCCGGCTATGCCGAGGCGGCCGCCGACCTCCTGGACCGCATCCGCGACCGCTCCCCCGGCGCAACCATCCTCGTCCTTCTGACCTCGGATCCGGATGCCGGCCGCCGCGCGGCGCTCCAGCCGGTGATCGCCGCGCTCGAGGCCGCAGGCGGCCCGCCCGTGGCGCTGGTCGACGCGCCGCAAAGCGACCTCGGTGCCTGCCACTGGCATCCCTCGCTGGCCGACCATGCGGCGATGACCGCCGTGTTGCAGCAGGCCCTGGCCGGCCTGCCCGATCCCTGGGGGACACCCGCGCCATGATCTCTGCCGAACCCCTGGTCGCGGCGCTTCGCCGCAAGCTGGGCGCGCCGCCGCCAGACATCGCCACCTGCGCCGAGGAAACCTGGGAAATCGCGCCCGGCGCCGAAATCGAGGTGCCGCCCGCCATCTCCCTGCCCGGCACCGAAGAACGCATCAGCGCCACGGCCTTCGCCGACCACGCCATGGTCATGCGGGCCTTCCGCGGCAACCCGGCCGAATGGCACGGCCCGACGCTTGGCCACCGCCTGCGCGACGTGACCCTGTACGATGGCCGCCTGTCCGCGCGCGGCACCGAACGCCACCTGCGCGCCCGCAGCCGCCTGCCCTTCCGTGGCCGCCTGCCCCAACTGGGATCGGGCGCGATGTACGAAACCTGGGTCGGCAACCGCTGGTTCGGCAACTGGCTGCTCGACAACTGCCTGACCTACGGTCTTGCCCAGGCCAGCGGCCTGCCCGTCCATGCCAGCGCCCCCTCGAAACCGCCGCACGGGCCGCAGTACGAGTCGCTTCTGCACATGGCGCCGCGCATTGCACCGCACGGCCATTTTGACGAGCTGGTGATCTTCGACGACCTGCCCGACAACCCCGGCAAGCGCGCCCGCGCCGACGCCCTGCGCGCCCGGCTGCTCTCCTGCCTGCCGCCGGTGCAACCCGGTCCGGGCGTCTTCCTCCTTCGTGGCCACCACGGCGAACAGCGGTTTCTGCAGAACGAGATGGCGCTGGCCGAAACCCTGGCCGCGCGCGGCTTCCGCATCCTCGACCCGATGCGAGAATCGGTCACGACCGTGCTTAACGCCTGTGCCGGCGCGCCCGTCGTGGCCGGCGTCGAGGGTAGCCAGATGACCCACGCCCTTGTCTCGCAGGCGCCCGGTGCCGCGCTTCTGGTCATCCAGCCGGCCGACCGCACCACTGCCGCGCTCAAGACCCTGGGCGATCGTTTCAGCCTGCGCTTCGGCTATGTGGTGGCCGAAGGCGCGGACGGAGCGTACCGCGTCGATGCCGGCGACGTGCTGCGCACGATGGACCTTCTGGCCTGACCCCGCGTCAAAGCCTTGCGATCCTCACGCCGATGCGACACGCTTGCGTTCCTAAGGCGTTAACGCGGCGGAAAGCAGAGTGGGTGTGTGGACGACCATTCTTGACGACTGGCGCCGTCATGGACGGTCGGTCACCGATGCGGGCTTCGTATCGCTGGCCATCTATCGCTATGGCCATTGGGCGGTGGGCCTGAAGTCCCCGCTGCTGCGCTGGCTGGCAACCAAGCCCTACGGGCTGATGCGGCTTCTGATCCTGTCGATCACCAAGGTCTCGATCCCGCCGGGCACGAAGATCGGCAAGGATTTCCACATCATCCATGCCGAAGGCCCGATTTCGATCCACCCCGATGTGGTGATCGGCGACCGCTGCGGCATCATGCACAACGTGACCATCGGCACCAACATGGGCCAGGGCGTGCCGGTGATCGGCGATGACGTGTTCATCGGGGTGAACGCCACGGTGCTGGGCCGCATCCGTGTGGGCGACCGCGTTCGGATCGGGGCGAACACCGCCGTGTCCACCAATGTGCCCGACGACCATATCGCCGTGGGCTCGCCCGCGAAGATCTATCCCCGCCTGCCGCTGCGCACCGCGCCCGCGGCGCCCAAGGCATGACGCCGGCCGCCCCTGTCTGGCGATTGCTGGCCGATGCCCTGCCCATGCGCGCGGATCATCCCGCCCTGGTCGACCCCGACCGCACGGCAACCTACGCCGCCCTTGCCGCCGAGGCCGATGCCCATGCCGCCTGGCTGGCAGAGCATGGCATCAGGCCGGGCGACCGGGTGATCGTCCAGTTGCGCAAGGGCATCGCCGAGGTGGCCGCGATGTTCGGCGCCTGGAAGCTGGGCGCCGTTGTGGTGAATGTGAACCACCAGTGGACGCCGTCACAACTGGCCTATGTGGCCGCCGACTGCCGGGCCGCCGCCGCCGTGATCGGTCCCCGCGTGCCCGCACCGCCCGGCGTGGCGCATGTGCTGGTGTCCGGGCGCGACGCGCTGCCCTCCGGTGGCGCGGCCGAGGCACGGCCCGACCCGCAAGCCCTGGCGATGATCATCTACACCTCCGGCTCCACCGGCCAACCCAAGGGCGTGATGCTGAGCCATGCCAACATCCGCCTCGGTGCAATTGCCGTTTCCGAATATCTCGGGCTCGGTCCGGACGACAGATTGCTGTCCGTCTTGCCCTATTCCTTCGATGCCGGGCTGAACCAGCTGACCACCATGCTGCTTCAGGGCGGCACGGTCGTGCACCAGCCCCTGCCCATGGCAATGGAGATCCTGCGCCGCGCCCGCGACCAGCGCGTGACCGGCATCGCCGGCGTGCCGCCGCTCTGGACCCAGATCACCCGCGCGCTCATCGACGCACCGATGGCCCTGCCCGACCTGCGCCGCATCACCAACACCGGGGGCAAGATCCCGCCCGACGTGCTGGACCAGATGCCCCGCGCCTTTCCGGGCGTGGACATCTTCCTGATGTACGGACTGACCGAATCCTTCCGCTCCACCTACCTGCACCCCTCGAAATTCGCGGCCAAGCCCGGCTCGATCGGCCAGGCCATTCCCCATGCGCAGGTGTTCGTGATCTGCGCCGATGGCCGCCTGGCCGGGCCGGGCGACCAGGGCGAACTGGTCCATGCCGGCGGGCTGGTGTCGTTGGGCTACTGGGAACGGCCCGACCTGACGGCGGCCAAGATCCGCCCCTGCCCCGCCCTGGCCCCGATCCTGGGGAATGCGCCGGTCGTCTGGTCGGGGGATCTGGTGCGCATGGACGCCGAGGGCGATCTGTGGTTCGTCGGCCGCATGGACGAGATGATCAAGACCTCGGGCTTCCGCCTGTCGCCCACCGAGGTCGAGGATGCCGCCGCGCTGTCGGGCCTCGTGGCCGAAGCCGTGGCCTGGGGCGAAGAGGATGCCGATCTCGGCCAATGCGTGCACCTGGCGGTGTCGCTCATGCCGGGGGCCAGCGAGGCCGCGCTTCTGTCACACTGCCGCCGCGCGATGCCGCATTACATGATGCCGCGCCACCTGTATCCTTGGCCCGGCACAATGCCCCGCACTGCCAGCGGCAAGCTTGACCGCCCCGCCGTCATCGCCGCCTGCCGCGCGGCCCCGCCGACCAAGGAGCCCGGATGACCCTTTCCGCCGAAAGCCTCGTCGCCTACCTGACCGACATGCTGAACGTCGAAGGCCCGCTGGATGACAAGACAGAGCTGTTCTCCTCCGGCCTTCTCGACTCGGTGGCGATGATCAACCTGATTGCACATATCGAAGATCAGGCGCGTATCGAGGTGCGTCCGTCCGACGTAACCTTGGACAATTTCGACACCATCGCCCGGATCCTCGCTTATGCCAGACAGGCATGAGGCGCTGGACAGGCTGCTTGCCGAAGCCGCCGCGCGCTTCGGCACACCGGCCTATGTCTATGTGACCGAGGCAATTCAAGACAGGCTGGACGCCCTGAACAGCGCCTTCGGTCGCTGGTTCGACCTCAGCTACGCAGTCAAGGCCAACCCCAACCCCGCGCTCCTGTCCTGGCTGCGCGACCGGGTCGCCACGCTGGACATCTCCTCCGGGGGCGAACTCGCCGCCGCCACGGCCCAGGGATGGGCGCCCGACCGGCTCAGCTTCACCGGCCCGGCAAAGCGCGACTCCGAACTGGCCGCCGCCCTCGCCGCCGGCCCGGTCGAGGTGGTTGTGGAAAGCCTGCGCGAAGCCCGCGCGCTCGACCGCCTCGCCCGCGACGCAGGCCGGGTGCAGCCCGTGCTGGTGCGCCTCTCGCCCGCCCATGTGCCGCGCGGCTTCGGCGACCACATGGCCGGCCGGCCCAGCCCCTTCGGCATCGACGTGGAAGACGCCGCCGCCGCGCTTGCGGAAATCGCCGCCCTGCAAGGGTTGGCGCTCAACGGACTGCACATCTATTCTGGCACGCAGTCGCTGAAACCCGAGGCCATCACCGAGAACTGGCGCATCTTCCTGCAGGTCTTCCGCACCGCCTGCGACGGCCTGGACCTCGTGCCCCAAAGGCTGATCTTCGGTGCGGGCCTGGGCATCCCCTACCACGACGGCGACACGGCCCTCGACCTGACGGAAATCGCCGCCGACATCGGTCCCGACCTCGACACCTTCCGCGCCGAGCCGCGCTTTGCCGCCACCCGGCTCACACTGGAACTGGGCCGCTTCCTGGTGGGCGAGGCCGGCTGGTTCGTCACCCGCGTCGTCACGCTGAAACAGTCGCGCGGCAGCACCTTCGCGCTGTGCGATGGCGGCATGAACGCCCATCTCGCCGCCTCGGGCCATTTCGGCATGGTCATCAAGCGCAACTACCGGATGCACCGCGTCGGTGGCGGTGAACCCACGGCAAGAGTCGATCTCACCGGCCCGCTGTGCACCTCGCTCGACAGGCTGGGCTCCGGCGTGCTTCTGCCGCCGCTCGCCGAAGGCGACCTGATCGCCATCCACGCCTCGGGGGCCTACGGCCCCACCGCCAGCCCCACCGGCTTCATCAGCCATCCCGCCCCGCGCGAAGTGCTGGCCGAAGGCGGCCAGCTGCGCGACGTGACGCCCCGTCCTTGATCGGCGCGCCGGATCAGAAGTCGAACAGGTCCGACAGGAAGTCCTTGCGCTTCTTCTTGCGGTAATCCGGATAGCGCGCCTCGCCATAGCGATAGCGGTCATCGTCGTCATGGTGGGGATGGTGCCGATCCTCCACCCGCCGCTCCGGCTCGCGCCGCACTTCGCGCGGCGGTTCAGGCTGAACCACCGGCGCCGCCGACCGTTCCAGGATCTTGTCCAGCTCGCCCCGGTCCAGCCAGACCCCCCGGCATTTCGGGCAGTAGTCGATCTCCACCCCATTGCGGTCCGACATCACCAGGGTCTCGTTGTCCACGGGACAGCGCATCGCTCTCTCCTTTGCTGTGCAAGGCAGAGATGGGATCACAGGCGCGCAGGGCAAGTCCCGGTCAGAACACGAAATCGCTGGCAGTCAGCGCAACGTTGCCTGTCAGCTCGATCTCCATCGCATTCACCGAGGCGCCCAGAAGCCGCACCTCGATGGTCGTGACACCGCCCGCGACGACAAAGCGGATCTCGTCGGCGGCTCCTGTAAAGGCTCCGGTCCCAAGAAACACATAGTCGCCCTTCGGCAGCTCTATGTGATCGACACCCGTCACGAAATCCGAAATGCGGTCTGTCTCGATCACCGAACTGTCGCCAAAGGTCTCGAAGCGGAACACATCCGCTCCCGCTCCCCCGTTCAGGGCGTCCGCGAAACCGCCCCCGACCAGCGTGTCGTCGCCGCCTCCGCCATTCAACCGGTCGGCTCCAAAGCCCCCGGACAGATGGTTCGCCAGCGCATTGCCCGTCATCGTATCATTGCCGAAATCGCCCTCGACCCTCTCGATGCCGCGCACTACCAGGCTGCGCACCCCGTCCTGTACGGCAGATGCGCTGCCCAGATTCACCGTCCAGCCCAGGATGACCGCACCCGAAGACAGGGTCAGCGTGTCGAACCCACCGCCGCCCTCGATCACATCGTCCCCGTTGTTGCTGATCAGGACGTCGTCGCCGTCGCCCCCCGCAAGCGTGTCGTTTCCGGCGCCGCCCCCGTCGAACAGCATGTCGGCCCCGCCGGCGCCACGCAGCAGATCGTCGCCCACCCCGCCGACGATCGTGTTCGCATCGGTGTTTCCGGTGCCGATCCGGCCGCCGGGTCCCACGAATTCCAGCCGGTCCATTCCGAAGGACAGCGCAAAATCCACCGAGGCGCGCACGGTGTCGTTTCCGTTCGAATCGCTGATCGCAAGATCCGCCTGGTCCACGATGTACAGATCGTCACCAGCCCCGCCAAACACCGTGCCGTCCACCTGACCGCCCCGGCTGCGATAGGTATCGTTGCCGTTGCCCAGCAGCACATCGCCGCTGATCAGGCCATAATTGACCACCGTGTCGTTGATCGCCCCCGTGGTCAGCACGTCGGACAGGTTCACCACTCCAAGGATGGTGCCGGTATTCACCACCCGGTCCGATCCGTTGCCCAGGAACAGGTTCCCCGTGATCCTCCCCTGGTTCGACAGCGTGTCGTTGCCGTCGTTCAGGGAGATGCCGCCGATGATCGTGCCGGAGTTGTCGATCACGTCGTTGCCAAGGTCGGACGTGATCGCGTTAAAGGTGCTGCGGCACTGGATCGTGCCGCTGTTGGTCATGTCCAGCCGTCCGCCGACGATCAGGATCGCACCGCCCGCGCCCCCGTTCAGGATCAGCCCGGTATTGCCAAGGTTCACGATGCCGCTGGTGGGCATGGTGAACTCGATGGTGTTTTCCGTGGTGCTGAAGCCGCTTGACTGGATCGTGCCGCTGTTGGCGATGTGGTAGTCTGCCACCACCCCAGCCTGAACCTGCGCCGAAAGGCTGATCGCTTCGGCACCGCCCGAAATCAGACCCGAATTGTTCAGGATCAGCTGGTTGTTCGTGAACCCGGTGATCGCCTGCGACCGCGATGCGCTCAACGCCCCTTCCTGCCCCAACGTAAGCCAAAGGAAATCCGTCGCCGAAGACATGTCCAGCGCGTTGCCCCCATCGGCCACGATGCTGCCCATGGCCGTGACCGACGCGCTTCCGGTCACTGTCACGCTGTCTCCCGTGCTCGTGTAAAGTGTGCTGCCCAGGGCCACAAAGCCGGTCTCGTTGGCAGCAAGGGTGCGGGCGGTTGAGGAACTGGACAGAAGGGTGAAACTGGTCATTCTCGGGAATCCTCGTGGAAAAATTCGATCAGGGAATTGCTATCCCCGCGCGCGCCGCGCTGGCAACACTCGTGTTCAACCTTGGTCTTGCGCGCTGGCCGCCACCTGCGCTATCCCATGACCGAGCCGCGGCGATGGCGTCGCCGCAGGGGCCACCCCGGCCCCGACGCTTGCAGCCCTGCTGCCACCGTCCTGTACGCCGGGACCTTTCGGGGTCCCGTTCGGCATCAGGCCAGACCCCATGCCAGAGGTCTGCCCATGACACTCGAACGCCCGCAATCCTACCGTTTCCACAACGGCGGCGCGAAGGACGCCCTTCCCTTCGCCGAAGAAGAATACCACGCCCGGCTGGATGGCCTGCGCGACATCATGGACCTGCACGACCTCGATGCCGTCGTGCTGACCTCCATGCACAACGTGGCCTATTTTTCCGGCTTTCTCTACTGCACCTTCGGTCGGCCCTATGCCGCCGTGGTGACCAGGACCGACTGCATCACCGTCTCCGCCGGCATCGACGCGGGCCAGCCCTGGCGCCGGTCCATTGGCGACAACATCACCTACACCGACTGGACGCGCGACAACTTCTGGCGCGTCGTGGCCTCCATCACCGGCGAGGGCAAGGCCATCGGCTGCGAGGCCGACCACCTGACCATGGAACGCGCCGACAAGCTGAACACCTTCCTGAAACCCAAGCGCGGCGTCGATGTCTCGCCCGCCACCATGCAGCAGCGGATGCTGAAATCCTCCGCCGAAATCGCGCTGATCAAGCACGGCGCCAATGTCGCCGACGTGGGCGGCTACGCCATCCGCGAGGCCATCCGCGAAGGCGCGACCGAACTGGAGGTTTCCATCGCCGGGCGCGACGCGATGGAACGGGAAATCGCCAAGCGGTTTCCGCAAGCCGAGTACCGCGACACCTGGGTCTGGTTCCAGTCCGGCCTCAACACCGACGGCGCGCACAACCCCGTCACCAACCGCAAGCTTCAGCGCGGCGACATCCTCTCGCTCAACTGCTTCCCGATGATCTCGGGCTACTACACCGCGCTGGAACGCACGCTCTTCGTGGGCGAGGTCGATCCCGCCTCCCTGAAGATCTGGGAGGCCAACATCGCCGCCCATGAATTCGGCATGAGCCTCCTGAAACCCGGCGCCTCCTGCTCGGGCGTCACCGCGCAGATCAACGAGTTCCTGGCCGAGCGCCAACTCCTGCAATACCGCACCTTCGGCTACGGCCATTCCTTCGGGGTCTTGTCGCACTACTACGGCCGCGAGGCGGGGCTCGAACTGCGCGAGGACATCGACACCGTCCTTGAACCCGGCATGGTCATCAGCATGGAACCGATGCTCACCATCCCCGATGGCCAGCCCGGCGCCGGCGGCTACCGCGAGCACGACATCCTGGTGATCACCGAGGACGGGGCAGAGGACATCACGCACTACCCCTATGGCCCCGGCTTCAACGTCGTCGGCTGAGGCCCTGTCATGAAACCGTCACCCCGGCTTTACCGGGGTGACACCGCCGCCACCCATCCCTGCCCGCCAGTAACACAGCGAACAGGGATGACCCCATGCGTATCCGCCTTGGCCTGACCTCGGCCCTCGCGCTGGCCACCGCAGCGCCGGCCCATGCCGAGATGACCTTCAACCGCATCGCCAGCTTTGCCACGCCGATGAACATGGCCGAGGGCGAGGACAAGGCCCGCGAATCCTCGGCCGAGATCATCTCGGCCAGCGAAGACGGCATGACGCTGATCTACACCGACAGCCCGCTCGGCGTCGTGGGCCTGATCGACATCACCGACCCGGCCGCGCCAAAGCCCCTTGGCAACATCGACATGGGCGGCGAGCCGACCACGGCGCAGATCGTCGGCGGCAATGCCTTCGTCGCGGTGAACACCTCCGAATCCTTCACCAATCCCTCGGGCAAGCTCGTGACCGTGGACCTCGCCACCCGCAAGGCCGTGGCCGAATGCGACCTGGGCGGCCAGCCGGATTCGGTGGCGCGCGCCAAGGACGGCAGCTTCCTTGCCATCGCCATCGAAAACGAGCGTGACGAGGACGTGAACGACGGCGACCTGCCGCAGATGCCCGCGGGCTTCCTGGTCAAGCTGCCGCTCAAGGACGGCGCCGCCGATTGCGCGGCGCTGCAAAAGATCGACCTGACCGGCCTGCCGATCACCGCGCCGGAAGATCCCGAACCCGAATATGTCAGCATCAACGACGCCGGCGAAATCGCCCTGACCCTGCAGGAAAACAACGCCGTCGTCATCGTCGGTGCCGATGGCGCGGTAGCCCGGGTCATCGACGCCGGTTCTGTCGCGCTGGAAGGCGTGGACACCAAGAAGGACGGCCGTCTGAACTTTACCGGCAAGGCCGAGGCGCTGCGCGAACCCGATGGCGTGAAATGGATCGACGCCGACCATTTCATCGTGGCGAACGAAGGCGACTGGAAGGGCGGCTCGCGCAGCTGGACCGTGTTCAACAAGGACGGTTCGGTGGTCTGGGAAGCCGGCCCCGCGCTGGAACAGGCCATCGCCCGCATCGGCCATTACCCCGATGCCCGCAACAAGAAGGGCGCAGAGCTGGAATCGGTCGAATTCGCCGTGTTCGACGGCGCGCCGCTGGCCTTCGTCGCCTCTGAACGCGCCTCCATCGTCGCCGTCTATGACATGACCGACGCCAAGGCGCCGACGCTCCTGCAGCTCCTGCCCTCGGGCATCTCGCCCGAAGGCATGGTCGCGATCCCTGCGCGCAACCTCCTCGTCACCGCCAACGAGGTTGACCTCGGCGAAGACGGCCTCGCCCGGGCCCATGTGATGATCTACCAGCGCAGCGATGCGCCCGCCGCCTATCCGACCCTCACCTCCGAAGGCACCGAGGGCATTCTCGGCTGGGGCGCCCTCTCGGCGCTCGCCGCCGATCCCGAAAAGCCCGGCATCCTCTATGCGGTGTCGGATTCGGTTTATGCCGCCCAACCCGCGATCTACACCATCGACGCCACCCAGACCCCGGCCCGCATCACCGCCAAGACCGTCGTTACCCGCGGCGGAGACGCCGCGCAGAAGCTGGACCTGGAAGGCATCACCCCCGATGGCGAGGGCGGCTTCTGGCTCGCCTCCGAAGGCCGCACCGACCGGCTCACGCCGCATGCGATCCTGCATGTCGATGCCGAAGGCGCCATCGACAAGGAAATCGCCCTGCCGCCCGAACTGCTGGCCGGCGAAGTCCGCTTCGGCTTCGAAGGCATCGCCAAGTCGGGCGACACGCTGTGGATGGCCGTCCAGCGCCCCTGGAAGGACGATCCCGAAAACACCACCAAGCTCCTCGCCTACAACACCGCCGAGGAAACCTGGGGCGCCGTCCGCTACCCGCTCGACCCCGCGCCCGAAGGCGGCTGGGTCGGTCTGTCGGAAATCACCCTGTCGGGCGACTGGGTCTATCTGATCGAACGCGACAACCAGGTCGGCGAGAACGCCGGGCTCAAGGCCATCACCCGCGTGCCGGTCTCTGCCATGGTGCCCGCGGCGCTTGACGGTGAAATCCCGGTGGTCACGAAGGAGACCTTCCGCGACCTGATTCCCGACCTCGCCGGCTTCCACGGCTACACGGCCGAAAAGGTCGAGGGCTTCGCCATCGATTCGGCTGGCACCGGCTTTGTCGTGACCGACAACGACGGCGTGGCCGACAGTTCGGGTGAAACCTTCTTCTGGTCCATCGGCCCTGTGAAATAAGGCCGTTCTCCGCTCCCTGACGGCCGACTGTGACCCCCGCGCGACACGCGCGGGGGTCATTTCTTTCACGAATCGAACGCGGGACTTGACCGAACCCCCGCCGCGCTGTGACTCAGCCTGTCTGCCGCCCTTCGCCCGAGGCCCAAGTGTCCCTCTTCCGCCTGCTGCTCGCCCTTACCCTGGCCGCCCTGCTCTCTGCCTGTGGCACCACGACGAAGCCGGTGGACGGTCGCACCGACTATCCCTCGCGCACCCCGCCAGAGTACGAGGGAATCCAGGACGGCATGTTCTTCATTCCGCCGGTGGAACCCCTGCACCTGTGCTGCGAAAACCAGCGCGCCATCGTGCCCTACAACGGCACCGAAGAGCCGGGCACCATCGTGGTCGATACCTACGCCCGCCACCTCTACTATGTGCTCGATGGCGGCCAGGCCGTGCGCTATGCCATCGCCGTCGGGCGCGAGGGCATCGCCTATCGCGGCACGGGCTACGTCGGGCGCAAGCAGGAATGGCCCTCGTGGCAGCCCACCCGCAACATGATCCGCACCCGCCCCGATCTTTACGCCGAGTTTGCCGGCGGCCTGCCCGGCGGGCTCGACAACCCGCTCGGCGCGCGGGCGATCTACCTGTACCGCGGCGGCCGCGACACGATGTTCCGCATCCACGGCACCATCGACGATGCCTCGATCGGCCGCGCCACCTCGGCCGGCTGCATCCGCCTGTTCCAGCGCGACGCCATCGACCTCTATGACCGGGTCGAAGCCGGCGACACCATCAAGGTGCGCACGCTCGACGAATCCCTGGAACTGGAAGGCCCCTACATGGACGACGCCTGGGGCCGCGCCGTGCCCGACACGCCGGAAAACCGCGAGCAGCTCGAACGCGACCTGCCCATCGCCATGGCCGAGGCCGAAGCGGAAGCCGCCGCCCAGGCCCAGGCCGATGCGCTCGCCGCCGAGGCGGCCACGGCAGAGGCCGCGGCCCTGGCGGGCACGACCTTCAACTGATCGGAACCCGGCCCGCAAACGGGCCGGGAGCCCAGGGTCAGGCGAGGATGACGTAATCCTTCAGCGTGGTTTCCAGCACCTCCCAGGTGCCGGAAAACCCCGGCCGGATAATGAAGCTGTCGCCCGCGCGCAGCACCGTCTCGACGCCCGCGGCATCGGTCAGAACCGAGACCCCCTTCAGGATGTGGACATATTCCCACTCCTCATAGGAAATCCGCCACTTCCCCGGCGTGGATTGCCAAAGCCCGCAATACAGCCCGCCCTTCTCCTCGATGTTCCAGGTGGTGTGCACGGGATCGCCCGCCACCACCTTCTCGGGCTCAGGCCGGCTTTCCTCGGCGGCAATGCCCTCGCGGGCGACACGGATCAGATGGGTCATGGACATCCTCGGGCTGTTCGACCTGCTTTTGGCAAGCCGCGCCGGCGCCGGTCAAGCCGTTCCGCAG
>Ga0209368_1000823_pt1 | contig 18572 bp, 19 predicted proteins | sample EBPBio242008_DNA_FD_185862 | JGI IMG/M metagenome (GOLD analysis project Ga0209368, IMG submission 185862) | Wastewater treatment Type I Accumulibacter community from EBPR Bioreactor in Madison, WI, USA - Reactor 1_4/24/2008_ DNA (SPAdes)... | ecosystem: Engineered > Bioreactor > EBPR >...
TGATGTCGGAAGGCCGTCTCACCGCAGACCTGCCCCGCGGCGCCGATGCCGCCGCGGTCGTCGCCGCCGCCTCTCCCCGCTCGACCAAGGACAAAGCCGCATGACCGCGATTCCCGCCGCCGCCCCGCACCGCACGCCGCTGGTCCTGCACCTCCTGCGGCTGCGTACCTTCGTGGCCCTAATCCTCGTGCTTGGCTTCTTCTCCTTCGCCGCGCCCAATTTCCTGACAGCCGCCAACGCGGTCATCGTCTCCAAGCATGTCGCGCTGAACGCCTTCCTCGCCATCGGCATGACCTTCGTCATCATCACCGGCGGCATCGACCTGTCCGTCGGCTCCATCGTCGGCCTCTGCGGCATGGTCGCGGGCTGGCTGGTGCTGAACGGGGTGGACACCGGCCTTGGCTGGACCATCTGGTTCAACACCTTCGAGATCTCGCTGATCGTCGGGCTGGTGGGCATCGGCGTCGGCCTCATCAACGGCCTGCTCATCACCCGGCTGAACGTCGCCCCCTTCATCGCCACGCTCGGCACGCTCTACGTTGCGCGCGGCGCAGCCCTCCTCTCCTCGGGCGGGCGCACCTTCCCCAACCTCTCGGGCAATGCCGAATTCGGCACCGCCTCCTTCCCCTGGATCGGCACCGGCACCCTCCTCGGCCTGCCGGTCATGGTGTGGCTTCTGGTCCTCGTCGGCCTCGCCGCCGCCTATATCGCCCGCCGCACCCCCCTCGGCCGGCACATCTATGCCGTGGGCGGCAACGAACGCGGCGCCGCGCTCTCGGGCGTCAAGGTCAACCGGGTCAAGCTCTTCGTCTACATGTTCTCGGGCTTCTGCGCCGCCCTCGTCGGCCTCATCATCGCCAGCCAGCTCCAGGCCGCCCACCCCGCCACCGGCGAGACCTTCGAGCTGAACGCCATCGCCGCGGCCGTCCTCGGCGGCACCTCGATGTCGGGCGGGCGCGGCCGCATCGGCGGCACCATCGTCGGCGCCTTCGTCATCGGCATCCTGTCCGACGGCCTCATCATGATGGGCGTCTCCAGCTTCTGGCAGACCGTCATCAAGGGCGTCGTCATCATCGTGGCCGTGGTCATCGACCAGGCGCAAAGCCGGCTTCAGGCCCGCGTGGCCCTTGCGCAAGAGGCCGCCGCACGCTGAGCCCTTGACCGGGCCCGCCCCGGCAGCGCATCCCTTGAGGCCAAAGCACCAGCGAGGCGACGGTGAACCAGAAGGCAGCACGGCCGCAGGGCGAGCAGATGGTGGGGCTTCTCTCCGAACCCCGCCGCCGCCGCATCCTCGACTGGATCCAGGAAGAAGGCGCCGCCCGCGTCCGCGACCTCGCCGCCGCCTTCCAGGTCTCCGAAGCCACCATCCGCCAGGATCTCGAACGCCTGGAACAGGACGGCGCCATCACGCGCGAACATGGCGGGGCCTTCCTCAACTCCGTGCCCGCCCAGGTGGGCACCATGACGCTCCACCACCAGGAGAACATGGACCGCAAGCGCCGCATCGGCGCACTGGCCGCCTCGCTGGTCGAAGACGGCGAAACCATCATCCTCGACGCCGGCACGACGACGACCGAAATCGCCACCCGCCTCACCGCGCGACGCAACCTCACCGTCATCACCAATGCGCTGAACATCGCCGTCATCCTCGGCGCCGTGCCCGGCAATGCCGTCCATATGCCCGGCGGCCAGTTCAAGGCGCCCACGCTCTCGCTCTCGGGCGACAAGGCGGCCGAATACTTCCGCTCGATCTTCGCCGGAAAGCTCTTCCTCGCCACCGCCGGGGTCGCGCTCGACGCCGGCCTCACCTATCCCAGCTTCGCCGACCTCCAGCTGAAAGAGGCGATGATCAAGGCCGCCTCCCGCGTCTATCTCGTGGCCGACAGCACCAAGATCGGCAAATCCTCCTTCACCCGGCTCGGCTCGCTGGAACTGATCCACGCCTTCATCACCGATGACGGCATCTCCGCCGCCGATGCCAAGGCCTTCCAAAGCCGCGGGATCGAGATGCTCATCGCCGGCTGACCGGCCCTCACCGCTCCAGCCGCGCGCGATAGGCGCCCGGCGACAGGCCCGTCACCCGCGCAAAGACCCGGCCGAAATAGGCCGGGTCATCGAAGCCAAGCGCGAAGCCCACCTCCTGCACCTGCATTCGGGTATAGGCCAACAGGCGGCAGGCCTCGCGCAGCCGCACCCCCTCCAGATAGGCATGGGCCGAAAGCCCCGTCGCCCCCCGGCACAGCCGCCGCAGGTGCCGCTCGGAAAGGCCAAGCGCGCGGGCATAATCCGCCAGTTGCCAGCCCGAGGCCAGTTCCCGCCGGATCAGCGCCTCGAACCGGGCCATCCGCGGGTCCGCCACCTCCGGCGCCACCACAGGCGCGCCAATCGCCTCCGCCACCGCGCAGCCCAGGTCCAGCGCCGCCGCCCGCAGCCGCAGCCGGCGGAACGTCCCCTGCCCTTCATGCGCGGCAGCAATCGCCGCAAAGCCTGCCCCCACGCCTTCCGGCACCGGTCCCGCCCAGGCCCGTGCCAGCGCCGGGGCGGTCTCGGCCTCCGGCCCGAACAGTTCGGGGAAATCCGCCGGGGGCAGCGTCATGACAAAGCCCTCGGTCCCGGCGGCAAAGGCAAAGCCATGCACCACGCCCCGCGGCAGGTTGACCAGCACCGGCGGCAGAAGCTCATGGGCAACACCGTCAAAGGTCAGCCGCCCCCCGCCCCCGGTCAGCAGAAACAACTGGTGCAGATGCAGGTGACGGTGCGGCGCGATCCGCCAGTCCAGCCCCGCCGCCCGGTCCACGATCCGCTCGATGTGCAGCAGGTCCGGAAAGGGGCTGTTCTCGCCATACAGGTTCCAGGCAGGGATGGGCGATTGGCTCATGGCCGGAAAATACCAGAACTTCCCCGCTTCGTCCATTCGTCCCACCTGCGCGGCAAGGCAGGATGCCCCGGCGAACAGGGAGGATACCATGCGCACCCAGGTGGCGATCATCGGCGGCGGCCCGTCCGGGCTTCTGCTCAGCCAGCTTCTGAACCGGGCGGGCATCGCCACAGTCGTTCTGGAACGCAAGTCGCGGGATTACGTCCTGTCGCGCATCCGCGCCGGTGTCCTGGAATGGGGGCTGGTGGGCCTCCTGCGCGAGGCCGGCGCCGCCGCCCGGATGGAGATCGAAGGCCATCCCCATGACGGCACCATCATCGCCGATCACGGCCGGATGCAGCGCATCGACTTCAAGGCGCTGATCGGCAGGCAGGTCATGGTCTATGGCCAGACCGAGATCACGCGCGATCTCTACGACGCGCAGGATGCCATCGGCGCCACCGTGCTGACCGAGGCCGAGGATGTCGCGCTCCACGATGTGACCACATCGGCACCCTATGTCACCTTCACCCATCAGGGCGTGGCGCAGCGGCTTGACTGCGACGTGATCGCCGGCTGCGACGGCTTCCACGGCGTCAGCCGCCCCACCATCCCGGCCGAGGTCCGCAAGACCTTCGAGAAGGTCTATCCCTTTGGCTGGCTTGGTATCCTCTCCCGTACCCCGCCGGTCTCGGAAGAACTGATCTATGCCCGCAGCGAACGCGGATTCGCGCTCGCCTCCATGCGCAACCCGATGCTGTCGCGCTACTATGTGCAGGTTCCCCTGACCGACCAGGTGGAGGATTGGTCCGACGACGCCTTCTGGACCGAGTTCAAGGCGCGAATGCCGGCCGAGGTCGCCGCCCGCCTTGTCACCGGCCCCTCGATCGAGAAATCCATCGCGCCGCTGCGCTCCTTCGTGTCCGAACCCATGCGGTGGGGCCGCCTCTTCCTTTGCGGCGATGCCAGCCACATCGTGCCGCCCACCGGCGCCAAGGGGCTGAACCTTGCCGCCTCGGACGTGCATTACCTGTTCGAGGCGCTGACAACCTTCTTCCGTCGGGGCGACGAGACGGCGCTCGACCACTATTCCACCCGCGCCCTTGCCCGCATCTGGCAGGCGATGCGCTTCTCCTGGCAGATGACGATGCTGCTGCACAACTTCCCCGACCAGACCGAATGGGACCACCGGATGCAGGGGGCCGAGCTTGACCAGCTTTTCACCAACCCCGCCGCACAGCGCCTGATGGCCGGGAATTACACGGGGCTTCCCTACTAGACTGCACCGTCGAGCCCACCTGCCTCGCGCCCCGGCGAAGGCCGGGGCCTAGACGGCTTGCCGCACCACTGCCCTCTCCCGCCCGACCCCGGCTCAAGGCCGGGGCGGCGTCTCGCGGGGAGCCTCCGCCGCAAAGGCCCGCGCCTCGGCGGGCGCCTGACCCAGGCCCCCGGCCTCCATCGCCGCCAGGTCCAGCCCTGGCCAGTCCCGCGCCGCCAGCCGCCGCAGGTCGGCGCCCTGCGCCAAAGCCTCCGCCACCAGTGCCTTGACCTTCGCCTCCGCCTCGGGCCGGGGCATCGTCCCGGCCAGCGCAAAGGTCAGCGCCTCGGCCCAGATCGTGCCGGCATCCTGATCCAACCCGCGCGCCATCGCCGCCGCATCGGGCCTCAGCCGCCCCGCCAGATTGCCCGCCAGCGCCAACCCCCGCCCGGTCGAGATGCAAAGCTGCGGCAGGGTCAGCCATTCGGTGAACCAGGCCGCCCCATCACGCTGCTGCCGATGCGCCCCCGCCCCGGTCATCAGCCCGGCCAGCGCCATCACCTGCCGCGACAAGGCCACCAAGGCCGACGGTCCGACCGGGTTCTGCTTCTGCGGCATGGTGGATGACCCGCCCGCGCCCTCGATCCGGATCTCGGAAATCCCGGTCTGGGTCAGCAAGAGCAGGTCCTCACCCATCTTGGCCAGTGTCGCCGTCAGCCCGGCCATCCACCCGGCCAGCGCCGCCATGCCATCGCGTTCGCCATGCCAGCCGGCACCGGGGTCGGCCAGCCCCAGAGCCTCGGCCAGCCCGGCCCGCACCTCCGGCCCCCGCCCGCCCATCGCCGCCAGCGTCCCCGCCGCACCGGACAGCGACACCTTCAGCACATCCGCCCGCACTGCCTCCAGCCTTGCGCGATGCCGAAGCAAGGGCCGCCCCCAGCCAGCCACCACCGCGCCAAAGGTCGTGGGCACCGCTCCCTGCCCATAGGTCCGCGCCGCCATCGGCAAATCGGCATGCGTCTCCGCCAATACCCCCAGCCCGGCCACCAGCCCATCCAGCCGCGCCGCCCAGATCTCCAGCACCCGCCGCAACCGCAGCGCCAGCGCCGTATCCACGATGTCCTGCGAAGTCGCCCCCCAATGCAGCCAGCGCATCATCTCGGGCGCCCCCGCCTCCTTGCGGAAGGCGGCCAGCAGCCCCGGTACCGGCACCCCGTTGCGCGCCGTCTCGGCCGCCAGCGCCGCAGGGTCCACCTGCACCTCGCGCGAGGCCCGGTCGATATAGGCCCCCGCCTCGGCCGGGATCAGCCCCAGCCCGCCCTGCACCCGCGCCAGCGCCCCCTCGACCAACAGCATCGCCCGCACCTCGGCGGCGTCGGTGAACAGCCGCGCCACCTCGGCATCGCCGAACAAGCCGCCATAGATCGCACTGTCCGCCACCGCTCCCGGCATCAGGCGCCTCCGGGCATCCGGCCCGCCACCCTGGCCAAGACAGCCGGCCCCGGACAGGACCGGGCAGGCCGCACATCGGCGCGAAGAAAGCAGTCGGGACGCATCATGAACCCTCAGATGTCGATGAACACGGTCTCGCCCTCGCCCTGAAGGCGGATGTCGAACCGATACTGTCCCGGCGCCTCGGCCTTCGCAATCAGCGTCGCCACCCGCTGCCGCTGCTCGATCGACCGCAGCACGGGGTCGCTGCCATGCAGGCCCGCGTCCTCGGGGAAATACATCCGCGTGGCCAGGCCAACATTGATCCCCCGCGCCACCAGCCACAACGTCAGGTGCGGCGCCTGCACGCCCCCGGCCTTCAAGGGCACCGCGCCGGGCCGGATGGTCTCGAAGGCCCATTCCCCGGTCTCGAACTCGGTGATCACCCGGCCCCAGCCCCGGAAGCCCGGCGCGCACTCCGCCACGCGCGGATCCTCGGGATGGGGATAGATGCCGTTGGCATCGGCCTGCCAGACCTCGATCAGCACATCCTTCACCGGCGCGCCCGTGCCATCGCGCACCACGCCCGAAACCCGGATCCGCTCACCCGGCACGCCGGGCGCGGCAATCACCTGCCCCAGCTCCTGCTCGAACAGCCTGAACCCCGCCGCGCCCGGCGCCAGCCCGATGTGAACATAGGGCCCGGCGGTCTGCGACGGCGTCTCTTTCAGATAGTTCAATGGTTGAACCATGCCCCGCCCCCCCTTTTTCGCATGTTCGAACCGGAAAACCGGTCCCCACTTTTCCTGAACATGCTCAGTTCCCCTCCAGCCGGTTCTCGAACAGCGTGGACCGCCGCCCCCGCAGCACGATGTCGAACTTGTAGGCCAGGCAATCCATCGGCACCGCCGTGTTCAGATCCAAAGGCGCAATCAGCCGCTGCACCGCCTCGGGGTCAGGAATCGTCTGCACGATCGGGCATTTCGCGATCAGCGGGTCGCCCTCGAAATACATCTGGGTGATCAGCCGCTGGCTGAACGAGGTGCCAAAGACCGAAACGTGAATATGCGCCGGCCGCCACGAGTTCACATAGTTCAGCCAGGGGTAAGGCCCCGGCTTGATGGTGCGAAAGTAATAGTACCCGTCGTCATCCGTCAGCGTGCGCCCGCAGCCGCCGAAATTCGGGTCCAAAGCGCCCAGATAGACATCCTTCTTGTGCCGGTACCGCCCGCTGGCATTGGCCTGCCAGATCTCCACCAGGGTGCGCGGCACCGGGCGGCCGTTCTCGTCCAGCACCCGGCCATGCACGATGATCCGCTCTCCCACCGGCAGGCCGCCGTGGCCGAAATTCACGATCAGGTCGTTGTCGTTCGGCCCCAGGTCGTTGTGCCCGAAGGTCGGCCCCGTAATCTCGCTCATCGTCTGCCGCAGGGTCAGCAGCGCCTGGCCGGGCGAGCGCGGAACCGATGTCTTGTAAACGGGCGTCAGCGCGGGCGGATGCATCCGCCAGTCGCGCTCGTAGAACTCGGCAGGTTTCATGGTCTCCCTCCCTCGGCCTTCATCTCGGCAAAGACCTCTTTCGCGATCTTGATGGCATGGTTGGCGCGCGGCACCCCGGCATAGATGGCCACATGCAGCAGAGCTTCCATCACATCCGCTTCACTGGCGCCGGTATTGCGCGTGGCGCGGATATGCATGGCCAGTTCATGGTCATTGCCCAGGCCCGCCAACAGCGCGATGGTCAGCATCGACCGTTCGCGCAAGGAAATCGTATCTCGCGCCCAGACATGGCCCCAGGCCGCATCGGTGATGAGCCGCTGGAACGGCGCATCGAACCCGGTCTTGGCCGCTTCGGCCCGGTCCACGTGGGCATCGCCCAGCACCTTTCGCCGCCGCGCCATGCCCCGTTCGGTCACGCTCATGCCAGCCCCTCCACAAAGCCGCCAATCAGCGCGGCCGTGCGGTCCGGGTTGTCGATGGCCGGAATATGCCCCGATCCCTCGATCACCTCGACCCGCGCCCCGGGAATCGCCGCCGCCGTCGCCCGGACCAGATCAACCGGGGTGGACAGGTCCGCCGAACCGCCGATCAGCAGCACGGGGCAGGCAATCCTCGGGCTCTCCCCCGTCAGGTCGGCCGCCGCCAGCACCCGGCAGGTGCCGGCATAGCCCGCGGCATCGCCTCGGGCCAGCATCGTGACCCAGGGCAGCACCTCGTCGGTCGCCCGGAACGGCGCCGCGAACCAGCGTTCGATCACCTGCTGCGCCAGCCCCGCCATGCCCAGGCTGCGAACCCCCTCGATCCGCGCCGCCCAGCTTTCCGCCGTGCCGACCTTCATCGCGGTGTTGGAAAGCACCAGCCCGCGCACGCGGTCGGGATGGCGCGCGCCCAGCATCTGCCCGATCATGCCCCCGATGGAACAGCCCGCCACCACGGCCCGCGCGATCCCCAGGTGGTCCATCAGCGCCACCGCATCCGCCGCCAGGTCCGCCAGCGACCAGTCACCCGAAGGCGTGGCCGAAAGCCCGTGGCCGGGCTTGTCCAGCCCCACCGCCCGCAGGCCCGGCAGGCGGTCCACCACCGCATCCCACATGCGCAGGTCGGTTCCCAGCGAGTTCAGGAAGACCACCGGCACGCCGCCCTGCGGCCCGCGGACACGAAAGTGCATATGCCCCCAGGGGCGCATCAGAACAGGCATTGAGGATCCTCCCTTGGGCAGATTGCCATAAACGGAAACCGCGATAAAATAGATTGTCAGCCACGCTCCATAACCCAGGAATTATGCATCCCGGCATCAAGCTGCGCCATATCCGCCTGTTCCTTGCGGTGGCCGATCTTGGCAGCCTCACCGCCGCCGGGCGCGCGGAAGATATATCGCAGCCCGCCGTCTCCGCCTCGCTGTCGGAACTGGAAACCCTGCTTGGCGCGCCCCTCCTTACCCGGCAAGGCCGCCGCATCGCGCTGACGCCCCAGGGCGAAGGCTTCCGCCGCCATGCGCGCGAGGCGCTCGCCGCGCTCGAGGCCGCCGCACGGGCGACCTTGCCCGAAGCCGGTCCGCAGCGCCTGTCGGTCGGGCTCCTGCCCACGGTCTCCACCCGCTTCTTCCCCGAGGTCGTGGGCCGCTTCCTCGCCACGCGACCCGGCGTCACCCTCTCCATCGAGACCGGCGCCCACCCCGACCTGTTGCGCAAGCTGAAGGATCGCCGCATCGACCTGATGATCGGGCGGATGCCGCAGGCGGCCGAACTCCCGGGCCTCGACTTCGAATTTCTCTATGAGGAGCCCGTGGTCGCCGCCGTCCGCAGCGGCCACCCCGGCGCGGACCGGCCGCTCGTCGATGCGCTGCGCGACTACCCCGTCATTCTGCCCACCCGCGACGCCATCATCCGCAAGACGGTGGACGATTACCTTGCCCAACTGGGCCTCGCCACGCTGGTGCCGGCGGTGGAAACCTCGACCCTCGCGCTTGGCCGGGGCCTCCTGATGGCCACCGATGCAATCTGGTTCATCAGCCAGGGCGTGATCGAGGCCGAGCTTCACGCAGGAGCCGTCCGCACCCTGCCGCTTGGCGCGGCTTACCTCTCGGGCGCCGTGGGAATGACCCGCCCCGCCAGCCTGCGCCCGCCCGACAGCCTGGCTCGCCTGATGCAGCTGATCCGCGATGCCGCCGAGGCGCGCCGCAGCGGCGCCTGACGGCCAATTATTAAGTCCAAGTTAATGCGGCCGCGCAAGCCCTTGATTCAAAAGGACCGGACCAAGCGTCCGAGCTCGGACGCTATCGCCGCCGGGCCACGACCGCCAGCGAAGGCACCGTCCCCGCCTCGCCGGGCATCGAGACATAGGGCAGGGTCTCCTCCACCACCTCCACCCCCGGATGCCCCTTCAGAGCCGCCTCGAATCCCCCCGTCCAGACCGTGGTCTTGACGGTCAGCACCAGCGGCCCGCCCCGCCGGGTGATGCGGATCAGCTCGGGCAACCCCTCCGGCCCCACATGCCCCGTGGTGAAGACCCCGGTGCAGATCACCGCGGCAAAGGCATGGTCGGCAAAGGGCAAGGGCCCGCCCAGGGCCAGCCGGTGCAGCGCCGCGTAGGAGCCCCGGGCGCGGGCCTTCGCCAGCATCCCTTCCGAAAGGTCCAGCCCCTCGACCGGGGCAAAGCCCAGGATGCCCAGCCAGTCGCCCAGCACCCCCGTGCCGCAGCCGGCATCCAGCACCGGCCCCGTCCCCCGCGCCGCGTGCCGGGCCAGCAAAGCCAGCCCCACCGTCGGGTGCCGGTACCCCGCCCGCGCCATCTCGTCGTCATAGCTCGCCGACCAGCTGTCATAAAGGGCCGCGATCTGGTCCGGCGTGCCCGCGTCATAGACCGCGCCCAGATGCCCCTCGTGCCTGCCGTCGCCCATATCCGCCCCCGCTTCCCTGCGCCCGAACCTTGCGGCAGGATGCCGCCCAAGGCAACCGGAGACGAACCATGCAGGACGACATCCCCGCCATCGCCCGCACCATCCCGGCACTCGCCGGCTGGAGCGGAACAGCCGAACGGCTCGGGGGCCTGACCAACCGCGTCTACCGCCTGGGCGACGCCATCCTCCGCATCCCCGGCGAAGGCACCGCCGAATACATCGACCGCAAGAACGAGGCGCAGGCCGCCCGCGCCGCCGCAGCCGCCGGGGTCAGCCCCGACCTGCTGCACGCCGACCCGGCGACCGGCCTCATGGTCACGCGCTTCCTGCCGGGCACCACCACCATGTCGCCCGAGGCCTTCCGCACGCGGCCCGGCTCCCCCGCCCGCGCCGCCCGCGCCCTGCGCCAGCTGCACCTCTCGGGCCAGGCCTTCCCGGCCCGGTTCGAGCTCTTCGCCATGATCGACGACTACCTCCGCCTCCTGTCCGGCAAGGAGGTGGCCCTGCCCGAAGGCTACCACGCCGTCGTGGCCGAGGCTGAGACCGTCCGAACCGCGCTGGCCCGCGCGCCTGCCTCCCTCGTTCCCTGCCACTGCGACCCCCTGTGCGAGAACTTCCTCGACACCGGCGAGACCATGTGGATCGTGGACTGGGAATATTCGGGCATGAACGACCCGATGTGGGATCTGGGCGACCTGTCCGTCGAGGCCGGCTTCGACGCCGCGCAGGACGAGGAACTGCTGAGCGCATACCACGACGGCCCCGCCCCGGCCGAGGCCCGCGCCCGCATGGTGATCTACAAGGCCATGTGCGACCTGTTGTGGACGCTGTGGGGCCTGATCCAGCTGGCCAACGGCAACCCCGCCGACGACTTCCGCGCCTATGCCGACGGCCGTTTCGCCCGCTGCCGCGCGCTGATGGCAACGCCCGACTTCGCCGCCCATGTCGCGCTGCTGGCACGCGCCTGACCCGGAGCCGCCATGTCCTTCCAGAAAGCCTCCGACCTGTTACGACTGGCCGAAATGGCCTCGGCCCGCCACTTCGGCATCGGGCTGCAGGAGATCACCGAGGAATTCGGCTGCGACCACCGCACCGCGCAGCGCATGACCCGCGCGCTGGAGGATTGCTTTCCCAATGTCGAGACCCTGACCGACGAGCAGCGGCGCAAATACTGGCGGCTGAAGGGCGGCGACACGCAGCTTCTGAAGGTGCAGGGCATCCGCGACAGCGAGCTTGCCGCGCTGGAGCTTGCCATCCGCCGGGCCGAACGCGACGGTGTCCAGACCGAGGTGGCCGCGCTGCAAAGCCTGCGCGACCGGCTCTTGGCCACCATGCCGCGTCCCCATGCCCGCCGCGCCGAGGCCGATGCCGAAACGGTGCTGGAAGCCTATGGCTTCGCCTCGCGCCCCGGCCCGCGGGTGAAGGGCGACCCCGTCATCATCGCCACCGTGGCCGAAGCGCTGAAGGGCTCGCATCCCCTGGTCGTCACCTATGCCGGCGGCAGCGACCCCGGGCGCGAACGGGTGCTGGAACCCCACGGCCTGCTGATCGGCACGCGGCGCTATCTGGTGGCGCGCGAACGCGGCGGCAACGGACGGCTTCAGCACTTCCGGCTGGACCGCATCCGGTCGGCCCGGATCGAGGCGCAGGCCTTCTCGCGAGACCCCGACTTCAACCTGGAAGACCACGCCGCCCGCGCCTTCGGCAGCTATCACGACGATGGCGAGCACGGCGAGGTGATCTGGCGCTTCCGCCCCGAGGCCGCGCCGGTGGCGCGCGAGTTCCAGTTCCACCCCCGGCAGGAGGTGACCGAGGAACCCGACGGCGCCCTGACCGTGCGCTTCCACGCCTCGGGCCAGCTGGAGATGGCCTGGCACCTGTACCTCTGGGGCGACAAGGTCGAGGTGCTGGCGCCTGACCGCCTGCGCGAACTGGTTCAGGGCTTCCAGCGCGGCGACTTCCCCGCCCTGCCCTGACGGTCACCCTGCGTCCAGCCGCGCCCGCTCTGCCGCCCAATCTGGGTCCAGGAAGGGCACAGGCGCCCCGCTCAGGGCTGCTTCGACCACCAGATCAAGCCGCTGGCGCGCGGCCCCGTGCGACATGAACCGTCCCGCGAGCCGACGCCCGGCCTCGCCCAGCCTTTCGGCCAGCGCCGGATCGCCGCGCAACCGCTGCACCGCATCCGCCAGCGCGGCATCGTCGCCCAGGGGCACGACCAGCCCGTTCACCCCGTCCAGCACATAGTCGGCAATCTGCGGCGCGGCCGAGACCACCAGCGGACGGCCCAGATGCATGGCTGACACCAGCGTGATGTGCCCCGCCCCGCGTGAGGCGTCCAGAAGAGCCACCACATTCACCTCGGCCGCCGCCATGGCCGAAATGCAGTCGGCCATCGGGATGTCGAACCGCGCCGTCACACCCGGCGCAGGATCGGCGGGCAGCCCGGCATAGGCGGGCGCCACGATCAGGCCGTTCAGGCCCAGCCCCGTGGCCAGCCGCAGGAAGGCCGCCCAGTCCCGGTTGTTGCGGCCCACCATGCACAGCGCCACAGGCTCCGCCGGAACCCCGGGCGCGGGCAGGTCATAGCCCCAATGCGCAAAGGCAAAGCGATCCGCCGGAATGCCATGCAGGGCGCTGAACTGCCCGGCCTCGGCCACCGAATGCACGACAACCAGCCGCAGCCGCCGGAAGATGCGGTCGATCAGCCCGTCCAGCGGGCGAAAGCCAAAGCGCAGAAGCCGCCGCGACTGGTTCATCGCAACCGAAACCAGCACCACCCCCGAACGCATCCCGAACCACAGGCAGGCGAAGAAGGTGCAGTAATACTCGCCCGCAATCACCACCTGCGGCCGGCGCCGCAGCGCCAGCCGCGCCACGAACAGAAGCCCCGACAACAGGTTCCGCGTGTTGACCATGTAGCTTTCGACACGCAACCCGCGCCGGTCCAGCGCCGGCAGGGTGAAGGCACCTTCGGGCAGTGCCGCGTTGCGGTCTCCCGCGTTCAGGCAGATCGCCAGCTTTTCGGCCATGTCCGCCCTCCGTCCGACTGCCCGCACCCTGCCGAAGCCCCGGCGCAGGTGCAAGCCCGCCGCGCTCAGACCGCCACGGCCTGCGGCAGCACCCAGGGCCCGAATGAAGGCACGGCATTGGCGCGCAGCCGGCAACCATAGGTCGCCTCCAGCACCTCGTCGCGCAGCACATCGGCGGGCGCGCCCTCGGCCAGCACCCGGCCCCCGGCCATCAGAACCAGACGGTCGGCGAACATCGCGGTCAGGTTCAGGTCATGCATCACCGCCACAACGCCGCCGCCCGCATCGGCAAAGGCGCGGGCGCGGCGCATCACCTGCAACTGATGCGCGATGTCCAGTGCCGCCACCGGCTCGTCCAGGAACAGCCAGCGCGGGCCTTCCGGCCCCACCGGCTCCCAGACCTGCGCCAGCGCGCGGGCCAGGTGGCCCCGCTGCTGTTCCCCCCCCGAAAGCTCGGGCAGCGGGCGATGCGCCTTGTCGGCCAGGTCCACGGCGGCCAGCGCCGCTTCGACCACGCCCCTCTGCCCGGCGGCATCGCCCGCCTCGTGGCCCATGGCCACGATCTCGCGCAAGGTGAAGGGAAAGGCCACCTGCACCGCCTGCGGCAGCACCGCGCGCAACCCGGCCAGCCGTCCGTGCGCCAGACGCGCCACGTCCTGCCCGTTCAGCCGTACCCGGCCGGGCAGCGGCGCCTCACCGGTCAGCACCCGCATCAGCGAGGTCTTGCCCGATCCGTTCGGCCCCGCGATGGCCGTCACATCCCCCGGCCGTGCGGTGAAATCCACGCCGCGGAGCACCTCGGCCCGGCCCAGGCGCAGGGTGATGCCTTGAGCCTCCAGCATCAGATCGCCCCCACCCCGGCCCGGCGCAGAAGGATCCACAGGAAGACCGGCGCGCCCAGAACCGCCGTCACCACGCCGATCGGCAGTTCGGCCGGGGCAACGATGCCTCGCGCCACGATGTCCGCCGCCGCCAGAAGCGCCGCGCCCAGAAGCGCCGCGCGCGGCAAGAGCAGCCGGTGACCGGGGCCGGACGCCAGCCGCAACAGATGCGGCACCACGATGCCCACAAAGGCGATGCCGCCCGACAGCGCCACCGCCGCCCCGGCCGCCGCCGCAGTGGCCAGGATCGCCAGCCGCTTCGTCCGCTCGACCGGAACGCCCATGTGCAGCGCCGCCGCCTCGCCAAGCGCCAGCGCATCCAGCCCGCGCCCAAGCCGCGGCGCCAGCGCCAGCACCGCCAGGATCAGGGGCGCCGCCGCCGCCAGCTTCACCCAGCTTGCCCCGGCGAGCGAGCCCATCGACCAGAAGGTCAGGTCGCGCAATTGCGTGTCGTCGGCCAGAAAGACCAGCACCCCCGTCGCCGCGCCCGCCAGCGCGCCAAGCGCGATCCCCGCCAGCAGAAGCGTCGCCACCGATGTGCGCCCGGCCCGCGTGGCGATGCGCGCCAGAAGCATCGTCACTGCCCAACCCCCGGCAAACGCCGCCACCGGCACCAGCGCCGGGCCAGCCCAGGCGCCCAGGGATCCGCCCAGCACGATGGCCAGCACCGCACCCAGCCCCGCCCCGGCGCCCACGCCCACCAGCCCCGGATCAGCCAGCGGATTGCGGAAAAGCCCCTGCATCAGCGCGCCCGCCACCGCCAGCGCCGCGCCCACCAGCAGCCCCATCGCCAGACGTGGCAGGCGGATGTCCCACAGGATCACCGCGTCGCGCCGGTCCAGCGCCTCGATCCCCGCCAGCGCCGGCAGCACCCGCGACAGCGGCACCCCCGCCGCCCCGCTGCCCAAAGACAGGACCGACACGCCCGCCACCAGCGCCACCAGCGCCAGCGTCAGCCCGTCCGGCCGTGCCCTGGGACCACGCCGCGCATCGGGCAGTACCGGCACATCGGCCATCTCAGCCGGCCAGCGGGTAAAGCGCCGCGTGCAGCTTTTCTGCCGCCTCCGGGGTGCGCGGGCCAAAGCCCAGAAGCAGAAGCCCGTCCATCCGCAGGATGCGACCGTCCCGCGCCGCGGGCGTCTCTGCCAGCGCCGGCAGCGCCAGCACATCGGCATCCGAAATCGCCATGCTGCCCTCGCGGTCCATCATCAGGATCACATCGGGCGCCGCGGCGATCACCGCCTCGTCGGTGACCTGCGCATAGCCCTTCACGCCCTCCAGCGCATTCACCCCGCCCGCCAGCGCGATGATGCTGGCGGCCGAGCTTCCCTCGCCTGCCGCCATGATCCGCCCGCCCTGCAGCGACAGCACGAACAGCACCCGCTTCGGCGCCGTCACCGCCGCCGCCCGTGCCTCTGCCGCCTCCAGCCCCGCGCCCACCTTGTCGGCCAGCGCCGCGCCTTCCGCCTCCAGGTCCAGCGCCGCAGCCACCGCCTCGATCTTGTCCAGGATGCCCGCGTGATCGGTCGCGCCCGGCATCGCCACATAGGGCACACCCGCCGCCTTCAGCGCCTCCACCGCCTCGGGCGGGCCGGCATCCGCCTCGGCCAGCACCAGATCAGGCCCCAGCCCCAGCACACCTTCCGCCGACAGGGCGCGCAGATAGCCCACATCGGGCAGGTCCATCATCTCCGGCGGCCAGGTCGAGGTGGAGTCGCGCCCGACCAGCCGGTCGCCCGCGCCAAGCGCCACCACGATCTCGGTCACCGACCCGCCAAGCGACACCACCCGGCTCCCGCCATCGGCCAGCGCCGTGTCGAACACGGGCAGCGTCCAAAGCGCCAGCGCCAGACCCAGGTGCAGCCGACCACAAGTCAGGCGGATCATGCCGGCACCTCCTCACGGCGCGGCAGGCTGGCCGCCAGCGCCTCCCAGGCACTGGAATCCCCGTCCTTCCGCCAGCCAAAGATCTGCAGGATCAACTCGCCCGCCGCGTCGAAAGCCTCCACGCTGACCGCCGGTCCGGTGCGGGTCGGCTTCGTCACCCAGAACACCTCGGCCACCTTGTCGGCCCGCAGGTGCAGGTTGAACCGCGCATCCATCACGTTGATCCAGGGCCCCATCGGCACGATCTTCTCGACCGGGCCGGAGTGAATCTGGATGCACCCCCGGTTGCCCACGAAGATCATCACCGGCACCGCCGCCGCCGCTGCTCCGTTCAGCACCGCCGTCACCGCATCGCGCGCCAGCGGCCGCGCATGGGCCTCGCCCACCATGCGGTAGGCGCCAAGCCGGTTCATCCCCAACCGCTTCACCAGAGCCAGGAACTGGTGCGTGTCGGTCATGCGGTCCCAGGCCTCGCGCAGGTCGCCCGCCTTCGCAACGTCGCCCTTCGCCGGCTCCACCGCCGCCCGCGCCGAGACCGCCACCGCCGCGCCCTGGTCCGCAACCCGCAACCCTGCCACCAGACGGTCATAGGCCGCCACGTCGCTTTCGGGTTTCAGGTGGACCTTGTGCACCGCATCGCCCGCCGCATCGAACACCTGCAAGCTGCGCTTCACGCCCTCGTCCCCTGCCTCCTCGACCGCGAAGGCATGGACCCAGTGCGAAGGGAAGATACGCAGGTCGATCTCGTGCCCCAGCACCATCGAGGCATGGTGCCCGCCCCGGTAGTCCAGATAGGTCCCGCGCCGTTCATGCACGCAGTGCTCGTTCCGCGTCAGCGCCATCACATCGCCAAGCGCCTCCACCCCCGCCACCAGACGATCCGGGTCGGCCGAAATCCGGGTCACGCCGCGCCCGACATGGGCTGCCACCAGCTCGGCCTCGGAAATGCCAAGGCTCTCGGCCAGATCGCGGGCGCGAAGGCGGGGTTTGTCGGCGCGCGCGGCGCGGATGGCTTCGGCAGTCAGGGTTCCGCTCATGCGGCACGGTCCTTTCACAATCGGGTGCAAGGCGCGTGTCTGGCAAGCCGCCCTCATCGGGGGCCGGTTGCTGGCGGCGCGGTCGGCACCGAACCCGGGCCGCACCCGGAACCTGCCGACATCTTCGGCGTAAGTCCTAGCCGCCATTTCTTGACTCTTCAAGTCAGGAAATAGCGGGGCCTTGACGCCTCCAGGCCCGCCGCACACCCTGCCGGACAGGATCTGCCACCCTTGCAGGCGAAGCATCCCGCCACAGCCCGATTCCCTTGCGACGAGTGCCCCGTGACCGCGTTCCGATTCCTCCACACCGCCGATCTTCACCTGGGCCGCCGCTTCGGCGCCCTGCCCGAAGATCTGCGCGGCCGCCTCGTCGAGGCGCGCCACGCCCTTCTGCCCAACCTGGCCCAGGCCGCTACCCGCTTCGGCGCGGGGCATATCCTGCTGGCCGGCGACACGTTCGATTCCGAAACCCCCTCTGATCCGGTCTGGCGCCAGGCCCTTGTCGCCATGGGGGCGGCACAGGTCCAATGGTGGATCATCCCCGGCAACCACGACAGCCTTGCCGCCGAGTCGCTCTGGTCGCGGCTGGCGCAGCACGCGCCAGCCAATGTCCGCCTGCTCACCGAGGCCCGGCCCGTCCAGATCGCCCCCGGCGTCACGCTGCTGCCCTGCCCGCTGCCGCGCCGCTATCCGGGCCGCGATCTGACCGCCTGGATGGCCGAGGTGGAAACCCCGCCCGGCCAGTTCCGCATCGGCCTGGCCCACGGCGCGATCCGCGACTTCTCCTCCGATGGCAGCGGGGCGGATGGCATCATCCCGCCCGACCGCGCCGCGACCGCCCGGCTCGACTACCTCGCGCTCGGCGACTGGCACGGCCGGATCGAGGTGAACCCCCGCACCTTCTACCCCGGTACGCCCGAACGCGACGCCGCCCATCCCGATGCCCGCGGCACCTGCCTGGCCGTCACCCTGCCCGCGCCCGGCGCCTTGCCCGTGGTCGAGACCCTTCCCACGGGCCGGTTCCACTGGACCGAGGACTCGCTCGCCCTCCTGCCCGGCCAGGATGCGGCCGCCCTTCTGGCCGACCGCCTGCCCGCCGACCGACCCGCCCGGCGCGATCAACTTCTGCGCCTGCGCGTGACGGGCCGCGCCACGCTTTCGGAACGCGCCGCGCTGGCCGAGGCCGTGGCCGCCGCCGCGCCCGATTTCGCGGCGCTCGATCTCGACCTTGCCGCGCTCGACACCGAGGTCGAAGCCGCCGACCTGGACGAGATCGACCGCGCCGGCGCCCTGCGCCTGGCCGCCGAACGCCTGCGCGCCGCCGCAGAAGACCCCGCCCGCGCGGAAGGCGCGCGCCGCATCTCTGCCGCAGCCCTCAACCGGCTCTTCGGCTACCTGCGCGAGGACCGGGCATGAGACTGGTTTCCGTCACCCTGACCAATGTCCGCCGCTTCACCGATCCCGTGCAGATCATGGGGGTCGGGCCGGGGCTCAACGTGCTTTCCGCAGCCAACGAACAGGGAAAATCCACGCTGTTCGATGCGCTCCATGCGGTGTTCTTCCTCCCGCACCGCACCAAGGGGAAAGAGATCAAGGCGCTGCGCCCCCATGCCGGCGGCAACCCCGAAGTGACGGTCGAGATCGACCTGCCCGAAGGCCGTCACCGCATCACGAAACGCTGGTTGGGCCGCGAGACCGCCACCGTCCACCGCGACGGCCAGCTTGTCGCCCAGGCCGATGCCGCCGAGGATTTCATCGCCCGCCTGATGACCGCCGACAACGACGCAGGCCCC